>Ga0070745_1001703_pt1 | contig 12149 bp, 20 predicted proteins | sample VirMetDEL_Mar_4_FD_77438 | JGI IMG/M metagenome (GOLD analysis project Ga0070745, IMG submission 77438) | Aqueous microbial communities from the Delaware River and Bay under freshwater to marine salinity gradient to study organic matter... | ecosystem: Environmental > Aquatic > Marine > Coastal ...
AATGGCATATAGAAAAAATCAAACAACTTGTATATTAGAACACGATGCTTTTTTCTTTGATACAGTACCAGAAAATATTAGCTTTCAATACTGTGTCACAATAGGTAAACCAAGTTATGGAAAATTTAACTCACCTACAAAACTTGGTGTCGGACCACTTGTTCATAAGAGATACTTTGGTGGTGCTCATGCTTATATCGTAAATCCAGAAGGTGCAAAATTATTATTTGATAAAGCATTTACACATGCAGGTCCAGCAGATGTCTATTTAAACTTAGATAACTTTCCATGGTTAGAAGAGTATTATCCATGGCCTGTAGAAGCAAGAGATACATTTACGACAATACAAAAAACTGAAGGATGTTTAGCAAAACATCAGTATAACGAAAACTATGCAATTATCTAAATGTGTACTTACTGGCTGTGATGAGAAAAACTCATGGATGCTTGAGTGGTTCTTAAAGAATTATACAAAGCATAACGATACACCTATTTGTTTTGCAGATTTTGGTCTGTCAGAAGAGACGAGAGAATGGTTACATATACAACCAATCGTTCAAAGTATTATAGAAGTAAAACCAGATAAAGGTAAAGGCTGGTTTCTTAAACCTAAAGCAATGATGGAGAGCCCTTATGAATATACATGTTGGATTGATACTGACTGCCATGTCTGTGGCAATATCAGTGGGATTTTTGACTATGTTGAACCGAACAAACTTGCGATGGTGGAAGATTTTCCTTGGTCTAAACGAAGAGGAGAAACCTGGCACAACTCGGGAGTCGTAGCATTTCAAAGAACTCCAGTTATACTCGACATGTGGAATAAAGCATGTAAAGATGGAGTAAGAATTGGTCGAATGTTAGGCACTGCTGATCCAGGTGACCAAGATGTCCTACATTATTTGATGGATACGCCACTTAAGAGAAATATACATATAGTTGACTTACCAAATAAGTACAACGTAACAAGAGTTCAGCACATTGATAAAACAGTACCAAAGGACGCTTTAATATATCATTGGACAGGACACAAAGGTAAATTGAAAATACAAGAGATGATTGATAATGGAAGCTAAAGAAATAATTCACGTAATTGGCAATGGAGACTTAGCTACGCTTTATACTCCAGCCAAAGGATTAAAGATTGTATGTAATATGCCAGCATTTCAAGTAGAAAATGTGTATGCAACATGTATGGTTGATTATAAAATGATGGCATGTTTGCATGAAGGCAATGTAAAGTTAGACATGTATAGTTGGGTTCTTGGTGTTAGACCACGTCATTGGATGGAAATGAAACCTGACTTTTATATGAAGTATGCTCACTGCGTTAAAGAATTTTATCCTACAGTTCCAGACTATGCTGAAAATCCAACAAACTTTAATTGTGGCCACATGGCTGTACACTATTCAGCAAACAAACTAAAAGGCAAACAGATTCATATGTACGGATTTGATACTCTATTTGATTTCAATATTCGTTCATCTACTGATACATATCTTAACTCTGATCGTTCGAATCAGAATAACTACCGACTCATTGGTAATTGGAGACCAATATGGCCACAGATTTTTAAAGAGTTTAAAAATACTGAATTTGTTCTCTATCATTATCATAATGATGTGAAAATTAAGCTGCCAGACAACGTCAGAGTCCAGATCAGGAACGCTAAAACCAAAAAAAATATGTAAGTCTTTGATTTTATTAGAGATTTAGGCTATGTACATCACACATTATTTGTGGTATACTGGTTACATCTAAAATGAAATAGGAGAAAATATGGCGCATATGGTAGAAACAATGGCTTACGCAGGTAACGTTCCTTGGCATGGACTTGGTGTACCTGTAGAAAATAACTTAAGCCCTCAAGAAATGTTGGATGCAGCAAATCTAAACTGGAAAGTTGAAAAGCAAGATCTTGTTACTTCAACTGGTATTCCAGTCAAAGGTAAATCTGGCCTAGTACGTACTTCAGATAATTCATTGCTTGATATTATCGGTACAGATTGGAATCCAGTTCAAAACATCGAAGCTTTCGAGTTCTTTCAAGACTTTGTAAGTAATGGTGATATGGAAATGCACACTGCAGGATCTTTAGACAACGGTAAAATGGTTTGGGCACTTGCAAAAGTGAACGATGGTTTTGAATTGTTTAATGGTGATACAGTTGAAAGTTATCTACTTTTTTCAAATCCTCATCAATATGGTAAAGCAATCGATGTTCGATTTACACCAATTCGTGTAGTATGTAACAACACTCTTACATTATCTCTTGAAACAACAGCAAAAAACAGTGTTAAAGTAAATCACAAAAATGTCTTTAATGGTGAGATGGTCAAAGAAATGCTTGGTGTTGCTCATAGTAAACTTGAAAACTACAAAGAAATGGCAGAATTTCTTGGTTCGAAAAGATATACTAAAGAATCTATTACTAGTTACTTTGATAATGTCTTTCCAATTAGTTTTCGTGGTAAAGGTGAAGCAAAGAAAGAATTGAGTAACAATGCAAATAGAGCATTACAAGTACTCAACACTCAGCCTGGTGCAACTCATGCAGAAGGTTCTTTCTGGCAAGCATTCAATGCAGTTACTTATTTAACTGACCATGAACTTGGTAGAGATGCAAACAGTCGAATCAAACAATCTTGGTTTGGTTATAATCAAAGACTAAAAACGAAAGCTTTAGAAACTGCGGTGCAATATGCTGAAGCAGCCTAAAGTTTGGTATGTTAAGTGGTTCGCTACCATCATGGTGTTGGTAGCGATCACCTTTCGGTCAGCTGGATATAATGAAGTCTTTCATATGATTGATATGTTATGCACACTCAGTGGTACACTTGGTTGGTTATACGTATCAATTGTATGGAAAGATCGAGCATTGATTATTATGAATACAGTTATTTTTATTATTATGGCACAAGGAGTAATTAGAGTACTCGGATCATGAATATTTTTTACTTAGACGAAGATCCTAAAGTTTGTGCACAATATCATTTGGACAAACATGTTGTCAAGATGATTGTTGAATATGCACAACTTATGTCTACTGCTCATAGAGTATTGGACGGTGAGGAATACTATGATTTGTCAAAGAATAATCGTAGAGTAAAGCGATATCGTTTGAATGACAAATATATGGATCGAGTCATTTACAAAGCATGTCACATTAATCATCCAAGTACAATTTGGACAAGAAGCTCTAGTGAAAACTACAAGTGGCTATTCAAGTTATGGAATGAATTGTGTAAAGAATACACATATAGATATAAGAAACAACATTCTACATTTTTGAAATTAGGTGTAGATCTTGTGAAACTTCCTAAGAATATTGAGAAGGGTGATTTTTATCCACCTACACAAGCAATGCCTGATTATTGTAAAGATGAGAGTGCACTTACTGCATATCGTAAGTACTATATTAATGAAAAAATGTATATGGCAAAATACACAGGAAGGGAGTTACCTGAATGGTTGAAGATAGCAAATTTGTAATCGTAACTGGTGGAAAAGGATTCATCGGTAGTCACTTAGTTGAAAGACTATTAGATGAAGGATATTTCGTCAAAGTTATTGATGATGAAAGAATTGGTAAGTATGAGATTAATCATCCCGATGTCTTATATGTAAAAGAAGATGTAGCTAACTACGTTGCAGTTGAAAGCGATAAGCGAGCACATGCAATATTTCATTTAGCAAATAGTCCAAGAGTGAGAAGATCTATGACTATCCTGTTGATACATTGAGAAATAATTTAGATACAACTCTTAGCGTTGTACAAATGGCACTTGACATTGGTTGTCCATTATACTTCTCTACTTCATCATCAACTAAATATGCTGAATCAACAAATCCTTATACATTATCAAAGAAAATGTGTGAAGATATTATACTTATGTTTAGACATAAATATAATGTCGAATCAACGATGATGTATTATTATAATGTGTTTGGTCCAGGTGAAGCAGACTATGGTCCATATAGTACAGTTATTCGTAGATTTAAGCAAAAGATTCAAGCAGGAGAACCAATGGCCATTTTTGGTGATGGTTCAAAGAAAAGAGCTTTTACACATGTATTAGATGTTGTTGAAGGAATGATGGAAATGATGGACATGCCATTTGTTCCTGATGAGGTGCATTTAGGTAATGCTAAGAATGTCAGCATATTGGATATTGCAAAGGCATTTGATCATCCTTATGTGTTTGAAGATAATATGCCTGGAGAAGCACAAGAAACATACTGTGAGAATCCAATTATTGATTGTAAATTTGATGTTGAGGAGTATATACGACAATGGGTAAAGGATCGAAACAAAGACCTTTAGGAGTTCCAAAAAAGCAGTTTAACGAAAACTGGGATAAAATTTTTAAGAGGAATCGTGAAAAAAATAAATGATTGGTATGTTCCAGATGGAGATCAATATTCACGAGAAAAGATGATTGAATCAAGACTTGAGCTGTATAAAGTTCAGACTGATTGGCTAAAAAAACATATAAGATATACTAACCTTTATATTGACATTGGAGCAAATTTTGGCCATACTATAATTCCTTTTAAAAAATGGTTCAAAAAAATAGTAGGTTTTGAAATAACTCCAGCTAATTTTCAATGTCTAATTGAAAATACAAGAAAAAGTCCTAATGTTGTTTGTTATAATTTAGGGTTAAGCAATCAACATACAATGGTAAATGTTTTAGAATATAAAACTGCTGGATCTGTTAATACAATTCAAAGCACTAGACTTATAACTGACTCAAGTAAAAATAGATCTCCTATGGTTGTGCAGAGACCAGTTACGACATTAGATCTTATGTTTCCTACTGAAATAGCAAGTTTTATAAAGATAGACGTAGAAGGACATGAAGTTGAAGTAATTAAAGGAGGCAGAGAACTTATCTCTAGATCACAAGGGGTGTTATATATAGAAACATCAGATAAAAATAGAGAATCCCTTTGCTCTTTATTAGATGATTTTGGGTGGAAATATATTTCGCGAAAAGGAAAAAATGATTTTTTATTTAAAAAGCGATGAAAATTGGAATAAAATATTTAAGAGGAAGAATGAAAAAAATAAATGATTTTTGGCTTCCTGAGAATGACAGATATTGTCATCCTGTCACATACGAAAGACGACGACAGTTATATGAATCACAGACTGGTTGGATTAAAAAACATATAAGATATAAAGATCTATACGTTGATATTGGTGCAAACTTTGGGCACACTGCTATTCCTTTTGCAGATGTATTTAAAAAGATAGTATGTTTTGAAATAACTCCAACAAATTATGAATGTTTAGCAAAAAATACAGAACCATATCCAAACATTCAATGCTTAAATGTAGGATTGAGTAATGTAGCAGGACAAGTGGATATAATGGAATATCCTACAGCAGGTTCTGTTAACACAATTGTTGATACGAGATTAGCGAGAAGTGAAAGAGGACACGTTGTAAAGAGAAACGTTGTTCCTTTAGATTACATACTACCATACGAAGTTGCAGGATTTGTAAAAATCGATGTAGAAGGACATGAAGTTCAAGTTATTGAAGGAGCTCAAGAGCTTTTATCAAGATCAAGAGGATTAGTTTACATCGAATCGGTCGATACAAAAGAAAAGGTCAAAGAATTGCTACATGAGTTAGGTTGGAAATTTATGTTTAGACACGGATTCCATGATTTAGTATTCAAGAAAAGAGGTTAACTCTTATAAATGTCTTGAATGTAGTCTTCGAATTGTTCTACTTTATCTAATCTATTTGGCCAGTATATGTAATTTTTCTCAGGATTTTTCTTGAGATTTGTGAGAAGAGGTTGTACAGCATTGAATAATTTATCTAATTTATCTTGTGTACTCGCAACAGTAGCAGATACAGTTTCCACTTCTGCTGAAGCTTTCTGTACTACTTCTAATTCCTCTTCTGTTACAGCTGTAAAGCCAAAGTCAAATATATCACTCATAGCTATATTTATGCAAGTTATTGATTTCATTAGCAAAAGAAAATATCTAACAAAATCATACACTTATGCAAGTTATTGATTTTATTGGAGATATAGTTGCAAAAAAACATGTACAATAATGTTATTTTATAGGAGAATAACCATATAACAACAAGGAGTATATATTATGCAACAAATATTTGAACACAATCAAAAAATCTTAGAAAATCCACCAACACTTAAATCAACTCAAAAGTTTTCGCTTATGAATACTACCAATAACACTTACTTTTCGATTTATTCTTTAAGCGCTTTGAAAAAACACTTTGACGAAAATCCTTTACATTTGTCAACTCACATCATTCAAATCGCTGTAACAAATGTTGGAAATATCGACGAATAGGAGAAACTTATGATAAACTTATGTGCTGAAGTAATTGACGCAGTTGAAAACAAACGTATTCCAAAAGATGCTTTATTAGCTGCTCTTTTGAGAATAGTTGGTAACGCAGATCTTAGAACAATATTAGAATCTCATGATTGGATTTATGCTCTTGAACGAGGTGATGAACTTCCTGAGTATAAAGAAAAAGCATTCAATGTTGATGATCTACAGTGGAACAATGATATGGAGGACAATGAAGATGACTGATGATGAGTATGCACAACAACTTGATTTTTTTAATCAACAACAGTCTTATCGACAAACTCTTATCGAAGAAGATGATAAGAAAGAAATGGATTCACAGTTTCGTAAAGCTGTGACAGAAGCAAGAACTAATTTTGGAGATACACTTACTTTGAATACACTTGTAGATATTGTTTTAAAAAGAGAAAAGAATACTATGAAATTATATGATCTTTGGACTGAACTTGAAAGAGAAGTAGAAGAGAGAAGTACACCTAACTTGAGTGCGTGGTAATGAATATATTTTTTGAAGGTAGATGGCCACAACAAGAAAGATTCGAACAATACGTAGGTGATGTGTTGAATCATTTCTTTAAAGGCAAATTAAAACGAGAAATTGACATACATCTTAGACTTGTAAGGAAACAAACTGACTTAGGTTATTGTGTTGGTGATCGTAATGAAGTAACGATCGAGATATGTAGAAATCATGAAAATCATGGTGGACTCATTCCAATCAATGATCTTGCAAAAACTCTTGCACATGAATTGGTTCATGCCAAACAATTTATACGAGGTGAGATCAATGACAGAAACTATATCTATGGAAAGAAGGATTATAAGCATGCATCTTATCGTCAACAACCTTGGGAACATGAGGCATATATGCTAGAAGATTTCTTACACAATCTTTACTGGATAAATAGAAAGTACTTAGACTTAACGTATGAGGTATTTCAATAATGGCAAGAAGGAAAACTAAAACAAGAGCAAAGAGACGAACAGGATTAGCTGCAGTTCCTCTTGATAGTTTTGAAAAATGTAGATATCACTTCTTTGAAGAGATTGATTCAAAAGATAAAACTAAAATCATCAAAGATTATATTAAGAAAAGCTATAAAAAGAAAGAAGTACAAATTCTCTTTTCTTTGAGTGATGATTATTTTAGAGCAAGTGATGTTGCTGCTACAATCTTTTGGTTGAATACTGGTTTGGAAACAAATGAAAGGTTCGAAGAGGCACTCAATTATATTCGTAATGAATATATTCCAAAGAAGTTACAGAGTGCTAACTACGAATCTCAAATCAATCATACTCCACCTAAAAAAGAAACTGCAGATAGAGAAGTTATCTCTGTAGCAGAAAGACTTGCACAGAAAGTCAATGATACTGTACTTGTTGAAATCGATAAGTTGTATGATGCATGGATAAAAGGTGAAGATTATGATATAGATCTTTATAACGTATTCTTAGTAAATGGTTTGAAAGGACAAGCGACAAAGCAAGTCAAAGATTGGATTACTCAAGACTATGAACAATACAAAGCTGCTCTTGATAAAACAGATGATTTTATGGTAGAATCATATTCACACGTACCAGCAAAAGAGAAAAAGAAAAGAATTAAGATTTTTGAAACAATGCTACAAGACTTAGAAAGAATTAAGCATACATCGATTATGCAAAGAAAAGTTAGAAAGCAAACTGTCAAATCTGCAGACAAACAAGTTTCAAAAATGAAATATAAAAATGCAGATAGTGATTTCAAATTACAATCGATTAATCCTATTTTGATTGTTGGATCGCATAGATTATATGCATTCAATACGAAGTATAAACGATTGACAATATTGAAAAGTGAGGTAGGTTTTGAAGTAAGTGGTTCAACCATAAAAAACTTTGATCCTACATCAATCGAGGTAACACTAAGAAAACCTGAAGAGATACTTCCAATCATTTTAGGAAGAGCAGATAAAACTATCGATCAAACCATTGATGCTTTGTCTACGAAAAAACGTGAAGCTAATGGAAGGATAAATAACGATACTATATTATTGAGGGCTACATAATGGTAAATTCACCTTTTATGACAAAAAAGAAGTTTAGTGAGATGGTTGAAAAAGAAGTAAGATACAGACGAATGACTTATATGGATGCAATCATTTTTGTCTGTGAAGAGAATAAGATCGAAGTGGAAGATGCTCGTAAATATGTCACACCGATTATTAAATCTAAATTAGAAACTGAGGCAATGGACCTCAATTTTATTCCTAAAAAGAACACACTATTTTGAGCGACGCATTATTTACAATATCAAACGTAATTGATGAAAATGCCATAGAAGATCTAAGGCATTTCAAAACTACTGTTGGTTCGCATGATGCAAAGGTTACAAAGGGTGATGGAGGTATATATAAAGATCTGAGAGATGCAAAGGTAAAGGAAGTCAGTCATTTAGATTTCCCAGATGTGTGTGAGAATATACTTGATATTGTACCTATACACAGACCTAATCTATTCAAAGATCATCATTACATTGGAGAATTTAACTATCTAATGTATGAGGTAGGTGGTCACTTTATAAAACATAGAGACTACCTCAATAAGAATAATGGAGATCCTTTTAGTAATAGGATATTCAGTACGATCACTCTTCTCGATAAATCAGATGATTTAGAAGGAGGTGATTTATTGGTTTGGTCACGTGAAGATGATCAACCATGGAAAGCAGAATTGGAAATTGGTGAAACAATAATATTTCATGCAATGAAGTTTCATCAAGTAACTCCAATAATTCGTGGTACAAGAGAAGTTCTCGTAGCATGGATTTACTTGAAAAGATAGATGTACATCTATATTATATTATGATACAATGGTTAAACATTATGAATAAAGTGGATAATTCAGTTAATACAAAAATATATAGGAGAAAATATGTCGTTTGAAAATTTAAAGACAAATAATGACCAAATCCAGAAGTTGCTTAATGCAGCACAAGAAGCTGGAGGAGGTAAGGTCGAAAAGAAAGATTACAATGATGATCGTTTTTGGAAGCCAACAGTAGACAAAGCAGGCAATGGATATGCAGCTTTAAGATTCTTACCAGCACCAGAAGGTAATGAGTTACCATGGGTTAGATATTGGGATCATGGATTTAAAGGTCCTACTGGTATGTGGTATATCGAGAAATCTCTCACTTCAATAGGTCAACAAGATCCAGTTTCAGAGATGAATACAAAACTTTGGAATAGTGGTCGCGAAGAAGATAAGCAGATTGTTAGAGAACGTAAACGTAGATTGCACTATGTGTCAAACGTTTATGTTGTTTCTGATCCTTCTGCTCCACAAAATGAAGGTAAAGTTTTTCTTTATACATTCGGTAAAAAGATCTTTGACAAAATTATGGACATCATGCAACCACAATTTCCTGGTGAACAACCAGTAAATCCATTTGATTTTTGGGGTGGTGCTGATTTTCAATTAAAGATTCGTCAAGTTGAAGGTTATCGTAACTATGATAAATCAGAGTTTAGATCACCTGAGCCTTTCAAAGGTGGTGATGATGAGCAACTAAAAGGTGTGTACAATACATTGTACGATCTCAAAGAGTTCACTGATCCTAAAAATTATAAGACTTACGAAGAGTTAAAAGTCAAACTAGCAAATGTTCTTGGTGAAGCAATGCCAAGGACTACTCAACAAACAGTTGCACTTGATGAGACAGCTCCTGCTCCTCAACCAAAAGCAGCTGAATCTGTGGATAATGACGACGAAGATACAATGAGCTACTTTGCTAGATTAGCAGCCGAGGACTAATGTCAGCTAAAAAAGGTCATACGCAAATTATAGTGTATATGCCTGATGATGTTTTAGATCAGCTAAACGCTATATGTGATTACAAAGGTAGTAATCGCTCAGCATTAATCAACACAATCATGGGAGACTATGCATTTAATGAGTTGAAAAAGATAGATGAATCAAAGAAATTCTCTACGATGCTTAGGAATATAGCGATAAAGAATGGTCTAACGGCCGCAAGGAGCAAGCCAAAGATTTCACTAGAACCAAAAAGGAATGAGGTGCAAAGACAACCTAGACAAAAACAGGTGAATGAACCTCCAAGAGTTCCAGATTGGCGAGACCAGTGGGATAACTAATTATTGGGAGGCTTCGGCCTCCCTTTTTTTATATTCCTTGACCGTCAGAGTATGAAATACCAGTAAATCTGTCAACTGGTTCAGGATTTTGACCGTTCAATACAGTTGTGCTTTGACTCATATCAGTGTTTTGATTAAATACCGATGGTAGTGGTTGATTTAGTGCATTCGCTTCTTGTATTCTGCTTTGTAAATCTATAAAGGGTCTCATTTCAGGAGCAATGGTAGTAAAAGGATAATTATAAGTAGGAGCATCCATACTTAAACCAGCTTGACCTCTAGCTTGTTCAGCTCCAAGCACTGCATTGAAGTCTCGTAAAACAGCATTATGCACAGCAGGGAATAAAGTACCCAGCATTGGGGAAACTGCTTCTTCTTGAGTATATCCCAAATCACGTAAAATACTTCTATATGCTTGTCGTCCAACTAATTGCATTGCTTCATCTGGTGTTAATAAATCTTGTGGCCTCAAAAATTGCGCAACGCCTCCTATAGGTATTGGCCTTCCAGGATCTCTACCGATCCTCTCTTCTGCGGTTTGTCTCAGCTCTACTTCGCGTGGTGAATCAATTCCTAATAAGTTGGCAACATAGGCCATGGATGATTTAAATGTTCCTATAGCTCTTTCAAAATCGTCTAAAACTTTATTTAAACTATCTCTTGTTTCTTTTGGTACTAATTCTTCGTATATTTCTTTTATTTGTTTTTTTATTCTACCTAATAAACTATTATCACCTTCGTAAAATATTTCAGCTAATTTATCTCCGATTGTTTTATCTGGATCTCTTAATATTTCCATTAGATCTCCAGACGCTAACATCTCAGTAAGAGTGCCAATTGCACCAATCAATATAAGAAATGGATTTCCTGTCATAGCTCCTATAGCCATGGCTGCAGGTCCACCCAAAGCACCAAACAATAAAGGAAGTGCTGCTCCTAAAAGTCCTGTTTTAAACATATCTTTTAAGAAACCAAATGTACCAGACATAGCGGTCTTAACACCATCAAGGCCTTTACGAAGAGCACTAGTGTTTTTATTATTATTTTCTATTTGCCTTTCAGTATTCTCTTGAGCTTCAAATCCTTGCTGTACAGCTCTTTGTTTATCCTGCACAGCCTCTCCAGTTATCTTTGCTGCAATAGCTTTTACAGCCATTCCAGTAATATGTAGAGATTCATGAATTTCTTTCAAAATACCGATTTGGACTTTCATAGAGTTCGTACCAGTATTCCGATCTAACTGACCCTCTGCTTTTAATCTGTCTATTACGTCACTTAAGTTTGCCATTAATTCCTCATACTTGCTTGTCGTTGTTTAGCCTTATTATTTTCTTCCTCTATATACTCAGACAACATTCCTATGTACAACTCTCTTTCCCAAGGTATCATGTTTTCTAATTCAGTCAAACTATACTTATGATGTTGCATCAATTGAAAGTTTGTCTTGAAATAGTTTACAAGACTATCATGTGAAAGAGCTAGGTAAAAAAACTTTGGATTCCCTCCACCGTTATTTTATTTTCTTTCTCACATTTTATACATTTAAATTCTATATCATGTGATAATTTTGGTGTTCCTTGTATAAATCTTGTTATTTTTAAAAACTGATCAGAAGTTAAAGTTTCAATAAACTCAATCATTGATTC
>Ga0070745_1001707_pt1 | contig 12132 bp, 8 predicted proteins | sample VirMetDEL_Mar_4_FD_77438 | JGI IMG/M metagenome (GOLD analysis project Ga0070745, IMG submission 77438) | Aqueous microbial communities from the Delaware River and Bay under freshwater to marine salinity gradient to study organic matter... | ecosystem: Environmental > Aquatic > Marine > Coastal ...
CTGGCGTGACGAAGTGGGACAGGATGGTTGCGAAGGCGGAGAAGGAGTTGCGACGGTCTTCTGAGGCTATCAAGGCTTCTTCCCGTGGTGTCCCTTCGGGGAAGCGTTCTGACTGGAAAGTTGGGAAGAACCCAGGGTCGTTGCGAGGACGGCGTTGAAACGCTCTGAGATGCGACGTGAGAGCCGCAAGGGTGCGGCCCGTAGGAGGGCATATGACGAGGTCCGTAAAGCCGTCTGGGAGCGTTGTGGGGGCTCCTGTGAGATCAAGGCTACCTGGTCCTGCACGGGCCAGTGCGAGGAAGTCCACCACAAGCAGGGCAGGATCGGCGACAGAATGCTCGACATTGACAAGATGGTGGGTATCTGCCACAACTGCCACGACTTCATCAACCGTAACCCAGCGTTGGCGTATGACCGTGGATGGATGCTGAAAAGGAACGTCAGCGAATGAGCCACCGTGGCGGAATGGCAGACGCGCCCGACTCAAAATCGGGTCCCGAAAGGGGTGCAGGTTCAAGTCCTGCCGGTGGTACGCCCCCATCGTCTAGCGGCCTAGGACACTGGCCTTTCAAGCCGGCAGCACGGGTTCGAATCCCGTTGGGGGTACGCATATTCATCAGCCAGTGGAGATACTTGCGTGAGCAGCGAAGGAACATGTGACGTATGCGGCCTATCAGTATGGCACGAAAACCACGAAGCGTTCCACAAAATCCACATATGGAACCAAGACGTGAAGAGGCTGGCAGTCGAAAGAGAAATGGCGAAGTTCGAAAAGCGTCTGCCAAAACCGGAGCCCCGAAAAGGCTCAGGTTCCTCCACGCTGATATAAAGGTTGTCGGTTGTGCTATGGAAGAAAACCTAGGGGAATGGGACATCAGAACTGCGACCATCAAATACGACAGTGCGGCAGCAGTGCAGGTTCAGAAGGAGACTGTCCTTCACGAAATGATGCACGCCATCCTGGAACACACAGCAGTGGACGCGGAGATGCACGAAGATATTATTCGTGCCATCTCACCGCTGCTGCTTCACATGCTGACCATGAATCCTAAGATGGTCGGCTGGCTTACATCATCCGCCTGAGGGCCTCGCGCCATTCCATAGCAAGACGGCGGTACAGCCACGGTTCGATCTGCGACTTCTGCGAAAGCATCTGCGCATAAACTTCGTCGGCTTCTGCTTTGGTAGTAATACTGCGCACAGTTTCCAAAGCCTGCGCACCGTAACGCTGCGTCCAACGAAGTTGCGCAGGTGTGCTGGCACGATTGAACCTTGCCTGGCCTCCAGAGACGACAGGAACATCGGTCTGCATAGCGATTGCTTCAGCGCGGCTAAGGCCAGGGACTTTCGGAGTCGTTAGAGATTCGTAACGGTCGAAGCCAGCCGCACCTTCCGAAAGAATCTGGTCAATCGGCTTTGCAAGTTCTGCACGACGAGCCTCTTCCAGCCGAGAAGACATTGCCGACTTCTGACGCTGCTTGCTGCTCTGCTTACGAGGACGACGCTTACGACCCGTGTCCATAGGAATGCCACCCATGAAGTCGGGAGACTCACGCTCAAACTCTCCACCACGGTCCGTGACACGCCGCATGCTCGTCGGGTCTTCCGAAACGCTACGGTAATCAGCGGTCTCAGTCAGCACACGGTTCTGCCGCTCAACCTCGGTCGGACCAAAGTCTTCCCCAAGCACACGACTAGGCGGCTCAATCGAATCGACACCCTGCAACTCGTCCATCTTGGCAAGCGCAGCGTCGTTCAACTCCAAACGGAACCGTGCAGCATCAGCCTCCGACAAACCCTTGGTATTTGTTAGCGCCTCCTGGGCTGCAGCCGACACACTGTAAAGATCAGACCTTGTCTGAGCCTTAGCAATAGAATCTTTCGCATACGCATGCTTACCAGCCGTGTAATCGCCAGAACGGATAGCGGCGACAGCAGCCTGCGAAGAAGCCGAAGGCTTCACCTGACCCATCTTCTCACGGGCTTTGCGGACTTTACCAAGGAGGAGGTCATACTGGTTGGCGTTCAGACCACCAGCAGTAGCGGCGTTGTAACGGCGCACACCACGTTCGCCAGCCTCGCCAAGCAACTCTGCAGACTCGCGGGTAAGTTTGTTGATCGTCTCTTCAATCAGCGCTTCTTCACGACCACGGACAAGATAGTCTTCGACTTCGTCCAAGCCGGCCGCATCCATCTTCTTTTCAAGGACTTTGATCCTGTCGTTCAAACCACGGAACACCGTAAGTTTGTTCGACGAAACTTCCAAAGCAATGCCAGTGACAGGACGCGAACCCTGCTTACGAGTGACCTTCTTAACGCCAGTGTCAACAATGTCACGAGGAACATCGAACCCCATGTCCTCAACCTGCTGAACAGTCAGACCAAGTCCGCCGTCCTTGACCGGCGTAAGCATCATCTCAGGAGTAATACCCTTAACCCCGGCCATCTTAAGACGCTTCGCAGTTTCAAGCGCAGCCTCATTGATAGCAGCAAGTTCACCAGAGTCAAAGTTAGAACCGACCTGAACCCCGCCACGGCCAGAATAACCTGAGACGCTACCGACCCCGACCTTGCGGCCCTGAGTGGCAGCACGCTGGGTGACCCGCCACATCATCTCAAACTGCTCGGGAGTTTCGGCCTGGGAAAGGAACGCCGCGTAAACGTAGCCCTCCTGCCCCTCAACACGCCGCTCAAACTCGCGGGCGTTATTAATGATGCGCTTTCTCTCCTTCGGATCCATGTCGACAAGAGTCGCAGCAATATCCTTCCACCGTCGGCGCAACTGCGGACGGCCAGGAACCGGCTCCCGGAACGGCGTCAGCCGTCTGACAGGCGTACTGTCCGGAGGAACCCTGCTACCAGGAGCGACAAACCCAATGTCCTGAGGATCTCTTAAAGTACGAGGGCGACGGATCGGGAACAGACCTTCGCCCTGAGGAACTCTCGGGCCAGCAAACCCGATCTGCTCAGGGGTCCGAGGAGCAGGCGGAGGGCCAGGGCGAAGATCAGGTCGAAGGGTAGGACGGCGGGAAAAAGGAACTTCCGCACCGCGAGACTCTTCAGGGATACCACGGCTGCGTCGAATTGCGGCCAGTTCATCGGAATTAAGAACGGCGCCGGGCCTAGAAATCAACTCGCCAGTGCCAACATCTTCAAAAAGATTGTCAGAGAATCGCCGAAGAGCGCCAGAACTAAGCCCATCGGCAATCCGCTGAGCCACCGAAACCCACGGTTTAACAGCCATCAGAACTCCAGTTCTTCCCACTCTTCCACAGTTTGTGGCCTATGCTTCAAAGAACGTTTGTATTCTGCGCCAGAAGGAATAGTCCTATCGCCCCAAGAAAGCCCGTCTTTAAGGTCCTGAAGTTTCCGTTGCCGCCGCAGCCTCGCATGAACCTTACGGTCGTACTCAGCGTCCACGCTGCGAATACTCCCACAGAATCCTGGCCCGCTCATCAGCGTCCATACGACGGACATCCTCAGGCAAGAACCCGAGGCTCTGAAGTTCGTCCTCCTCCAACGTCTGAACCCCGAACTGTCGGATTCCACGCTCTGCGTCAGAGTCGGCAGGCGGGACATACCGCCAGATCGTCTGGATCAGGTCCAACTGCGGAGACCCTTCAGGCGCGTAGGCAGACAGAGCAGCGACAATCTCTTCTTCTGCCGTGCCAGAGGCAATTAGCGTTTCAATACGGCGGAACATACGCCAGGCAGACACCGCTTTCCGAACGTCAACCTCTTCGGAGCCCATACCGACAATGTCAAGGTTGGCAATGAACTCTGGGGTAGCACCATCCTTGACCAAAGCACGAATCATTTCCATCTTGTATTCGTAATCTTCGCCGAACTTAGATTCCAACTGGCGCTTCACAAACTCGGTACGACGGTTCATCTCACCAGCAGTCTTCCAGTCGTCCAACGTAGACACAGGCAGGCCAAGCACACCAGACACGATGGCAGTAAGCCATCGGCCAGGGTCACGTTCGCCACCAGCAACAGGCGCCGCATACCGTTCGATCATTCCCACCTGAGGCAAAGCGCTACGCAGCGCGATCATTGCACTACGGTTGACCACCCGTTCACCAGTCGAAGGGTCGATGCGGCTAAGAACCTGCTTGAACCCTGGCAACTGCGTCCAACCAGGGGCAGGTTCGGTAGGCATCTCAGAGATGGCAGGTTCGCCTTCCATCCCTTTCATAATTTCGGCGCCCATCTTTGCGATAGGGTTCAGGTTCTGCCCAAACTCGCGGATGTTCAGATAGTTCAGCGGGTTAAACTTCGACACACCTTCGCCAGGGATACGAAGCCAAGTGTTCAAGTCGGTCAGCGGTTCCGCAAGGAACATGCCCATCGCCACGTCACCCTGAGGGCGCATCCATTCTGGCAGCATCTCGAAGATTGCAGAGTTCTCGTCGATCTGGAACCCGAACCTGTCGGCAACATACGACGGGACCGGATTCTCGTCATCGTCCTGGAACATGTCGCCCAAAGATTCGTGGATACGAAGAGCCTGCTGGATAAGGCCGGGCTGGTGGATGGCGGCACGAACCTGCAGCGGGACGTTGTAACGGGTCCACGTGTAGAACGGCAGCAGCAGTTTCAGACCGTTCCGTTCAAAATCAGACAGGTCGGAGTAATCGAACTGGCTGGCTTTAACCCACTGCGAGGCACCATACCCACGGATGCCAGACGCAGCATCTTCCAACCCCATTTCCTGCGCGCCCTTAAGGAACGCAGCCATACGCAGATACTCTTCAGAGGATTCGGCCATAGGAGCCATGACGTTACGGATCCACGGGTTATCGAACGCCGCTTTGTTCATCCACTTTTCGTACAACCCGATGTCGCCAGAAGCGACGACGGTCGTCGGCGCACCAGTCGAACCCATGTTCGGCTCAAAGTATTCGGTGATGACTTTGCCAGTGTTGGGGTCAAGCCGTTCGTTCTTCAAAGTTCCGGCTCGGCCGGTCTGGCTGCTGAACCCAAGGATTTCTCCCACGAAACGTGAGGTGTTGCGGTTACCGCCAAGCCCGTTCTTGTGGAACAGTTCCCACAGTTCGATCAGAGCATCCCCGTCTTCAACGCCTTTGATGAAGTTGCCGGTTTTGCCAGCATACTGACCGCGAATAATCTTCGACACTTCGTCGCGCATCATGTTGCCGACAGTCAAAGGCTCGCGTTCAAAGATCGTGTCGCCCAACTTTTCTTTAACAATCCTGCGAGCCTTTACCTGTGCGGTAAGAAGCGCGGCAGAAGCGGACGTGTGAACACGCCCCACCCCGGTGATGTGCAGGTTCCACGAACCACCGAGGATGTTACGGGCCACGAATCCAGGGCCACGGCCCAGCGTCATCCAAGCCTTCTGCATTGCGTAAAACGGCATGTAAAGGTTCTTGATCATGCGTGCGACTTCAGACTTGGGTTCCTGGTAGACGGAAAACATCCGCTGCAAAGACTCCATCAACTTCTCAGACCCGTACATCTGCTGCATCTGCAGCGACACACGGTCCTTGACCCGTTCGACAGAATCTTTAGCAATAGTCCCATCAGGGTTAAACGACATTCCTTCGATGTTCATGTAGTTCTGTGCAGTCAGCCAGTCACGAAACCCTTTTGCAAGGTCTTTGTCGGTAACCGCAGCAACCTTGTCACCTTTGCGAATGTACGGACGGCCGCTAGCAGAAACATCTGCGCCGGGCTTAAGCCGTCCAAACTTCTGCATCTGACGAAGACCAATTTCCACAAGGGCCTGGATCGTGGCGGGCTGATCCTGAGGAGGAACATTGTCAACCATTCTCAGCCAACCCTGATAAACCGACCCGAACGTACGCTCGGTCCCAGCAATCTCCTCCAGAATCTTTTCACGTTCGTCAGCAATCGCCGTCTTATAAGCAGCCGTACGCTTCGAACGGAAGATAGTTGCAGCAGAAACTTTCGCGTCCTGATAAGAGCCGAACACGACAGGGCTGCCGTCCTTGTTCAAAACAGGGTTGCCTTTAGCGTCCAGCAACTCCCATTCGGATGTGCCTTTCTTGTTGCGGATCGTAGTGCCATCCCACTTGTTAACAAACGAACCGCCTTTGCCCTGCGTGTATTCGTCAAGGTCAACACGCCGGGTGACTTCGATGCCGGCGGCAGCGATCCTGTCGGCAATAGCCTCTGCTTCGCGAAGAGTCTGACGAGACGCTGCCGCCCGCGGGACAAACTTTGTCTTCAACTCTTCTTCAAGGATCTTCAGCCAACCAGGCTGGTCAATGCCTAGCGCCTCAACGATCTCTTCGCCGACAATGCTTTCGTTCACACGCCGAAGGCTTGCAATGTCCTTAGCACGAGGGCGCGCAATAACTCCAGAATCAACAAACAGGTTGATGAGACGCTGCTCGTTCAGCGCCATCTTTGTATCGATAAGATAGTCGGCCATAAACTGGGTTGGGTCTGCCTTGAAGACTTCGTCCCAGCCTTCGTCGCCCATCGTCAGAATGTTTTCCGGCGGCTCCCAGCCAACACGAACAATGTCACCGTTCTTTTTCTGCGCCCATCCGGAAGCAAACCGTGAACGGGTTTTAGAAAAGTCCGAAGTAGTACCCGTTGTGACAAACATCCGGCCCTTGCGAGCCCGCCGTGCCGCCTCACGACCAGTTGTAATACGCGGCGCATAGTCCTGAAGGAAATTGAAAGCACTGGTGTAGTCGCGGTTGTAGACGCTGACCGCTTCATTACCGATCTCATCCAACATATCCCGCCAGATTGCAGCAGAGTCCAAAGCGCGCTGCTGCATCTCCGTCAAAGAGTCACGCTGCTCCAACGCCTCCTTCAACTTTTGAGTGCTGTAAAAGTAGTTCTTCCACTGTTCATGGAACTGGTCGCCATACTCTTGACGGCCAGAAATGTAAAGGTTGTTCGCTGTCGTATGCCGCTCATAAATCTTACGTTCAAACAGCGCGTCAGCCTGGCGGGCTTGGAACTGTGCAGCCTCAGCGACAGAATAGTCAAGGTAACTTGCCGCAGAACGGCCGGCACCATAAGGAATAGTCCGACCCGTCGCAGCAACAATCGCATCATAATAGATGTCAGCGTTCTTACCTGTGATCTTCCCAAGAACCGGAGCAAGCCCAGCGCGAAGATAATCCCGGCCCCGTTCCGTCAGTTCCGTAGCCTTCCGAATAGCCTTGTACTTTTCACCAAGACGGCCAGCGCCAACACCCTGAACGCCCCAAGCCTTTGCCGTACCGTCTGCGTTTCGAACAAACGGCGCACGGATACGAAGACCACCCTGAATGTCCTTTGGAAGCGATGCAACATATGCTTCGCCGAAATCGTCACCGAAAGACTTACGCGCCCAGGCTCGCAAACCTGCAGCCGAACGGCGCGCATAGTTCAAAGCCGCAGCCTCAGGAGCCAACTGCAAGGCAACGTCGCGGCTGATGTCAAACCCGACATACTGGCGCAGCATGTCAGCATCCTGGAGCACACTACCAAGTTCGTCGGTCTGATCAAACGCCTGCTTGCGCCACTTGTTAAAGTTGCGAATCCAGTCCTTGTCCTTACCGTCAATGACCCTGTTCAAAAACTCTTTGTTTGAGAACAATTCGTCCATGTCCCGGCGCATAATACGTGCCACAGCATCAGACTTGACAACATTGTCTTGAACCATCTCAGAAATAAACCGTCGCGCATCAAAAGTCGGGCGGCCAAGCGCACCCTTAAGAACGCTCCGAGTAGCCGACGCAACCTTACGCGACGCACCAAGACGGCCAAGAATAGACCCGCCGAAAGAAATGTAAGTCAGCGGGTCAACAGCCGTATCGATGACAAAACCAAGGGCGCTGTTAAACCCGCGTTCGATCAGCCCGACTTCTTCCCCGCGAGCCTTCTTATTCGCAACAGAAGTAAACTCTGCGAAACGGAACTGGTCCTCGCCGCTGATGCCTTCCATAGCGCGACGAATAGCAGTGTTGATGTTGTTTCGGTTTGCCGCATCAGCCTCGCGCTCCCCCGTTTCGGGCCGCGACATACCAAGAAGACCAGTAACAGCACCGACACCGGCAGACGAACCGCGCCCAAGGAAATCAAACAGCGAAGCAACGACGCCCTTGTTCGGCTCTGTCCCAACTCCAGGGATCGCCTGCTCTGCAGCCTGGGCAACGTCGTATTCCGGCTGCGCCTGAATTTTTCTGACAGTGCCACCGGGGGCGCCAAGTGCTTCTGCGATAGAACCTTCGGTCATACCGAGTAGGCTTGCATAGGTTTGACGTTCTGGTGCGCCAAGACTTCCTGTGCCTCTACGGCGCTGGAAGAACGAACCGAAAGTCGGACTTCCCGAACGGGAACCTTCGGTAGGAAGAAAACCCTGTGACATTATTCGACCGTATTCGCCGCAGCCGGGAGAGGAACGCTTTCAGCAGCAAGAGCATCAGCCTGCATCTGATCAACACGGCGCTGCAAAGCAAGGTCACTTGCCGCAGGGCCGTAAACATTCGAGTAAACCGACTCTTCTTCAGGAGTCGGAAGCCGCCCAAACTGCTGAGCAAACAGGTAGACAAAGTCATCAAGACCCAACGTGCCGCTGCCAGCAACATCAGAAATAAACTGCTGGGTAGCGGCCGGCCCAAACTGGTCGGCACGCTCAGCAGCCAGACGGGCGTTCAACTCCGAAGCAGACTGCGAAGCAGACAACTGCTGCATAAGCAGGTTCAACTCCGCATTCCGCATTTCAGAACGTTCCTGGTTGATACGGTTCGCAACATCCCGCTGATAGTTAGCAATACCACCAGAACGGGCAAACGCCGCAGCACGCTGCAGATCGCCCTGCTGGGCGGCACCCTGAGCGGACGTAACGTCGCCAAGCCAGTCCACGCCCTCTGCGCCGATGTCGCCTATACGCTGCGTGTACTGCTGCTCAACAGGAATCATAGCCTGAGCAAAGTTAAGCCATTCGTTCCCGGAAGGAGTTGCCGCAGCGCCCAATCCAAGGCCGCGCATATCCTGCGCCATGCCAGTCTGCTGCTCAGCAAGCCGGGTTTTAAGATCCGAAGCAACACCGCCAAGAGACTCGCCAAGACGGTCAACTTCCGCAGCAGTCCCCTCGCGGGACATCCGAGCACGGTCACGAATCTTAGATTCTTTCTCCGCATAAATCGAAGAGATCGCCTCAACACCAGCAGCACGCTGCGCCTCAATGTCTTCCAACATAAACTTCAAACGGGCACGTTCTTCGTCAGTCTCAGCCAACTGGTACTGGCTTCGCAGATTTGCCAAAGCCTTGTTGTACTGAGCGTTCAAAGCGCCCATGCTCGCACCGGCCTGGGCCGAAGGCTGATTGCCGCCACCGCTGGCAACAAGCGCCTCAGCAGCAGCGCGAGCATTAGGATTCTTACGCCCACCTTCACCGGCCTGCATTTCAGCAAGACTCCGATACGACTTACCTGCGGGAGAAGCGCCCTGTTCTTTAATCCGGTCAGCCATCCCAGCATAACGTGCAGCGGCAGCATTGGTCGGCGCAGTAGCGCCGCCAGTAAGAAGAGCGCTCGGCTGACCGGAACTTGCAGGAGCCGGATCATTGCCAGCAACATTAGCATAAATACCCGCAGCAAGAGCGGCAGGAATAGCAAGACGAGGATTACGACGAGCAACACGAAGCGCAGGCTTAACAACACCACCGATGCCTGCCCGTGCGGCCCTGAAGGGATGACGCAAACCCGCCGCACGAGTTGCTGTTCCAGCAGCACGAAGAGCGCGACCAGAACGGCCAAGTGCACTAAGCGCACGGCCGCCTTTCAACGCCCCCGTGACAGCCCCGCCACCGTAAATCCAGGAAAGGGGACTTGCAATAGCAAACGCGCCTTCCTTCAGCGCCTCTCCCCAATCACCACGCTGCCCAGCATTCCACGCACGACGCGCATTATCCAAACCAAGTTCGTTTGCAGCCAGCGTCATAAGAAGTTCGGCAGTATTAGGATCTTCGCCGCCAAAACGGTAAAACCCCGTGCCGTAATCATACCCGTTGCTAACACGCTGAGGCTGATACTGGACGCCCCCTGCTTCGGAGTACATCCCAGAAACTACATCTTCAAGAAAACCCATATCAGCCTCCCAGATACTGCGAAACGTTCAAAAGATTCTCGATAGCAGAACGCATAGACGCCTCGTCCTGATCAACCCGAGCAATCTCCTGATCCCGGTCCAGACGCAATTCCTCAACCATCTGGGAAAGCGCAGAAAGATTCGTCGAAAGTTCCGAGTCAATCTCCCCATACTTCAAACGCAGATCCTCGCCAGCCCTACGCGCATAACGGCCCGCAACCATAGGAGCCCGAGCCGTACCTTCTCCGCCAAACTCTCGCATCTGGTCTTCAAGATTCCGCTTAAACTTGCGGTCCTCAGCCTGCCGCTTCCGAATAGCAGAAAGTCGCGACAGCGACTCAGACCTGGCAGCCCCAGCCAAAGCCTCCTGGTACGCCTCATCAGCAACACGGCGGCGGTCAGCCAACGCACCCAACTGCGCAGAAGTCAACGACGGAGCAATCTTAGGATACGTAGGGACCTCGGGGACTTTCAAATCCGTACGAGTGTTATCAGGCGTAGGGTCTGGGTCCGGGTCCGGGTCAGGCTTAGGAATAACAGGTTTTGCCGAAGGACGGTAGCCTCCGGCGGTTCTTCCAAGATCAATGTCCCAAGGTTTTACAGCCAAATTCTGCTCCTAAGCGTCCACTAATGAGAGAGACTGTGGCCTAAAGGCCAAGCAGAAACTTCCACAAACGCGGGTTAGCCACCCCAGACATAGGAAGATTGGCCTTCTGCTGCGCACGCTTCACAGCCCCCTCCACAGATGGCCCGAACGCACCATCCAACCAGCCGTCCTTGTTCAGATTTCCTTCCAAAGTCATAAACCCGCCAGAAAACAGCAGACCCTGAAGACGCCGAACCCACGAGCCACGTTTACCACGACCCAAACTGTTAGGAAAACTCATCTTCTTGTCCTTCCCTATGGGCCTGACAATCTCCCCACCTTCGACTTTAGTACCCATAAGATTTGTCACATAACGGCGGAACATGTCCATATCGACGCCGCGAGGATCTACCTTACGTTTAGGAGCCCACTCCTTATGGCCGACAACCATGCTTGGAGTAGCCTGCATGACTCGCAGCAGGGCGGCAGTTCCGACCCCAAGCGCTTCAATCTGCTTCTGAGGCCAAGGTTCCCCCACTCCGTCGTTAGCACATTCAATGCCAATAAAGTTTGTGTTCCCAGCCGTAATATTCCCCCACTTACCAGCCCCCGCATGGTTCGCTTTCCCCGCAGCAATCACCACAAAAGTGCCGTCACGCTCCAACTGAAGATGGCAGAGCGGCCCCTTCAGGTCCGGCCGTCCCTGCACCAGAAGCCGTGTAAGGCGTTCTTTGGACCAGTTCGGGCCGGTGGCCGTATGGTGGACCATAACGCCCTTAGGCGTGAACGTGGAGCCTCCACGAACCGTCCAGCGGGGCGCCTCCTCAACGGTAAGGCCGGCGCCCCGCAGGGTGTTGGCAAGCCAGGTGGCGGTCACGGCAGATCCGTGTCCTCAATGTCAGGATAGTCGTACATCTCCTGCAGGTGCTTCAGAAAATCCTCAAAGGCCTTTCGCTCAGCCTCTGGATTTTCATATCGCGGAACAGCACGACCTCCCAGCAGCAGCCCAGCAGCAGGCACTCGCAGTTCCAGGAAGCGCAGCGCAGAATAATATACGGTCGCCAGAAGCACCGTCGTCCACTCGGCGACCAGGTCAGCCGGAAGCCACGGGCCAAGCGCAGAGGCAGCAACAGCACCGACCGCAAGCGGAACCACCGTTCGGCGGAGTGACAGGAACAGGTCATACTTATCAAACCTCATCATCAGTCCAGTCTGTAGGATTGTAATGCCATTTGTCGTCAAACGTAGCGAACGCCGTGTACGCCGTCAGAATGATACTAATCAGACTGACACCACCGACAGCCATTTGCAAGGCAACCGATGTATCCGTCCGGTAAGCGGCCATTGCAAACACAATCATCGCCACGCCCAGTACATACGTCGCATAAATCAGACGCCTGCGGTGCTTCCACGACGGTCCGCTCACTTGTTCTCGTTCATATGAGCGTACATCAAATCTTCCA
>Ga0070745_1001711_pt1 | contig 12099 bp, 11 predicted proteins | sample VirMetDEL_Mar_4_FD_77438 | JGI IMG/M metagenome (GOLD analysis project Ga0070745, IMG submission 77438) | Aqueous microbial communities from the Delaware River and Bay under freshwater to marine salinity gradient to study organic matter... | ecosystem: Environmental > Aquatic > Marine > Coastal ...
ATCTCGCCAAAAATGGGGACCGATTGGCCCTCAGGAAGGTTCTCAACAACGAGGAACTTGCTCCACTGGTCGAAAACATAGATAGCAACGGCGACGAGCGCCAGCACAGCGAGGACCTTTTGTGAGATCGACGTCGTACCGGCGCTCGTAGCGGCGTTAGTTTGCCCCGCCAAAACCAGTGAAGGTTGGTGCAGGTGGCTGCTGAGCCGTAGGCATGTCGTAGCCCTGAGGACCCGTGTTGTGCATCTCAGGGGTAGGAGCAGGTGCGGCAGCGTAGCTCACGGCTGGCGCAGCTTGCGTACCGGTCATGACGTTTGCGTCGTCAAGCTCACGAAGTTGACCCTCGATGTAGCCCTTGAGCTTCTGTCGGTACTCGCGCTCGAAAGTGCGAAGCTCTTCGACGCGCTTCTCGAGCTGCTGGCGCTCTTGGTCGAGCGAACCGAGCTGAGCGCGTTGAGCTGTCTCAGCTTCCTGCACGACTCGCGCTGCAGTCGCGTGTCCTTCGGCGATGAGAGCATCCCGCTTTTCCACACCTTCGCGGACGTGCTCTTCGTGAAGTCGCCGCGCGAGCTGCAGGAGGTTGTTCGTGTTGTTGGGGTCAGTGTTGGGGTCGACTCCTGCCGCAGCGAATGCCGGTGCGGGAGGAGCTGCAGCAGGTGCTGGAGGCGCAGCTGCCGGCGCCGCAAACTGCTCACCCGAGGGAGGAGCGGCAAAAGCTGGCGCTGGTGGCGCTTGAGCTGCTGCGTTCTGAAGCGCGTTGATCCTGGAGTCGCTCGCGACAAGACGCTGGCGAAGCTCTTCGTTCTCTTGGTTCAGACGACGAAGCTCTACCACTACCTCGTCAAGGAAATCGTCGACCTCGTCTTGGTCGTAGCCTTCACGAAATTTGGTTGGTTGGAACCGCTTGTTGACCACATCTTCCGGAGTCAAAGCCATCACCGTCACCTCTAAAACTTTCTTGGAACTATAAATAACATTTAGCTAACGCTAACAAAAACGAGGCGCTAGATGCACCTCGTCGATAAAACCCAATGATCAAGAGTACATCGGGACTGCTAAATCATGAATCCGCGGACTATGTAGCTCAGGATTATTGCCGCGAGAAGCACGATCGTCCAGGAAAAGTCAATCACCGCGCCACTCGTTCGAAGCGGTGGAACCGCCCTACGCACCAATTTGATCGGAGGGTCAGTGATGGTGAAAACAAACTCGGCTACAACAAGAATTGCGCCTCTTGGACGCCAATCTCGTGAAAACAGCGGAGCCAAATCGATGGCGAACCGCACCCACATGAGAACTATGAACAGGCTGACGATGACATAGAGAATCGTCGCGATAGTTGCAACCACTAAAAATCGACCTCAGTTACTGAGCGACAAAAAACGAGGCGTCAACGTCAGCTTCAACGTCGGCGTGGTCACCGCTGACGGCGACGTGAGCGGGCGAGAGCAAAAACACCTTGCTCGTGACTCGCTCGATGCGTCCGTACAGCCCCTGCGACAGCCCACTGGCGAAGTCGACGAGACGGCGTGCGTCAGGCTCGCTCATTTGGGAAAGGTTGATAATGACGGGAATGCCATCGCGGAAGTTCTCAGCGATAACTTGCGCATCTTTGTACTGACGCGGGTGGACAGTCAAGATTTCGTTCATTTCGGTGGCTCCAGTGGTTCTCGGCGCGCTCGGTCGACGGAGCGGCGTCACGGGGGCACGGCCTGCTGCCTGTGCTGTGTGCTGAACCGGGGCAACCGGGGCAGACGGCACGGAATTGTCGTAATCGTATTCTTCGTCGGCGAGGCCCAGGTAAACCATGGTCTTGCGTAAAGGGTTAGCCATTGTGTTCCTCCGAAATGTGGCTCGTGATTCGAGATTAACCGCCGAGAGGTCTGTTTCCCGTGATTGCCGTACCAATCCGGAGGTGTGTCGCGCCCGCGGTTATCGCTTCACGAAAGTCTCCAGACATGCCGATCGAAAGATCCGTTGCGGTCGTGCACACAGTCTGCACCCGGGCCGATGCCTCTCGAACGCGTTCAAACGCTGCAGCGGGCTCTTCATCGAGTGGAGCGACGGCCATAAGTCCGCGAAGGTTTATCACCCCAGAATTCACTACAGTGTCGGCAAAACTCTCAACCTCCGACAGAGCCACTCCACCCCGCGACGAGTCATCGGTCAGATTCACTTGAATGAACCCGTCGACCTGGCCACCCGTTGGAGCTAGAGCTTTGCGCACAGCGCTCACGAGTGAAACGCGATCAAGCGAGTGGATGATCGAGGCATACTCGAGTGCCTGGGATACCTTGTTGCTTTGCAATTGGCCGATGAAGTGCCAGTTGAGAGATAGGTCCGTAAGTTCAGCTGACTTGGAAAATGCTTCCTGGTGCCGGTTCTCCCCAACATCAGAGACACCGAGCGTGAATAGTTCCCGCACGAGACTCGCAGGGTGAAACTTGGTCACGACGATTGTTGTCACGTCGGAAGGCTCGCGCCCGGCATCCCGAATCGCTTCGGCAATGGACAACTGCACTGTCTCCAGTCGTTCAGCTAGAGAGTTCATGTGCTATTTCAAGAAGTCAGGAATGTCCAGGTCACCGTCTGCGTCGTCATCGAAGTTTCTGTCGATGGGAGCAGTTGCAGGCTGGGCGGTCTCTGCCCACGTGGGAACCCCATTGTTGCGTGATGCATCGGAACCGGGTGCGTCTGTTGCGTGGGATGGTGATGACGGTTCGCTTGCCACGTGAGTTGGCACTCCGCCAGCGGTAACAAAGTTACTGCGGCGAGAATCGCTGCTCTTTTGAGTTGGCTCACCTCCGTCAAAGCCCGCGGCTATTACAGTGACGCGCACTTCGTCACCCAGGGTGTCATCGATGACGGCTCCGAAGATGATGTTCGCTTCGGGGTGCACGGCTTCCTGAACAAGCCTTGCTGCGTCATTTATCTCGAAAATTCCGAGATTGGAACCGCCTTGAATCGATAGGAGAACTCCGTGTGCGCCATCGATACTGGCTTCAAGCAGTGGGGATGCCACGGCGAGCTCAGCAGCCTTGATGGCTCGGTCTGCGCCTCTAGCCGATCCAATGCCCATGAGGGCGGAGCCTGCGCCTTGCATAACACTCTTGACGTCGGCGAAGTCAAGGTTGATGAGACCGGGGGTGGTGATGAGGTCGGTGATTCCTTGAACACCGGCGAGCAGGACTTGGTCTGCGGTCGCGAATGCCTCGAGCATGCTGATTCCGCGATCGCTAATTTCGAGCAAGCGATCGTTGGGAACGACGATCAGTGTGTCTACTTCGTTTTTGAGGCTGGACACTCCGACTTCTGCTTGAGACGAGCGTCTCTTGCCTTCGAAACCGAACGGCTTGGTGACGACACCGATCGTCAAAGCACCGATCGATTTTGCAATACGAGCAACGACAGGGGCTCCACCTGTACCTGTACCTCCGCCTTCACCGGCGGTAACAAAAACCATGTCGGCACCGGCGAGTGCTTCTTCGATCTCTTCGGCGTGATCTTCCGCAGCGCGGCGACCAACCTCAGGGTCGGCGCCAGCGCCAAGTCCGCGAGTGAGTTCGCGACCAACGTCGAGTTTGACGTCGGCATCGCTCATGAGGAGCGCTTGAGCGTCGGTGTTGATCGCAATGAACTCAACGCCGCGAAGGCCAAGCTCGATCATGCGGTTTACAGCGTTGACACCGCCGCCGCCTATGCCGACGACCTTGATCACGGCTAGGTAGTTCTGGTTTGATGTCACGTTCGGCCTCCGCTGCCTATCACTGATTGCACACCTTCAACCTCTACCTGAGGTATAATGTTATGCTCAGTATGCATTTCCTAAACTGAGAGTAAGTTGCTCACGGTGATAGCACCCGGAGGCATTCCCGCGTGTCGTGTATTGGGCGTCACTTCTGCGTGACAACGACACTTTCTGGAGCCGAGACATCAAACTCGTACCTCACTTGCGAATCAGTCTGATTGAGCATCGCACTCAAAACTCTCGACTTGAAGGCAGAACTGTCCGCACTCCCCCACACAACGCTCTGGCCAACGCCACGCAACGTGAAAGTGACATCGTCACGAGTAGTCGCGCTTATCGAGTCAACGTCAGCGAGCAAAGCCGCAGGCAGTGATAGCAGTACTTCAGCCACCGCGGCAAAAGCGCCACTGTCGGTCAGCGAAGCGCCCGAGGTGATAACCGGTACTCCTTCTGGCCGAGTGGTCACCGACTCGAGCACAATGCCCGCCGCATCAACCACATCGAAACCACCGGCAGTAGCGACAACGCCAAGCGGTTCTCGCTCAACGATCTGAACGACGAGAGTGCTCGGTGGCACAGTCCGAGTCACATAGCTACGAATGAGGGGGAATTCCGAGAGCTCAGACTCAATTCGCGCGAAATCAATAAGGGCAAGTGGAGTACCCGACTGTCCGGCAATTGCCGCACGCACCTCATCAGCATCCACTCTGCTGGTTCCTTCGATCGTTATCTCGCGAAGGGACAGAATCGGCGAAAACACGGCGACAGCAAGCAAGCTCGCGAGGAGAGCGACAAGTCCAGCAGCCGTAACAGCGACGACACGTCGCGTACGAGCACGCCGAGTAAAACGTTTGATCTCACCGCGTTCAACAGCCCGCCGTTCTCGAGCGGCGCGACGCACAGCACGTCTCTCCTGCAGGGGAGAAACGACCTCAGGGGATGACTTCGACGGCCCAGCTAGCTTCTTCGCGTCCGGTTTGTTCGCTTGCGCACGCTCCTGCTTGGCGCCAGAGGAGCCCGTCACCCTCGATCGCGACGTGGGTGTTGGTTGTTGTTTCTCAGAACCTTTTCGCGATTGAACGGTCGGTCGAGTACCTGGGGGCCGCTGCTGTTGCGAAGCGTCAAAACCTTCAGGGCGCTTCATGAGGAGCCCTACACGCCAGCGGTAGTCGCTGCGCCCGACTGCTGCGCGTTGAGAGCCTCGAGCACTTGCGGGATGATGCGATAGACGTCACCGCAACTCAAAGTCATGATGAGGTCTCCCTCAGTAGCGCTCGCGGCAGCAAGGTCAGCTGCCGCTTGCCAGTCGGGGACAAACTTCACTTTGGACTGGTCTTCAAAGCGCTCAGAAACCAAAGCTCCAGTGACCCCTGGGACAGGGTCTTCTCGAGCGCCGTACACGTCAAGGACTATCGTCTGGTCGGCAAGAGACTCATATACTGCGGCAAATTCGCCGGCCATCGCTTGAGTACGGCTGTATAGGTGTGGTTGGTGCACAGCAATAATGCGCCCAGACCCCAAGGTCGATCGAGCGGCAGTCAACGCCGCGGCGACTTCTGCCGGGTGGTGCGCATAGTCGTCGTACACTCGAACCCCACGCACGACGCCGTGAAGTTCGAACCGCCGCTCCGTCCCACCAAATGTAGCAATGCCTTCAAGAACTCGCTCAGGGTCGAAACCGAGCCCAACGAGAACTGCAAACGCGCCAGCGGCGTTGAGAGCGTTGTGGTGTCCGGGCACACGCAAAGTGGCCGCGTAGGTCATTCCTTGCCAGGTGAGGGAGAAGGACACGGGGCCTTCAGTAACGACAGAGTGCAGCCTGACGTCGGCCGCGGCATCCTCACCAAAAGTCACCACTTGCTTGTGAGTCAGACGCGAAGAGACGCGAAGTGCTCCCGGGTCATCGCTAGAAATTACGACAAGTTCACTCGCGGAATCAGCGAAAGAAACGAAGGCGTCATCAAACGCTTCTGGCGAACCGTAGTGGTCGAGGTGATCGGTATCGACATTGGTGATGAGGGCAACCGCGCTCGAGTACAACAAAAACGAACCGTCAGACTCGTCTGCTTCAACAACAAACAGTGAGCCGTCTCCACGATCGGAACTTGTGCCAATGGACTGGATCACACCGCCATTGACGAAGCTCGGCTTTTCTCCCATAGCAAGCAAAGACTCGACGATCATTCCCGTCGACGTTGTCTTGCCGTGGGCTCCCGCGACAGCAACGAGTCGTTCCGTGCCGATGAGCCACGCGAGGGCTTGCGAGCGGTGCAGGGTCGGGATGCCCTTTTCCACAGCACGAGCAAACTCGGGGTTGTCCGGCCACAAAGCGCTCGTGAACACTATCGCGTCGACATCGCCAACGTTGTTGGCGTCGTGCCCTATCGACACTGTCACACCCATCTCACGCAGAGCCTGAGTGTTGTGGTTTTCACCGCGGTCGGAACCCGTAACCGTACAACCGGCACCAACAAAAAGCTTGGCGATTCCGCTCATGCCCGAGCCGCCAATTCCGACAAAGTGGATTGACCCAATCGTGGCGGGAAGCGGTTGGCTGAAATCTGGAGCGATCATTGTTGAGATTTTACCGTTCCGCGAGAGCGCTATTGACTAGAGAGACGAATGCGTCAGCTCCATCGCGAGAACCGACTGTCGCGGCTCCCGCAGCCATCTCGGCGACGAGAGCACGATCGCGCAGGATCGGCACGAGTTTCGAAGAAACCCACGCGGGCGTGAAATCACGATCCGCGACAATGACCCCTCCCCCCGCGCCAACTACATCTGCGACATTGTGACGTTGTTCACCGTTGCCGACAGGATACGGAATGTACACAGCGGGAACACCGACCGCTGCAAACTCACTGACTGTTGCGGCACCGGCGCGCGATACTGCGAGGTCAGCGACAGCCAACGCTAAGTGCATCTGATCGCAATACTTCAGGAGCGTGTAACCATCGAGCCCGGGGTCGGTGATTTCTGCCTTGCCGCCAGCAATGTGCAAAACATCCCATCCAGATCCGAGCAACGTAGGAACAGAGTCGACGATGGTCTGGTTGATGTGCCGCGCACCAGAGGAACCGCCGGTCACAAGAAGGATGGGCTTGGTTCCGTCGAACCCAAAAGTCGCCAGAGCCTCGGCCCGAACAGCGTGTTTGTCCAAGGACTCAACTTCGTACCGAAGGGGCATTCCCACAAGAGAAGCGTGAGCTATGGGAGTCCCCGCGAAAACTACCCCGACAAACTTCGTGAACCGGGCTCCCACTCGATTGGCGAGTCCGGGCTTCGCGTTGGCCTCGTGGATAACAATGGGGATGCCCTCCGCCCGAGCGGCCATGTACGCGGGAGCTGAGGCATAGCCGCCGAAACCCACAACGACGTCAACATCCCTCTCGCGAATAATCCCTCTAGTGAGAGACACAGCTTCCCGAAAACGTCGGGGAAAGGTCAGCGCTTGGCGATTGAGTTTTCTCGGGAAAGGCAAGCGAGCGATCGTGAGCAGTTCGTAGCCACGATCGGGAACGAGCCGTGCCTCGAGACCTTCTGCGGTTCCCAAGACGAGGGCCGTCGCTGTGTCGTCGAGTTGCGTTATTCGGTCGGCCACCGCCAAAAGCGGATTAACGTGGCCAGCGGTTCCGCCGCCAGCGAGCAAATATGTTGTCACTATGGTCGACGTGCTCCTGAATTCCTGAGTGAGTTGTGTGCTCGTTGTGCAGCGAGCATTCGTGAACGCTCTGCCGGCGATTGCCCAACAGCCTCCGCGGTCTGTGGCTCGCGACTTCGAGAAAATGAGAGTACTACACCGATTGCAAGCAACGTCGACAGCAAGGCGGAACCACCAGCCGAAATAAGCGGTAGTGGAACTCCGAGAACGGGAAGCGCGCCGAGCACTACGGCGATGTTCACAAAAGCTTGACCAACGATCCACACCATGACTCCGCTCGTCACAATGCGGGCGAACGGGTCGGGGTGCGTGCGAATGATTCGCATGAAAGCTATAGCGAGAATAATGAACAACGCAATGACAACGATGGCCCCGACGAGGCCAAGTTCTTCACCAATAATTGCAAAAATGTAGTCGTTGTCGGCCTCGGGCAGCCAGTTCCACTTAGCCTTCGAGCCGCCGAGACCCACACCAAAGATCCCGCCAGAGGCCAAGGCCCACGTGCCGTGCATCGGTTGCCAGCAGTGCACCATGTAATTGGATTCGTCGCACCCAGCGAGCCACGCGTTGATTCGGTCGCTACGGGACGAGCTCGCGAAGGCCATTAAGAGACCGAGGGCGGCAAGCACGAGCGCCGCGACCGATAAAAATTTGAGTCTAATCCCCGCAAAAAATAGCGTTCCAAAAACGATGAGCACCATCATGACCGCCGTGCCGAGGTCATTTCCGATGAGAACGAGGCCGATCGCCAATCCCGCAACGGGCGCGATTGGAAGTGCAACGTGTTTCCAGTCGTTGAGCAAATGCGCCTTGGTTGTGAGGATGACGGCGATCCACAGGATCAGCGTCAACTTCACAATCTCGGAAGGCTGGGCGCTGAACAGCCCAAAGTTCACCCAGTTTCGGTTTCCGCCGTAGTCGTAGCCGAGAGGCGAAAACACCAAAAGCTGCAACGCCATTCCGGTGAGGACCGCTGGCCACGCCCACCGCTTCCAAAACGATATGGGAAAGCGCGAGGCGACAAGCATGATCGGAATACCGACGAGCGCATAGAGACCCTGCCGTTCGAACGACGCAAAAAATGAGTCGTTTTCTAGGTGCGACTCGATGGCGGAAGACGACAGCACCATCACGAGACCGAAGATCACCAAAAACAGTGTTGTGCCCAGGAGGAAAAAGTAGTTGCCGCTTTCGGCCGCAAAAACCTTCCGAACACCAATGACGACGGTGGATACCGCAGAAGGGTTTTGCTCAGCGGAAGTGCTACCGTTCGGCTTCTGGCGATTCCCCTGTGCCTGATTCCTCTGGGCCTGATTCCTCTGGGCCTGATTCCTCTGTGCGCGGTTCTGGTTCGGGACGTGATCCGGTCGCTTCTGCGCCATGCTCTGCCCTTCCCACGAGTACGTGTACAGCTTCGGCGAATCGTGTGCCACGATCCGCATAATCGGAAAACTGATCCATTGACGCTGCTGCCGGAGCGAGGAGCACAGTGTCGCCCGCCTCAGCTAGAGCATTGGCATGACGAACCGCAACGGTCATTATGTCTTTAGTGTCAGCCGAGTCCACCTCGAACACGGGGAGGGTGGGGGCGTGTCGCTGGAATGCCGCTACAACCTCCAAGCGGTCTACCCCGATAATTACGGCCGCACGAAGGCGTAGAGAGTGTTTGGCGACGAGCTCACCAATGTCCACTCCCTTGAGAAGACCACCAACAATCCAGACCACTGATTCGAAAGCGCGCAATGAGGCATCGGCAGCGTGCGGATTGGTGGCCTTGGAATCGTCGACCCACGTGATCCCGGAAACGCGAGCAACAACCTCGGTGCGGTGCTGATCCATGTGGAACGTGCTGATGGCTTCTCGAACAATCGCGGGTTCGACACCCCACGCGCGGCACAAAGCCGCGGCGGCAAGAACGTTGGATACCGAATGTGGAGCGTCAAGACCTGCAGCCGTGAGCTCGCCATGAGTTGTAAGTTCGAGCGCCGAGTTGTGTCGGTCATCGTGGAACGCGCGATCGACAATGATGTCGTCGACCATCCCCAGGTCGCTCCGGCCCGGCATCTCCAAGTCGCAACCTATTGCACGGCATCCTTCGATAACGTCGGCATCTTCAACCATCCGCATGGTTGCTTCTACGGCTTTGTTATACACGCACGCAACGACGGTGTTCTCATAGACCTTCGCCTTCGCCGCTGCATACGCCTCGGCGGAACCGTGCCAGTCGAGGTGGTCGTCGGCGAGATTGAGGCACACGCTCGCGAACGGCGAGATTGCTCCCTCACTATTTCTGTTGATCCAGTGCAATTGGTAACTCGACAACTCAACAACGAGCACGTCATAACCTACGGGGTCGCGAACCGCGTCGAGAACGGGAACACCGATGTTGCCAACTGCCGCAACTCGAGCCCCCGAAGCGTTGAGAATGTGGGTGGCGAGCTGAACTGTCGTGGTTTTACCGTTGGTTCCCGTGACACAGATCCACTGCGCGGGGCGCACCTTGTCGCGCACTCGCCACGCCAACTCGATATCTCCCCACATAGAGATTTCCTGTTGTTGTGCCCACTCTAGGAGCGGGTGGTCGGGGTGAAAACCCGGTGAGACGATGATCAACTCGGGGACGAAGTCAACCAGCGCCGCTGGCGGGGTCGACAGATCAGGCTCGATAACGAGTTGCGCGCCAATGACGTCGACGAGATCGCCATACTCTTTCGACACAGAGCCAGCGACTATGAGAACCTCAGCACCCAACTCCGTGAGGGTGTCGGCAACAGAGAATCCGGAGACACCGAGCCCCAAAACTGCGACTCGGAGTTTCGACCAGTCAGCGTTCCAGCTCGTGAGAGTTGTTAGGTCGCGCACCGCTATCGAATCGCCCATTCGAGGTAGAACAAGCCAATCCCAGCCGAAACAAACAATCCACCAATGATCCAGAACCTCACCACAACGGTGATTTCTGCCCAGCCTTTGAGCTCAAAATGATGATGCAGAGGGCTCATCAAGAAAATTCTCTTGCCCTTGGTGATCTTGAAATATGCACGTTGCACAATGACTGAGCCCGTGACAATGAGGAAAAGGCCGCCGATGAGGACGAGGAGCAAGTCGGTTCGGGTCAAAATCGCGAGAGCCGCGAGTGCGCCGCCGAGACCGAGCGAGCCGGTGTCTCCCATAAAGATTTGCGCGGGAGAGGTGTTCCACCACAAGAAACCGATAAGACTGCCGACGATAGCCGCGGCAATGACGGCGAGATCGAGCGGATCGCGAACGTCGTAACACTTATAGAGGTCAACGGCATCTGCTCCACCAAAGCAGCTTTGGTTGTTTTGCCAAAAACCAATCAAGATGTAAGCCGAAATTGCCAGGATCGATGCTCCCGTTGCCAAACCATCAAGACCGTCAGCAACATTCACTCCATTGGAAGCGCTGACGACAATGACGTTGACCCAGAGGGCGAATAGAATTCCGCCGATTACCGTGCCAAAAAACATGAAGTCGAGCCAGGAGATATCCCGAACACCCGAGATAACACCTGAAGCTGGAGTCAAACCGTTCTCGTCGGGGAAGTTAATGGCAATGACCGCAAAGATTGTCGCGACAATAACTTGCCCCGCAATCTTCGCCCAGCCACCAAGACCCAAGCTGCGCTGCTTACGAGTTTTGATGAAGTCGTCGATGAAGCCAACCACGCCGAGCCCCACCATAAGAAACATGACAAGGAAAGCAACGAGAGTGAACGCCGTGTGAGTCACCACATGACCGATGAAATAGCCAAAAAGTGCACCAATAATGAAGACGATACCGCCCATTGTTGGAGTGCCGCGCTTGGCGTGGTGCGATTGCGGCCCATCGTCACGAATGAATTGGCCCCATCCGATTTTCGAAAAGACTCGAATGAACACCGGAGTCATAAGCAACGTAAAGACGAGTGCAACGCCAGCAGCAATAAGTAGTGCGATCACGCGGTTTTCCCTCCAAGTCGATCTCCCAGGATTCCCAGTCCGGCAAGTTTCGACGATTTCACGAGAACAACATCTCCGCCTCGCAGTTCTTTATTCACCAAATCGTATGCCTCTTCGACGTTGTCGACGAGCACAGTCTCGCCGTCCCACGAGCCTTCAAGGCCGGCTGCATTGTGAATATGGCGAGCCCCGTACCCCACAACGATGAGTTTCCCCACGTTCAGTCGCACAATGAGCCTGCCGATTCTGTCATGTTCCTCTCGCGAGTCGACATCATCGACCGTCATTTCACCAAGCACGGCGACCGCGCGCGACGATCCGTAAGTCATAAGAGTGAGCATCTTTAGTGCTGCGGCCATCGACGAGGGGTTTGCCTCGTGGGCATCATTGATCACAGTCACGCCGTCAGCGCGTTGAAGTAGTTGCATGTGCCACGGCTCGCTAGCAACGATGTCAGCGAGGCATTCGGCCGCTCGTGGGCCTGAGATACCAGCGAGTCCCGCAACGGCAATTGCGACGAGAGCGTCAAGAACCGAACTCTCCCCCACATCTCGGATCTTCAACGCGACAGTTTCACCGCTGACCCGCGCTTCGCACGAAGAACCCGTGCGGGAGAACTGCACATCGTGCGCACTCACAGTGGTTGATGCACCAACAGAAACAGTCACGATGTTCGGAACATCCCGAACGACGTCGGGGACGACAGCCCCCTCTTCCGCGGCCAGCACCAC
>Ga0070745_1001713_pt1 | contig 12077 bp, 9 predicted proteins | sample VirMetDEL_Mar_4_FD_77438 | JGI IMG/M metagenome (GOLD analysis project Ga0070745, IMG submission 77438) | Aqueous microbial communities from the Delaware River and Bay under freshwater to marine salinity gradient to study organic matter... | ecosystem: Environmental > Aquatic > Marine > Coastal ...
CGCATTACTGCTTGGAAAAGCCGTGGCACATCTTCGCCAACAGCACCCACACTCGTCGGGGGTGGCACGCCGTGGTTGCGCTGGCAGGCCACGCACTTCAACATGGGGGGGACTGCTAGTAATGGCGGAATAGGTTTTATAGTCCAGAACGGTTCTGCGACAGTTGACGCAGCACTAGGTCCGTATGTTGTAGGCGACGAAACGTACTCCACAGGTAATTCTGCCGCTTCGCGATCAATCGGTTGCTACAGTGTCGATCTCTACACTAGCACGAGTTACAACCGATTCATGAAAACGACAACTAGTTCTAGTGCTATTACGTTCGGCAACGTGTTCTCGGGTCCAGCGCCATCTTCAGGCATTCAAGCGTTGCGTCGTAGGAGAGAACAGCCATGACACGACCATACGAGCTAATTCCCGGCGAAAGCAATTCTGTGCAATTCCCGTTGTACGAAACTGATGGCGTGGATTTGCGCGTCGGTGCATCGCTGGTGTCGGGCGACATACGGTACTTGCGGGGAGCCTCGACAGCCGGCGCGACAAGCGATCCGGGCGCGCACCGCGATGCCGGCAACTACCTTGTGACGCTGACTGCTGCGGAATGCACTCCGTCTGATCAGTCTAACCGTGGTAGACAGTTGAGCCTGAGCATTAGAGACCAAACAGCGACGAAGGACTGGCTCGACGGCAACGTGCAGTGCGTCATCATGTCGCAGGCGGAGGTTGCGGCCAGGTTCTACGAAGGGCCAAATGGGCCGGGGGTGTACTGCAGTGGCACTGGCGTGGGTACACAGGCGACGCTGGGAGAGCACGGCACAGCAGACAACCCAACGAACTCGATTGCTAACGCTCTGACTCTGGTAGGTAAGCTAGGCGTCAACCGCATTTACCTTGTAGAAGGCGCTAGCGTTACTGTTACTACCAACATAGGTGATCACGAAATCATTGGTTTGGGCGCAGCGTGTGAAGTTACGCTCTCGTCGGGTTCGGCATGCGCCAACACGAGCTTCCGCAACGTCAAGGTCGATGGAACTCCGGCTGTGACCACCCAGCCGACCATCTTTAACCAATGCGTTATTGACGGTCTCAGCAACTTCCATGGAACACCGTCGCAGTGCCGACTCGTTGGCACGCTAACGCCATCTAATCCTGTAGTTGCTGACCATTGCTTTAGTGGCACGGCAGGCACCGGAACAATGACATGGGACTTGACTGCTGCTGCCGTAAACAGCTTGGCGCTGCGCAACTGGAGCGGCGGCGTCACCATCTCCAACTCTGGCCTTCTCAAGGACATTACGATTGAAGGCCAAGGCCAGTTGCAAGAGGGCGCGGGCAACGCCGCGGGGTCGCCCGTGGAGCTTCGCGGCGCGTTCAAGGTTGGCTCACTCACCAACCTGACGGTGACGTACGACAGCTTGTACGACACGGTACGTACAAACCTTGACGCAACGGTCAGCTCGCGCAGCGACTTCGACCCTGCTGCCGACACGGTGTCTAACGTCACGACTGTTGCCAGTGTTACTGGCTCGGTCGGCAGCGTAACCGGATCGGTGGGTAGCGTAACTGGCCTCAACGCTGCGCTGCTTGACGTGGCGGTAAGCAGTCGCAGTGATTTCGACCCGGTCGCCGATCCTGTAGCGAACGTCACAAACGTGACAGGAAACGTTGCCGGATCTGTTGGCAGCGTGACTGGCCTCAACGCTGCGCTGCTTGACGTGGCGGTAAGCAGTCGCAGCGATTTTGACCCGAACGCCGATGCTGTATTGAACGTCACAAACGTGACGGGCAACGTTGCTGGGTCTGTCGGTAGCGTTACGGGCAACGTTGGCGGTTCGGTAGGAAGCGTGACAGGCAACGTTGGCGGTTCGGTCGCCAGCGTTACGGGCAACGTTGGCGGTAACGTCTTAGGGTCTGTCGCAAGCGTCAACGGTCAGGATCTGGCTAACCTTGACGTACTGGTAAGCAGTCGCAGTGATTTTGACCCACTCACTGACGCCGTTGCGAACGTCACAAACGTGACAGGCAACGTTGGCGGGTCTGTCGGTAGCGTAACGGGCAACGTCGGCGGTAACGTTGCCGGGTCTGTCGGCAGCGTGACGGGCCTTAACGCTGCATTGCTCGACGTGGCGGTCAGCTCGCGCAGCGACTTCGACCCTGCTGCCGATCCTGTAGCGAACGTCACAAACGTGACAGGCAGCGTTGCCGGTTCGGTCGGCAGCGTAACCGGTTCGGTAGGAAGCGTGACAGGCGCAGTTGGCAGCGTCACTGGTGCTGTTGGCAGCGTGACGGGCGACGTGGGCGGTAACGTTAATGGATCTGTGGGCAGCGTGACTGGCCTTACCGCTGCTAACCTTGACGTACCGGTGAGCAGTCGCAGTGATTTTGATCCTAACGCTGACGCCGTTCTGAACGTCACGAACGTGGGCACGGTAGCAACCGTTACTGGCCTGACCCCCAGCAGGCTGGATGTGAATGTCTCGACTCGAGCTACGGCGACGGACGTTGCGACAGCGCTGTCGAACATCCATCTAGACGAGCTAATCAGCACTGCAGTCAATGGCGCAAACGTAGCAAACAATTCCATTGTCGCTTTGCTGGCAGACAACAACACGCCGGCAACGTGGAGCACCTTCACTAACACTACGGAATCGCTGGCGGCGATTGCTGCAGGGGGCGGAGGCGGTAGTGGCCCTACCGCAGCCGTTATTGCAGACGCCGTTTGGGACGAAGTTCTGGCTGACCACTCGACCGCAGGCAGCACTGGAGCTGCGCTCGCGTCGGTGGGAGCTCCAAATCTTAGTGAAATTAAAAACCTGATTTACCTGATTCTGGCAGGCGCGGCAGACTAAGTGTTGCGCCAGTCAGGTCTTACTGGCAATTTGTACGTCGAAAGGACTGTGTAGTGACGCAGCAAGAGCAGATGAATCAGAACGAGCAGCCCGTAGCCGGGGACTCGCAACCTGATAAGTCTCTCCAAACGGGGGGCGTGACGCCGGACGCGGAGGCTGTGCTTGCGCAGCTACCTGCGGATCAGGCTCGCGTGCTTCGTAGCGCGATTGTCGAGAAGAACTCACGTGTCGAAGAGGTTCAACGAAATCTAGCGCAAGAGCGCAAAGCGTTGGAGCAAGACATTGAGTACGCCGGCATTATGCGCGAGTGCATGCGAGACTCAGATTTTGCGGAGTTTGTGAACGCTAGGGAATCAGGCGATCTGGCGACGTTTTACCGCCAGAAAGCTGGGGTTTCCAACCCGGTCGCAACTACTCCGCAGGAAACGAGCAGCTTGGATAGCACCGTTGAGCCTGACGTACAGGCAACTGCTGACGTTTCATCGCCGCAGGTGGCACAGATCTCGAGTCGAGTGCAGCGGTTGGAGGCTGAGAGGGCTAGGCTAGTTCAGGAAGCCGCCGTACAGAAGTTTACGCAGGACCATCCAGATTGGGAGCAATACAAGACTGTGATGGTTTCCGCGCGTAAACGTCTGCCGCATGCAAGTCTCGACGATCTGTACTACGCTGCAAAAGGCATGATGGCAGACCAAGCGTTTGCTAGCGGCGAGGCAGCGCCGAACACAGATCAAATGAGCACGGGGGCGGGCTCTGCCAACACGGCCCCACCCATCCCTGTTGGTGAGCCCCCGGGCTCGACTAGTCCGGCACCGACCGTAGTGCGCACCATGGCGGATGCGCTGCGAGCGGCTAAGGCAACCCACGGCATCTCGCATGACGTGGCAATTAAATTTGAAGGATAAGGAGCAGAGCAATGCCTCTGATTGATCCGAGTGGGGGTAACAACCTCACTTCGTACAACGCGCTCCTGACCACTACGCTGCAGAACTTCCGTCAGCAGCTCGTCGACAACTTCTCTGACGCCACTCCGCTGATGTGGTGGATGACGAGCAACGGGCGGAAGCGCACCTACAGCGGTGGGCAGAGCATCGAAGTTCCTCTCATGTACGGCTCGACTCAAGTGCAGCCGTTCAGCGGGTATGACAACCTGCTGACCGAGCCTGCCGAGGGCATCGCGCCGGCGACGTTCATTGCTAAGAAGTACCAAGTCCCCATCGTCATCTCGCGCGATCACGAGACCGACAACATGGGCGAGTCCGCGATCATCAACCTCCTCGAGGCTAAGGTCAAGCAGGCCGAGATTAGCTTCAAGGAAGAGATGAACCGCGACATGATCAACAACGGTTTCAGCGGGCTTGCGGGTGTTGGCACTAACCCTCCCGATCCCCTGCGCCTTACTGGTCTGTTTGATTTCCTCCAGCACTCGAGTGGCACTCGCCCGTACGGCGGCATCGCCAACTCGAACACGTGGTGGAAAAACCAAACGCAGGACAACAACGCCGGCAACGCGGCAAGCCTCATCGAAAAAATGCGCACGCTGTATCTGGACTGCTCGCGCGGTTCGGATGCGCCGGATCTGGTGCTCTGCGATCAAGCGACGTACGAGCTGTACGAAAGTGCGCTCGTCGACGACAAGCGTTTCGTTAACACGAACGCTGCCGACGCTGGTTACGAGTCGCTGATGTACCGGGCGACTACCATTCTGTTTGACCGGGACATGCCTGCGGACACGCTGGTCATGCTCAACTCCAACTACATCACCCTTTACGTGCACAGCGATGTGGACATGGCAAACACGCCGTTCCGCGAAGCCGAAAACCAGTGGGCGCGGTTCTCCCGCATCCTCTGGAAAGGCGAGCTGACGTGTTCCAACCGTGCGCGTCAAGGTCTGATGACCAACACGTCCTAAGGAGGAACAATGAGCATTACTACGATGACTAACCCCGGCGGGGTTATCGACGTCGAGTTCTACAACTCCACTGCGTCGACCATTCTTGCCGGCGAAGTTGTGATGCGGGACGCTGCGGCTACGGCGGAAAACTTCCCGGTGGACCGTCTGTACACTGGTACGCGCGGGCCACTTGAGGGTCTGAACGTCGACATGACGCAGTTTGCTATGAAGCAAGGCGACGCAAACACCAATGCTGGCGACTTGCCGATTCTCGGCGTTGCGCTGCAAGACGTGCTGGCTAACACGTGGGGTAAAGTCCGTGTGTATGGCCCGTGTCTGGCCAAGGTTTCTACAACCGCTAGCCAGGCTACTCTGAAGGCGTACGGCGCGAGCACGGAGGCTGGGCAACTCGCAATCATTACTCCCGGCGCTAACCTTCACACGGCAGCGTTCCAGATTGGCACTTCGGGTTTGACGACTGCCGGCGATAAGCGCACCGTCTTTGTGCAGGCCCTTGGCAGCCAACGCAATGTCAACGGCAGCGCTTGGGGCAGTCTCACGTAACCATTTCCTTTCAGGGCGGGGAGGGGTTAGCTGGCGGGTTCGGCCCCTCCCCGTTTCTTTGGAGCACGCGTGGCAAAAAAGACAGATTCGCGACTAAAGCGCGCTGGAGTCAGCGGCTACAACAAGCCCAAGCGGACTCCTAACCATCCGACTAAGTCGCACATCGTGGTCGCTAAGGAAGGCGATCAGGTAAAAACAATCCGGTTTGGCCAGCAGGGCAAGACTGGAGACAAGACCAACACGGCCCGGGCGCGTAGCTTTAAGGCGAGGCACGCAAAGAACATCGCAAAAGGCAAAATGTCTGCAGCTTACTGGGCCAACAAAGTGAAGTGGTAAACCGTGCATAGCAAAGAGCTGACACCCCAAGAAATCGAGAAGCGGCGGCAGGCGGACCAAGAGATGCAAGACCGACTGGCGCTGTTGTCGGGCCGCGCATACCCCACACGGACGCCGGTAGAGCAGCCAAGAGGGAGCAAAGGCCGTGAACTACGGGGAAGTAAAGCAAAGAGTTCGCGACAGTCTGGGGGCAGTGACCGGGGAGATTGACACGCAAGTCGTCAATTTCATCGAAGACTCTCTGCGCGACATCCACGCACACACGCAATGGCCTTGGGACCGTGACTCTCTGACGTTCACGTCCAAGGCCGATATTGTTGGTACCGCGACGTGGACCAAGGGCACCACCCAGATCACGCTGAACACTGGCAACGTTGCGACGCAGGACGAAGCAGACGCGTACAAGAGCGGACTGATTCGGCTGGCCGGCAGCAACGTGTACGAGATCGTCAGTTGGACGCAATCGACTTCGGTCATTGTTTTAGACTCGGAAATCATCGAAGCAAACGGAGCCGCCTCTAGCATCCAAATCATTCAGGACATGATCACGCTGCCCAACACCGTGGAGACTGTCATCGATGTGGTGGATTTTCTTTTTCCGCGCGTACTGGGCAAAGTGGCTGGCAACCTACGTCAACGTCGATGGCCGAACCCTTTCGACGTGGTGGGTGGTCTGCCGTACGAATGGTACACGCGAGGCGTCGATGCTAACGGCAATGTGCGACTCAACCTGTACCCACCTCCAGACACTGACCGAAAGTACTCGTGTGAGTACTGGCGTCGTGTCCAGCTCCCGGTATCTGATAGTGATGAAATCGAAGCAGTCACCGGAATCCCCGAGCGGTTTCACCCAGTCGTGGTGGCGGGGGCTAAGTACCGAGCTTACGAATTCGAGTTCGAGAACGACAGCGTAAAAGGCGCTGCCATGGTGGAGTTCCAGCGCGGGTTGTCGCGCATGATGGAAAACGGCAGGCCCGACGCTGGTGCCATGCGCGTGCTCAAATCTGGGCGCGTAAAAACGACCAATCCGTTTGGGCGGCAAACTGAATACTGGCCGACAGATCGGATTACCGGAGTCTAGGCATGGGCTACCAAGAGCGCGAGCAGCGAGAGTTCCAAGGGCTGTTTACGACACGGCAAGGGGCTGGAGCCCCTACGTGGTCGGCTAGCCAAATCACGAACATCGATTTCTCGTACCACAGCATGCGCGGGCGCGGCAGCATGGAGCGTGCTATTGAGCCGCTAGCTGGCCACGTAGGCGTGCGTTACACCGGGTACAACATCAGTCAGTCCGAAGGCGCGAGCGACAATGCGGCTATGGACAACTGGGGCTCCAGCAATCGCGGTGGTTGGCTGCGGTTGTACGTGACGCAACTCGACAAGCTGTACTACTGTGCGCACGCGGTCGGCACGCAATGGTTTCTAGCGGGGGTAACGGGCGACAGCACTGACTACGGAACCGGTACCGGCTCAGGCCAGACTGGCGGGTGGGCGTTGTACCTTAAGCACCACGCGCAAGACCAGCTCGAGTTTAGGCTGTACGCTACTCGTACAGTTTCGGGACCGCTGATCCATGAAGAGGTAGCGGTTACTGGCGTCGAGAACTTAGATCCAGACGACGTAGCGTGCGTCGAGTTTGAGTACTTAGACGCGACTCCCACTGCTACGCTACAGTACTTCGTCAACGGTTCCGAAACGCCGACAGCAAGTAGCGTAGCTACGTGGACTGCTAATAGTACCGGTGTAGCGAGCGGGGACTGCAAGCTAGCGTTTGGCGCATTCGCTCCCGCAAACGACTACAAGGCTGCACAGGATCACTTTGTCGGAGTGCTCGGCGAATTCGTGTTCTTAAGCCAACGGCCTACAGATACGAATCAGCTCGGTACTGACTGGATGCGGTGGGAAGCATTGCCGGCTACTGGCGGGCCAGCTATCCGCAACCAGATACTGCCGCAAATTACGCAAGTCAGCGGCAGCGCGGCTTCGGTTTACATGGCAATCGCGCACAGCGGGTACGGCAACCTGTCGTACAACATCGGTACGCTCAACAGCATTGAAAGCGTAATTCATTACCCCGCGCCCGTTACAGTAGCGGGCAACGAAATGCACGTAGGTGCTGGCCAGCGCGCCGCGCTGTATGGCGGCAACGCTTTGCAGGTGCAAGAAACTGCGGCTTCCGGGGTGGTGTTTACGGCAACGGTTGAAGGCCCGGGTGGCGGCACATTGGGCAGCGCAGGCGCGGGTCTGATCTACGCGGGAGACGTAAACGGGAACAACGTCAACTACTTCGTAGACGCAACTGGACTTACCCCTACGACGTATCGACTTAATGTCGTGCTGTACGGTGTAGGCGATCAAACGATTGGCGCAAACAGGTACACGTCAACTACGCTAAACAGCGGACCGCTCAACTACGGAACCGCGTACCGCGTTGCGTTTTTCGTCCAGACAGATTTTTCGGTATCGACCTACCCCACACTTTGTGAGCTGTGGGTGGAGGAGGACGCTACTGCATGGACGATAACCACGCCGACAGATACTGGCGCACTTAACGGCAAGCCGACAATACCGGGCGACGTTGTTTTCGGGCCATTGCTTGAAGCTAGTTCAACGTACGTCAAGTACAAGGACTACCGGATTCACGGCAACTTGCCCAGTCTGCCAACGCTAACGGAACTTCAAGCGTTGGACACGTACCCGCCAGTAGCTACGCTAGAGTGGCCGGCAAGTACGCTGGCGTCGTTCGATTTTTCTGACGCAGACACGATTAATACGCGGACAGAGTCGTACGGCGAAAAGCTGCTGCAAGTTGACGACAACAAAACCGGGACGTTGCACATTAATCCTGTGCAGGATTATGAACGCAATCCTTACGCAGTTGTTCCGTACATGTCCGGCGGAATGCAGTCCCCGACGTTTGGCGTGCACGCGGAAACAAACACTTACGGGTCGTACATCGATCTTGATTTCCTGATGTTTAAGTCGGGCGGCGCATGGCAGTACGACGTGCAAAATGGCACGCAGTGCGGCGTTGCAGGCGGCGACCATTACGGCGTGCCTATGCACCGGCTGCACGCAGTGTCGGCTAAAGATCGCACGTACGTGTACGGCGACGGCGCAACGCCCTACAAAATCGTGCGGTGCGAAGCGCACACTATCGGGTCCGACGCGCCAATCATCCGCGCGACAACAACGTCGTCCCTGACAAACGAAGGCTCGCTAGCAAGCAACACGGTCTATCAGTACCGATTCGCTCTGTACAACAGCATGACCGGCGAAGAAAGCCAACTGACCGCGCCGCAATTGCATGCAGAGCGAGAAACCGGGGCTACGGACGATACGGTTACAGGAACGATTACGGCTGTAAGATCGGGAGCTAACCGCGACTGGGACATGATTAGCGTGTATCGGCGCGGTCAACTCGACGGCTTGTACTACCTCGAGCAACAGATTCCGTACCCCTACCTAAACCCCGAAATTACCAGCGCAACAATAACGTTCAAATCGACCATGTCCGAGAATGAGCTGCTGTTGCGTCCCATTGAAGAAGTGGACAATGGCGCTCCGCCGGCGTTCACAGCGGGAACAATTTCCGGGCGATGCTTGGTCGTAGGCGGGGCGGGTCGCCACGAGGGGTGGGTCTACTACTCCAAGCCAAACAGGTACGAATCGTTTCCTGCTCTAAACGTGTGGCAGCTCAACGACAACGACAGCGACAGGGTCATGGGGATCTACGCGCTGTTCGGTCGCATGATCATTCTCAAGCAGCGGTCAATGTACATAGCGCGCGACGATGCGGCGTTGACCGGAGAAGAGCCTAAGCTGGTCCACGAGGGGCGCGGCTGCGTTAGCAGTGCTGCGGCTGCGGTCGGAGACAACCGACTGTACTTCGTGGCTCCCGACAGGTGCGTGTACGCGACAGACGGGATGGAGCTGCAAGACATTAGCAGCCCTTCCATTCGTCGGACAATGGACGAATTGACAGATTACCAGTTGCAGCGAGTGCAACTGGCGCACTACGCCAAGCGCAAACAGATCTGGATGTCGGTTCCGGTTGATCCTTCGCAGCGCTCTAAGCTAGCAAGCGGCGGCAATGGGGACTTGCACTACTGGCACCAGCAATGTCATCACGTGTACGTGTTTTCGTACGATATGGGCCGGTGGTCGCGGTACGAGTTTGCGCACAGCAGCATTAGCGAAGGCGCTAGCTTTGACCGCACCGCAGGCGAAGAATTGTACATCGCTACGCCGGCGCGGCTGTACACACTGGGCGACACAGTAAACGGATACGATGGTTTGCGTCCGGGTATTTTGCTGCCGACAACCCCTAGACAATACACGTTTTCGTCAGGCGACATGTTGTCGACTTCCGCTACAGGGCAGTCAGATACCAACGCATTTCAGGTTCAAGGGCGCTTTCTGGTAGGCGTCGGCAGCGTTCTCAGTTCGTACGCTAGCTACAACGGCGTGCCAACGTACACAGGTTCGTACGTCGATTGCACCTTCACTCCAGCGTCGCCAGATTGTTTCAACGGCACGGGACCGTTTGACAACAAAGACGCGCCGTGGATGAACGCGACTGGCGAGTACACGCAAATGATCCCGAATGAAGTAGCGCTGCGCACTGCGTATGAGATAGGCGGCCAAACGCGCGAGGAGGTGTGGTACCGGTCGCCAATTTTCCCGTACAACGCAGGCGCAATCCCTTTTACTTCAATGTGGGACTGGGAGCACATGCAGATTCGCGAATACCGTAGCCAGTTGTGGACGCCGCAAGGCGAAGGCTTCGACTACGTGTTCAGCGGGCTGGGGTACGTGGTTGACAAGGACATTGCTGCCGCCGACTTCGACGCAACGATGTGGATGTACATCGATGGCCGTGCGGTTGAGGTCAACAAGTACGACTACCACGGGGATCAATGGCCGGACGTGTCCCACAGCTTCCGAGGGCGCGGACGCCGATACCAGTTCGTCCTCAAATCAATCGCGTCCGAGTTTGAAATCACCCGGGTAATTGTCCGGTTCCGTACCCGTGGGCCTCGGAGGGTGCGATGAGAGACGACCGGCCAAAGGGTGTAGGATTCGGCAGCGCGCTGCACGGGGGCCAAGCCCGCGTGCCGGACTTGGCGTACAAGCTCGCTGACGCCCTGTGGAAGGACGGCGCGCGCGCGCTGGACATTCGAGGCGAGCAGAGCAGCGAGACGCCTACAGCGAACGCGCAGGGCGCTCTAACGGTGGCTCATCGAATGGCCGAAATTCCGAGCCGCGTCGAACTTATCAACCCGCCGTACAATGTAGTGTACTACGTCAGCAGTGCTGACAGGGCTAAGTGGACTAAACGTAGCGTGCAAGTCACGCTTGACCGGTGGCATCAGTGGGAATCGGGCACTGTCGAAATTGCCGCAGCCAACACGAGCGTCACGGTAGCGCTACGTAGACCGCGATACAATGACGCCGGCATTGCGGTTCTGGTGTCCGTGCAGCACGCCGCCACTGGGGCTCACGATCCTGTAGTGCACGTCAGCACTACAACTACAAACGGGCAGCATACGGCAGTAGTTCTAGGTCCTTCTGACGGAGCGGCAATGGGCGTAGACGCAACACTGAACTACGTCGTGATGACAGGCACGTCTGCAAGCGACGAACTTAATTGGCGGGTGTCATAATGTTCAACTCATCGATGATTCAAGGTCCTCCGCCTTCGGCCCCTTCAGCAGGCATGGACTGGGGCGGCATTGGCGCTGGTTTCCAGATGGGTAGCAGTCTCGGCAACATGTACGGGGCGTACCAAGCACACAAAGACCAGATGAAAGACATGAGAGCTGCTGCTGAAAATAGCGCAGCTATCTTTCGTCAGTTGCTAGGTTCCCAAATCGGCAATCAAGTCGGTCGAGGTACGGATGTTGTTGGCGGACCAGAAGATCCCCGATCCCGATACCTGCAAACGGGCACGGTAATCAGCAGCAACTACGGCGGTGGCGGCATGAACCCGCTGGCAGCTCGCGGCGGCATCAACCCGCTGGTACTGCAAGCGCGACAGAGACTCTACAACGCGATTAGCCGGCCACAGTTCGGCGCTGCGTACCGCAACGCCATGGCGGGCGGAGCAGCGCGCGAGCTTGGAGGCCAACTGAACCAGATCCCGGGCAACGTGCCGGCGCAACAAGCGCTTATGGCCATGCTGCAGCCAATGGGAGCTGGTCAGAGCGCGGCCCAGATCAGCATGGGCGCTGACGCCAACGCTCGAGGTTACGCAAATCAAGCAGCGCAGCAAGGCTTGGCGTTCTTGAACTCGCTGTACCAGCAAGCCGGGGGGGCGGTGTAATAATGGACCCAATCACTATGGGTATCATAGCAGGTGCAGGAGTAAGCGCTTTCGGTGCAGACCAGGAAGACAAAGCGCGCGACTCGCAAAGGCGCATGAATCGCGCGTTTAC
>Ga0070745_1001719_pt1 | contig 12062 bp, 9 predicted proteins | sample VirMetDEL_Mar_4_FD_77438 | JGI IMG/M metagenome (GOLD analysis project Ga0070745, IMG submission 77438) | Aqueous microbial communities from the Delaware River and Bay under freshwater to marine salinity gradient to study organic matter... | ecosystem: Environmental > Aquatic > Marine > Coastal ...
AGTACTCTTGGCAACGTTCACGAATTGACCTGATCCATTATTTTGAAGCAGATCACCACCGGTAGCAGTTGTTATGGTGACATCTGAAAGATCATCAAGGTCTGCTGGAATCGTTGGAGTGCCTGATAAATCGCTATAAGCTCCCGTTGTCGCTACTGTCGCAAGTGTTGGAGTACCTGATAAATCGCTATAAGCTCCCGTTGTCGCTACTGTCGCAAGCCCTAGATCATTGTTGAACGAGCTTAAAGCTATAGTACTCTTGGCAACGTTCACGAATTGACCTGATCCATTATTTTGAAGCAGATCACCACCGGTCACACTCGTCAGAGTCACATCACTGAGACCATCTAAGTCAGTCGCTCCCCCACTCGCTGGAGTTGTATTCTCCCAATCTCCTGAGGTTGAGTTATAGCTCAAGACCTGACCATTCGAGACTGAGCTGATTGTAACGTCTGAAAGATCATTAATAACTGCTGTAGATGCTAAGAAGTCAGTACTCGCTGAGGTTGCCGCTGTACCTAAGCCAAGAGTTGTTCTTTGAGCAGAAGCATCGGAATCATCAAGCAAAGCTCTACCGGCTGATGTTAAATCTGCTACTGCATAGGTATCACTAGCAGTAGTGTAGATCATCTTGTCAGCCGCTGTTGTTAAGCCACTGATCGAAGTGAGACCTGCATCAAGCGGCTGATATGTCGAGCCTAGATCATCATTGAATGAGCTCAGGTTGATTGTGCTGATAGCAGTGCTTACAGCTTGATTACTCGCATTACCTAAAAAGACGTTTCCATCATTCAGGTTGGGGGTAGCGTTAGTTCTGCCTGCTCCGCCTACTTTGATGATTCCTGCTGATGCATCGGCTCTAACAACTCGTCCAATATTTTGAATTAGGTTAGCTTCGCCTGTAGGAGCTGAGTTAGTCAAGCCTCCTGCTGTTGAAGCTGAGACATATACTGTATTATTGGCGCTGAGGCTGTATGTTGTCGTGTTGTAATCTGTTAGATTGCCGAACGTGATCACTTCAACGTCTGCTTGATCGTTAGAATTAGCGAAAGCTAAACCGAAAGCTGGCATCGTTGAAGAGCTATTTGCTTGAGCGAGGTTAACAGTTGGAACCGTTCCGCTAACCCCTTTGATGTAAACAGCCTGACCCTTATTTATCACACCACCCGAATCATTCTTAGCTTTGAATCGGATTGCTCCATTAATGTCAGTATAAGCTGAAATGAAACGGTTATTCTCATCACCAATAGTATGAGTAGCGTCAGCATCAGGAATCAAATCAGCACCGATACTAATGTCACCTGTTCCATCAGGATTGATGGTGACATTACCGTTGGAGGCTGAAGTGATAGCTTGGCCATTCACGTCAAGAGGACCACCAAGCTGGGGAGTTGAATCTTCAACTACTGCTCCAATGTAAGTGAGATCATCATTGAATGAACTGAGGTTAATCGTGCTTTTGACGACGTTCACGAACTGGCCCGAGCCATTGTTTTGAAGCAGATCTCCACCGACCACACTCGAGAGAGTAACATCTGAAAGATCATTTAGACTCGTGACAGCGTCGGTATTGTCGATCTTGTCAATCTTTGCATTGTCGATCACACCACCCATGTCAGCATTGATTAGCAGATGATCACCAATGGCCCAAGTCTGACCATAAATAGTTCCTGCAGTATCAATGATGTAAAGATCGCCTTTTTCAGCATTGGCGATGCTCGGAGTTCCTGCTGTAGCGTCAAAGGTTCCTTGATATTGAACACCGCCGACTAAAGCGGCATCAATACGCTCTTTGACTGTTAGTGGAGTCATCGCTGTCAAGTCATCAGTGCCAGTAGCAGCCTCAGCGCTTGTCGCAATTCTGATAATGCCCTTGGTGGTTTCGCTTGCATCAACAACAGACCCGCCACTAGGCCAAGGTTTAGCTTCAATACTCATAGCTCACCTCACACATTTGAAGAGGCATTAAAGCCAGCGTAAATTACAAAGCTGTCACCAGCCGCAGCTTTTTTATAAGCCACTGAAGTAACACTTGATCCTGACACAAGCGCTTGAACGTCAACTTTGTAAGATCCTAGAACGGGAATAACACCATCTGAGTTGGTCACTCCATCACCTGCTGCCGATGCAGCACGCAATTTACAGTAGCTGACAGTATCAGTTGATCCACTGACCACCTCAAGGAAAGCGAACGTCAAGCCTGCGCTTAGTTGCGTTCCTGTTCGAGTGTCATAGAAATCAGTTGAGCTGAGGCTATGCCAATCAGCATCGGCAACAGCCGAGGCATTATAGGCAGCAGTATAACCGCCTGCATGAATAGGATATTGAACTCCAAGTCTCATGGCTTCTCCAGTGTGTCTTGAGTTTGAGGTTGTTTGATTTGGGCTTGGGCTTGGGCTTGAGCTTGAATCACCTCAGTCGGTGATACTTTCTTAGCCCAGACGTTCGCTCCTACAAATGATACATATAAAGTATTGATTAAAGCGAGTACTTCAGTGCTTGCCTTGCCACTCATAGCTAATAAAAAACAACAGCCAAGAGCGGCATAGAAACCGAGGGCTTTTCGGCCTCCTGCTTTGCCCGTTAAGTTGTTGTTATTCATCAAGATCCTCGGCTAATAGACGATAGACCCAAGCAACAGAGCTGAGAGGACGTTGACACTTAACAACTCCCTCTCCATGTGTTCCATCGCCAAGCTCTCCTCGAGCGTTTCCTTCGATTGTCTTAAACATTCCGTTTTCGTCAACAGGCTCTCTACAAATAGTGATATGATCACCTTGAGTAGCTTTTTTGGCAGTGCTGATTACAACAATATCACCTGGTTGCATGTGCTTAGGATCAATACAACGAGAAGTTTGACTCCAAGCATTATACATTCGCCAACACGAAGGAAAGATCTTGCGTCTGATGTTCATTTTGATGTGAGTCCAACAGAAAGCCGCAAAGGCTCCACACCATGCAAATTGACCATTTTTTACATAATCTTTCTCCCAGGTCCATCCTATGCCATCACAAGAACGGATATAAGAATTGATACGTTGGTCAGGCTCTTTGACAACGCTCTCCCACTCTTGTAGTCCACGTTTAACAGCCTCTTGAGCGTGTTCATTTTGTGGTGGCTTCACCCAAGTAACCATCCGTTCCTTAAGCTCTGTTTGGTCGAGAGCTGTTTGACCGATTTGTCGCTCTAATCGTCTAACATGTTGCTCAAGTTCGTCCACTTTAGTTTCAAGTTCTGTTTTTGTAGGCATCAGCTGAACTCCTGTGCGTCTACTGTAGTGTTGATGATGTCAGATGCATTAGCTAAGTAAGCGTCTGAACGATGATTATTTGAAGCATTAGCATAAGTGGTCGGCTCTAACGTGCCGTTAAGTGAGCTAATGCCATGATTTGCTGTGAACGTGATTACATTCCCTGTGATGCTCTCTATCTCTAGCCCTGTAATAGCTCCATCATGGTTGCCTAGAGGCAAGTAGTCCACGACATCACCAACTTCAAAGAAAGTTACGTCATCTACTGATGATGAGCTATATTCGGATGATGCTACTGTCACGCTGTTTAGTGTGATTGAGGTGACCTTGGCTGTAGCATTCCAATAGACAGGAGCGAGGCCGGTTACAACCATCTCGAGATCACAACCCTCATTCATAAACTCTTGACGTATAGCTCTAACCATCCCGATACCATTGACCACACCATAAGAATCAGAGTAGCCCCTTAAGTGTGGAGAGCTAACAGTGACATAAGAGCCGACATCTAGAAAGGTGCTTTGACCTGTACCAATCGAGCCGACCCAAGTCCTCAGAGGATTAGAAAGCAAGTTAAAGATTCGAGCAGCAGTTGGGAGAAAGTAACTAAAGTTATCCCCTGCTCCTCTTCCGAATTGTTCTGAGTTTACTCCTGGGAGTGCTAGAGTAATAGCTGAACGCTCTCCACCATAGCGATTGATCGCTTCTTGGTTATTGAATATCACCTCGGACTTAAAACTCTCTTCCGAAGCGTCAAAGTCAAACTCAAACTTTATCTGAGTGACTATGTCTTCATGGACTCCCCATTTAGGAGGTTGATCTGATAACCACTGTTCAGCGCTAATAGTGTTAATACTAGCGTCTAAGCGCTCATTACCCAACGCAACTAGAGAAAGCTTAGAGCGTCCTGATGTTTCATCTCTCTTCATCACGAGGACAGCACCCATTAAACGCAGCATTGCATCTATAGTATCTCTTAGATCTACTCCATCACCAGCGTATGAGTCAGACAGTGTAAAGGTGGCTGTTGAATCAACTGTTAAAAAACTAGCCTCATCAATATCATCACTAGAGATATTTAAGCCGAGAGAGAGGACATCATAAACTCCATTAATACCATCACCACCACCTGACTCTAATAGCTTTAATAATACAGTTCCTGGCCTCTCTCCTATAAATTGACCACCTCGAAAGATTAGAGCTCTCTCACTATCAGTCCAATCACCAAATGAAGAGTTCTGATTGTGGTTGTTGTCATCTGCTATATGTATCAGATAGCCGACATTAGACCCTCCAAATGTCGCCACTGTTTCATGAGTGACTTTAAACACTTGTCTGCGCTCTCCCCCTAGATTCCGGTCATAGTGCTGAACAGTCACATAATAAAACTCATCAGCAGTAGCAGAACTCGGCAGTCCTAGAGACCCTTCAACCAAGATGGCTGATTCATAGTGTTGATAATATGCCTTAGGGATGTCTCTAACTTTAAATACTGCTGTGCTCTCCACTGATGTGATAAAGATCCTTTTAGCTTGAACAGGAGTGTTTACTGTAAAGTCTTCACTGTAAGGATCTCCATCGTTGCCCAAGTCAAGTGGATAACTGCAACGTGCTAGAGTGTCGAGAGCTGTATTGGTTCCAGAAGTTTTCCAACACAATGGACCCCTAACTCCTAAAACCGCTAAACCATCCAATAGGTATTGATAATGTGCTCGAGTATTCCACAACCACACCGAAGCTTGAAAGGGAGAGCCTGATAGTTTTTCAGCTCTAAATGTTGGGCCTGCTTGCAACCTCCACCGAGCAACACCACCATCTAAACCTTGTGTGTTCGATGGTCCATCACTCTCTAATGTATCATTGATTACATTAGGCCACTTCTTGACCTCTCCCGAGCCAAGAAGATGTTGCTTAAGCTCAATCGAAGGAAGCCAAACTCTCAGTTTGTTGGTGGCTGTAATTTCTGCAGAGTCTAAAGCATTGGTTAGGGCTCCATCTGAATTAATAACATAGCCTGGAATGCTTCCATCATAGGTCAATGTATTTGGATAAACCCCATCATCTTCAAATATTGCGTCTGAATCTCTTCTAAGTTTAGGGTATCTAGGATGCTCTCTAATATAATCATCACCATCGGGACCTTGAGGCAGAGATGGATCAAAGTCATCTAGATAGCTCTGATAACCTCTCCGAGTCTCAACAGATACTTGAAAAGTGTTAGCAGTAATAGCTGCTGTTGTGTCAGGGAATAGCTCAACGTTTCTATTGTCTGTGTCTACTTCAAGGCTCAAGGCATACTCTAAGGCGCTCCCCATCACACCATCAAAATAATGATAATCTTGAAGTAGTCTAGTTTGGGATATGCCTTTATCACTAAGATCAGTATCAATAAGAGCTGTAAGAGGCATTATTGATAAACTAATCTGATCACCCTCTTCAACCTTTGGGCTTTGCTCAATAAAGCCATTAATGACCTCTACATAATCAGAAGTGTTTCCATTTGCGTATCTATGAGCCATGTAGAGCTTGGCGCGTCTACCTCTAAAAGTCGTGATCTCAGTAGTCAGCTCAGGTACAAAAGAACCTTCTAAAGACAATGAATGAGTTTGTGTTGGAGTATTGCCAATCCCACGAGTGACACTTATAGAACTGACAGTAGCAGAGTTTAGTTTAACAGTCTCAGCTCCGATATGAAGCAACTCTATACCTGTAGCTCTTAAATCAGTATCAATATTAAAAGTGGTGTCTGTACGATTGACAGAAGATGTCAATCTAACTCGTGTTGAAGCTGATCTAGCTCCGCACCTCCCAAAAATAATACCAGGATCACTTAGGCCACCTCTACGTTTATCAATGTTTAGCGTTATCGAGGTAGCTCCATAAGTAGCAACTCCGCCACTTGGATCTATTGAAGCACTAAAAGACCCAATGGAACCGATTGACTCTATATCAACATAAGTAACTCCTGATGCTATGTTAGCATCAAGGTTGCTCGATGAAGGAGGCGGATGGCTATGATAACGATACTTGAGGCCTGCAACTTGGAGAGCAAAAACCCTCCGGCCATGTTGGCTTCCTATCATGGTGTCACCTCCGGATTAAATATATCATATATGTGTACTCCTAGGATGACCATGTTGTTAGTTGTTAATACTAGATTCAACAACTCACCACGATTAGCAGAAGGAACATAAATAGGTCTAGGAGGCTCAGGGATTACATTTGTCGGAGCTTCAACAAGTTGAGCTCCTGTAAATGCGATCTTCATGTCATTAGGATCTGATTCAAGGTCAACTTCAGTAAAACTACAGCCAACATCTAGAATAGTGCCTGTATAACTGTTTGATGCTGTATCTCTTAATTCAATGTCTACTGAAACATCAAAGCCAGCGAAGAAGTTAGCGCTTACATATTGGATTAATATCCCAAGGTGAGAGCTGAGAGGAGTGCTTTGGTATAGATAGTTGGTGGCTGTCGTAGCTTTGAAAACATTGGGCTCTACGACGCGAGTTCTACCACCTCGAGCAGCCAAAACCTCCCGACCTACATAATAATGAGCCTCACCCAAAAACTTGACTCTTGTAAGTTGAGCAGTAGCTGAAGCCATCTGGGCAACAGCACCACCGAACATCATTTGACCATTAAAGCAGCCGGTCACACTAGGTAGACGCTGAAAACTAGAAGGGATGAGCATTATACACCTATTATTGACAAGCCTTTAATATAAGGAGGATTAGAGGTAATTAGATTGGATGCGCTTAACAACACTGAGCTATTGTTGGGAGTATCGTCTAACCCTGCTCGATACATAGATAGATTAAATAATGCTCCTCTTTCTGTCTCCGGTGTCCTCAAGTCTAATAGATAGGAAGTCCAACCATTAGCTATAATATTCAACTGATAGCCAAATACATCTAAGAGCATATTAGTTGTAATATTAGCAGCGTTCACCAACACAACTACCTTTAAGCCTATTAAGTTCATTCCGCTTGGTAGTGCAACTTCAGAGAAGAGGAGTTGGGCATCTGTTGAGCCTAGCCCCTTCGCCGGATTACTTGAAGAAGCAAAAACACCTGACCAATTTAAAAGCGTTCTCCCTCTTTGTCTCAATAGTGAGATATTGTTTAAAGCGTCCACTCCGAAACGTGCCGAAAGAGGCAAATCAGCGCTCAACCTAGAGGCCCCAAAAGGAATAAATTCATCTGTGAATTGGTCAAGCGCTCTAGATGCCAAAGGTGAACTCAGAGGAGACCAACTCCCTTGGATAGCTGCCACTTCTATAGTGGCTCCCGTTGACGCTTGAAGGCTAAGAGTACAGATCGCGTACTTCTCATCTTCAACCGCCGAGATCGCTACTGTGATCACATCAAAGACACTCGAAAACCTTGATGAGTCTGTGATTGTTGTTGTTGCTGTATAGCTGTTTGTCGATATTGGAAAGTAAACCGTAATCTTGGCTTGACTACCTGCAACACTCGTGGAGGCTGAAAGTCTCACTTTAAACTCAACATGTTCCTCCGATGGATGAGGGATGTACCATTGGCAAACATCAGTCAAAGATGTAGAAGTGAACTCAAATACTTCTGAGTCCCAAGCTTGATTGACAACATCACTACAGCCACCAAAAGCAAAGGCGTAGTTCTGCATATCTCCAAGTCTTGATAACTCTGTTGATCTAATAGTTAAGCCTGCTGTGAGTCGGGCAGGATCGACCAAAAGAGGAGGAGTTGTGAAAGTATTACTCATAAGTGCTCAATCTCCACATTAACAGGAACTCTGCGCTTGAGCCGAGAGGGATATGCTAAGTCAAAGTTCTCTGTGACTAATGAGCCTCTGATTCGCCCATAAGCTCCATTATCCTCAGAAGTGTATAAACTGTCATAAGCAGGCTGAGAGCTGTTAACTGAGGCTGTTGCTAGTTGTCTTCTGCTGTCTCCCCAACCTTGATAAAAGTTAACTCTTTCACCTTGTGAGCAGTAGGGAAGCCAACGGTTGATAAAGTGCTGATAATCATCAGTCGAGTCCAAGAGTGCATCTAAGTCGAATCTCAGAACTGAAGTTGTATAAGTACCAATATAATTAGCAGTGTACCCTCCACCAATCAGCCTTCTACTTTGTCCTACGTTCTGAGCCCTTAGATGATGAGATTGATATGGTCTAGTCGGAATGAGACAGCCAACAGCTTTATGAGTCGCTGTAAGCAAGCTATAACTAACATCATATACAGCAGGCACTTCTGAGCCTGTAAAGCCTAACATGTTCCTGATCTCGAGCGAAGTCCAAGAAACGTCTCCAAGTGAAGTCAGATAGCTACAATTTACTCGACCAGTCGAATCGATGAACCATGTTATTCCGCTTGCTCCCTGCGCTGCTCGATCCAACTCTTCTAAGCTAGCTAAACTAGCAAAAGCATCAGCATCATTGATCGTGCTTTTGTTCCGTAGTCCTACTGTCACGTCTTGGAGATAGGTGTTAACTGCAGGGAACAGGAAGTTATTAGCTCCCCCAACCTCATCAACTCGATAGCTCACGTTGGCTAAGTTGATCTCACTTCTGATCCAATCATTTGGAGCTGTTACAACATAATCAGAGCCCACTAAAGTAGCGTTAAGCGTTGAAGAACCAATCCCCAAAACATCAGAAGAGCCTTGATTGACTATCTCAAAGTCTACATCTGATGTGATTGTGATCTTATCGTTATCGTTAAGGCTAACAGTCCAGGACGTGCCGAAAGTGTTGACGTTATCAGCTTGGAGCGTCCATGTCAGATCGGGATCTGTACAGCGTCGATTTAAAAAGAATAAGAGATCTTCATAGACTCCCTGACCTGATGTGAAAACTTCAAGATCAACAGGAGAGCCACCCGAGCGAGTAAAGACTTCGACCCCTGAATATGCTCTCATGTCATATTCAGTAAGTAAGGCGAATTGAGGAGCAGGATTATTTAAAGGCATTAAAATCTCCTTCTTGGAGCGCCACGTCTTTGGACGTTCTGTAGGTTGGTGATCCGGTCTGCAAGTGCTTGTTCTGCGCTTGCTTTGGTGTCGTATATTACAGCACCACCAAAGTTAATATTAAACACCATGCTCGATTCTTGGGCCTGTTCTCTCTCGGGAGTTGGAGCTATTTGTGGAGAGCCCGTTGGTGATACTCCTCCACCTCCACCTCCACCTCCACCACCACCCATTGAAGCACTTGCTAGGCCTGCAAAGGTAGCAGCTACACCGAACTGAGCAGCACTAGCAAAGTGAGCAGAAGCAGCCGCAGGATTGAGAACAGATGCAGCAATGCCTTTGGCAGTCTCAATCAATGCCTCGACAGCTGCTTGTTTGCCGAGTCCACCGATGATCTGTGCCACACTGTCTTTAAAGGAGTCACCAAAAACTAAAGCACTATAGCTAGCTTCAACAAACCCAGCTCCTAAGCTTTTAGTGAGTTCAGATGCTCTCTCTATTTGACTGTTTATCGAGCGTTGCTCGATTGCTTCTCTCTCAATGTTGTAACGTCTTGTAAGCTCAGTTAACTCTTCTTCAGTGCGTTCTTTAAGCTCTCTCTCTTTTCGATATTTGAGTTCTAAAGCTGAGAGCTCTCTATCTAGCCCGTTCTCCATCATTGAAATATCAAAAGCTTGAGACTCAAAGATAAACTGTTGTCTTTGAGCTTCTAAACGTTTTCTCTCTGTCTCTGCTTTTGCGTCAGCTTCTGCTTGGAGTCGAATACGTTCATTTTCATAACGAAGGTTAACAGCTATCTTAGCTTTGGCATTGTTTTGAGCCATGACTATATCAGCTTCATAGCGTGCATCTAATACTTGCTCTGTGGTCGCTCCTTGTAGTTTCATCTGCTCAATCTCGAGGAGTCTGATCTGATGAGCTTCAACTAATGCTTTTTGTCTGAGAGCTTGGAGTCTATCAAATCTAGTCTTGTCTGCTGCTTGAATCTCGGCGCTTTGCTTTTCGTAAATTGCTACTCGTTGAGCCCCAAACTTTTCAGCTAATACTTTCTGTTGATCATAAGCGTCAATCTGTTTTTGCAGGCTTTTCTCAGTCGTTAATAGTGCTCGAGCGTTCTCCTTGTTAGCCTCTAATCGAGCTAATAGAGCCTCTTTCTCTTCAGCTATGTATGTCTTCTGAAGTTCTAAAGCTGTACCCTGTTGCTCACCTTCAGCTTTTGCTAGCTTAAGAGATTCTAGTCTAGTCGCTAGCTCTTTCACTCTGCCAAGTGTGGCCTCTGCTCCTCTAGACTCCAACTCTGCTTCACTCTCAGCCGCTTCTGCTAGGATCTTCTGAAGCTGACGCTGTGCCGGCATGCTTCTCTCTATTGAATCTTTAAATCTCTTTTGTTGTTCATCTCTTTCTTTTTCAAGCGTTAGCAACTCTTTAGTAAGAGATGTCCTTTGACTGATCAGCTTTGTGTCAATGATGCCAGTTTTTTCAAGGCTAGCTGTCAGTTGATCGTTTACAGTTTTCAGCTCTTTGAGTTTTTCAATTCTCTCACTGTCAGTCTCAATGAACTCCTCTTGAATCTCCTTAGTGGTTTCCATTGTTTTCTCAAGTCGAGCTTTGGCTAACTGAGCTTTGAGCGTGATTTGACTGAATCTCAAAAGTTCGTTGGATGTCGGTCTTATGCCTTTTTCGGCTAGAGCTTCAAGTTTAGATTGAAGATCAGCAGCTGCACCAGCCGCAGCTTCTTGAGCATCTTCAGCACGTTGAGCAGCTCCCGTTATCATCTGAAAAGTCTGATAAAGAGTAATACCGGCAGCTACAACTCCACCAATGGCAGGCAATAGAGCCATAAAGCTCGCTCCACCACTTTTCCCTATCGATGAGATAGTTGACCCCAAGTCTTTAAATGATCCACCTAGCTCACTGATATTATCAGTGACTTGGCTCAAGCCTTCTCCTAAGTGTGAGTTAGTTTGATCAAACTTTCCAGCTAAGTCACCGGCTGACTGACCGATTGAAGAGAGGCCTTTCTTGGCGGCCTCTGCTCCTTTTAGATGGACTTCGATGTCGACACTATTTTGAGCCATGTTGAGCCTCCTTTAACGCTCTCTCTTGAGCCCGATAATGAGCTGATTCAGTGTTATTATGCAGTATATCAATAGCTTCGACAACTGCACAGGTTGGCTTAGGATAAGTCTCGCTGATATTATACAAGCCTGCTCGATGTCGATGATACGCTGAGATCAAAGAGGCCATTTTATTAGCACTAGCGACAGGACAAGAGCGGATCTTAAGGTCACTGAAAGCTTCGCCACAATCAGGAGCGACACGATAACCCATGACATAAAGACCTTGCTCATCTTCTTGAGCTGTAGCCAAACCTTTCTTGAATGGTTCGCCACAATTACCCCTGAGAGCTCTTAAGTTCCTGTTGTTATGGCATTGGGAGCAATCCCAAGCGCGACCTCCGGAATGGTGTAACCAAACGGAAGCCGCAAGCGCTATTTTCCCTCAATGCCTAATAAGCTGATGCGTTGGATATGTATCACCAACTCAGAGATGGCTTGAATCCGGTGAGACTCAGGACGGATCATTTCAATCTCTGAAAAGTTCGCCTCTTCACCATTAATTTTGACCAATGAAGCTCTAATCATCTCTTGATAGACTCGATTGAGATAAGCCTGATAATCACTCATAGCTTTTCTCTCATCATCAGAAAGTTGATGATGCCATTGTGCTCTCTCTTTCTCTCCACTAGGAGCTTCAGACCATAAGAGCCGACCAAGCTCAGAACGGGTTAAAGCCCCTGCTCTCGCCTCTGCCTCTTCTCGCTCCGATGGTGATAAAGCCTTAAGTGTAAACTTAGTTG
>Ga0070745_1001724_pt1 | contig 12032 bp, 25 predicted proteins | sample VirMetDEL_Mar_4_FD_77438 | JGI IMG/M metagenome (GOLD analysis project Ga0070745, IMG submission 77438) | Aqueous microbial communities from the Delaware River and Bay under freshwater to marine salinity gradient to study organic matter... | ecosystem: Environmental > Aquatic > Marine > Coastal ...
CGTTGCGATGACCCCCGACGGTTTGGCCAGGTAGGACCCGCAGAGGCCGCCAGGAGCCCCGAGAAGGGGCCTCTGCCCCCATGCCGCGTGTCTCACCCGCGAGCGACGTTAGAGGCCAGGTACTGGCGCAGGTAGACGCCGAAGCGGCGCTCTGCCACCTTGATGCCGATCTCGTTCAGCGGGAACACTGGCCGATAGGAGGGCAGCTCCACCGAGATGAACAGCGGCTTGAGCTTCCCGCCACGTGTGCGCTGGTAGATGCCAGGCGGGCGGGCACCCCCGGCTGGGCGGCCGATGAACACGCTGTTGGGCCCATTGGTGGCCACCTGCTGGCTGATCTTGCGGATCGCAGCAAGCGAGACGTTGCCGTAGGCGTTGGTGCGCTGTGCAGCGGGCACCAGGGCATTGCCTTGAGGCAGGGTGCCAGTGGTGAGGGATTGCAGACGCAGCTCGAATGGCTTCTGGCCACGTGTGCCGCCTGTGATGTTGCGGCCGATGTAGGGCTTGCGCTTGCGATCGGGGTACACGTCAACGATCAGGTTGCGCTTGGTGCTCTTGCGTACCAGGAAGGAACGCTGCACGAACTTGGTAGGCCGATCGAAGTATTGGCGTGTTGCGCCATTGAGCGCAGTACGTGCATCGAAGCCAGTGGCGTTGAGTGCCTGGCTGATCGAGAAGGGAAGTTGCTTGGTCATGGCATCCGTCCAGCGCACCGCTTTGGGTAGCTCTGAACGGATGTCGAGGGTGATGGAAGCCATGCGCCAAGGGTAGGCGGCTGCCGATTTCAGAGGTTGGGCGGAAGGGATTGAGTGAGTGACTGGGATTTGCCCGTGCCCAACCTATGCCCAACCTGACCCCCCCCCAAGACTTAGCCCTTTACCCCCTCTCCTCCCCCTTTATATAAATATAAATACTAGGTTAGGAGGATAGGAGGATAGGAGAAGGCAGGTGGGGTCAGGGATTTCAGCTCCCAACCACATTGGGCGAGGTTGGGAGTCGATAGGCCCAGCGCCTTTTACCGCTTGAGCAGTCTCGAAACTTGTCCCATCCGAGACTCGTGAGAATGGATGCGACTTGCATCTGATCTGAGCGGGTTTGGCGCTCCAGTGGCTTCTCGATCGCATGGGTCAAAAGCTCCTCTGATGTCAGAGGTGAGACTGATGTGCGACGCATGAGATAGGACTCGATTGCTTGCTGCCATGGATTGGTGACCAGGTAGGTCTCGTTCTCCGTCTCCACCTGGCGCTCCATGTCACGCGGTAGGTGATTGGGCTCACCGGCCTTGTATGCCGCGACTGCTGCGCTCCAGATGGCGTCACGCTGCAGAAGCAGCTCATCAACCGGGATGTGCGGTGCTGCGGTGACGGGCACTACCCAGAAGCGGCGGTTGCCGGTGTCATCAACCAAGAAACCGCTGTCGCGATTGGTGGAACCGACGATGATGCAACGCCGTGGGAAATCCTCTGTGCTTTTGCCGTAGGGCACGCGGAAGGTATCGGTCTGCTGTGAGAGGAAGGCCTTCACTTGGCCTGCATGGCGCCGATTGGTGAGGTGATCGAGCTCGGCCCATTCCATAAGCCAGCTGCGATGAAGAACCATCAGGTCGTCTTTGCTGTTGATGTCCCGTAGGGCATCGGAGAAAAAGGGGCCGCCGAGGTTGCGCCAGAAGGTTGATTTACCGCAGCCTTGTGGGCCCATGAGAACGCAAGCTGAATCGTGCTTTGCTCCGGGCTCATAGACGCGCCTTACGGCGGCGATAAGAGTGCAGCGCAGCATTGCGTCGTAGAGGGTGCCGGGCTGGTCCTGTGGACGCAGGAAGGTGGTGCTGAGAGCATTGATGGCTATGGGCTGCACTTCATGGGCGACGTGATCGAGGTATTCACGAACTGGGTCGTAAGGATTTTTACGCGCGACGTAGACGATGGCATCAGACGCAAGCTCCTTTGAGACCTTGACACCGATCTGGGCAAATTCGAGGTAACGGTGCTCGATCGACTCGATTGGCTTTTCGTCTAGCTCAACGTTTTGCGTATAGATGTTGAAGCGAAGCCTTGAACTCATCTGCTGTTTTACTAGCTGAATGAGCTCATCAATCTCAAGCTTTATCGCCTTTGATCCTGGTGCAATTTGCTTGACCTTTGGGTTGTCTGGGCCTAGGACAGATTCGATTGCTTTGATTGCCTGCTGGCGTGGTGAAACGCCGCCAGCAAGGTGATAGAGGGTGCCAAGACCAACGCCGCCTGTATCTGAGTTAAAGGTGGCCCATTTTGCTTCACATTCGCCTGCTTTGAATTTTCCAGATGCTGCTGACCATTGAGACCAGTCAGCCAGTAGGGAATCATCAGCAACGGAATGTAAGGCCATGCCGACCTTCACCCATTCGTCGTAATCATCAGCAAGTGAGGTAGGGATGTTTGCTAGGTATTGGCGTGCTCTGTCGCTGTCCAGGACAGGATCAGGCTTTGCCAGAAGTGGGGGCGTTTCAAGTGGTCGTTGCATCTGCTGCAACAGCACTGAAGGCGCATCAGCGATTGGTAGATCTGTTGGGGCACGGCCTGCCAGCCAGCGGTAGGAGCCAGTCATCGGGTGTTTTCCGATAACGACTGATTGGCAGCCAGTCCAGCGCAGCTCAAGCTGTTCGCCTTTGATGCTGCTGCGTAGCTTGGTGGTCTTGATTTGATCCCAGAAGGGTTCAGGAACGCGGTAGATGATTTGAAGGCGGCCATCACGGCCTGAGGTGACGGCCCATGATTTCGGTAGGTCGCGCAGTGGTGCACCAATGCTTTCGAGCACCTCTGAGGCACCGAGGCCATCGTGATCAACGAAAAGCAGACCACCTGATGCTGGGCCGGCCAAGACGCCAACTGCTACAGCACGGCCTGCAGTCAATTCGGTTTCAACACTGCGCTTAGTCAGTGGATGTTTTTGCCATTCGGGCTGGTAGGGGCGTTTGTCATTGCCGACAGCCACCAGGGCCCATGAATCGGGGATGCCTTGAAGTTGATCGATGATGGCGGGCACTACGGCTCTCGTGAACAGCCGTCGAAGTCTGCCGCATGGTTGGGAGGTTGGGAGCTTATCTCAGGATTTCATCTGAGTCTTGAACTGAGCGAGCGATGCCTGCGATGCCACCAGCGGTCTGTACAGCGGTTAGCCACGCCTGCTGTTCAGGGCGTATGCGGCCTGTTGGCGTCTTCACTTCTATAGAGGTGAACACGGCTAGCTGTTGGCCCACCATGTCGGGTGTGATGGTGATGGTGCGCCAGCCGATCAGATCAGCTGAGCCACGTGCGAGGCCAAATTGCACAGGCCTGCCGGTACGTGGATCTGGCAGCTGGCCCACTTGATTGCGGAACAAGCGCAGATCAGAGCGTGTGCCATGCGCGAGGCGGATCTGCTGCTGCAGGGTGGTTTCAGCGTTGGCCATTGCTATTTGCGCTGCCTTGCTAGGTAGACGTGCCTTGCCCATCCTGCAGGATTTTTCATCCCGCGGATCTTCCCTAGTTCGACCAACTGCTCAAGTGTTCTGGCCTTGCCTTGGGAGGTTGCCTTTATCTTCTGCTCTGCTTCGCTGTCGATTGTTACTTTGCTTTTGTTGATAAGGAATGGATGACCGCCTCCTTTGCGAATCCAGTAGTGGCCGCTGGAGTCTACTTTATCTATAAAATAACCCCTTGCATTTGGTGCGTGATCACCAAAATCTACGATAACCGGCAAGCCTTGCGGATTACGCTCGGGTATCTGAACCTCAATAAGCTCCTCATCGCTGTAGGTCTTATCATTTCGGTCTTTTGGATCTCCTGAAGATAAATCTGCTCCGCAAACTGGGCATGTTGGCTGCGGATGAAAAACAGCAAAACATTCAGGGCATTGCTTAACTGCTACTATCCCTCCAGCTGGTTTGTCTTCTAATGACCATTGCCTATGGTCGCAAGGCAGGCCATGCCTTGGCACATTTGCAACATGATCAAGAATGACCGCATGACGCTTGCCTTCTGCAGGTCTCAATACCCTACCGACTTGCTGCAGATAGAGCGATTCCGATTTCGTAGGCCTCAAGATAATTGCACAGCTTGCATCCGGGCAATCAAACCCTTCGCTTACCACATTGACGCTAACTAAGACTTGAACTGTGCCTAACTTGAATCGCTCAACCAGTGATTCTCTTTCTGCCGTGCTCATTTCACCTTTGATCACCTCTGCCGCTATGCCAGATTCGTTGAACGCCTCTGAAACCAGTTCTGCATGGGCAACCGTTAGCGCAAATGCGATTGCTTTCTGTCCGTTCGCGTATTTTTTATAATGTTGCACTGCGTCTCCTGTCACTTCCGCGCGAACCATTTGTTTCTCTGCCTCTTCTATCTTGTAGTCTCCTGCCCTGGCCTTTACTTGCGAAAGATCGGCAATCATTGGCGGACAGAAAACTCTATATTTAGAAAGGTATTCTTTCTCAATTAGGTCAGACACACTGGGCCCTAGTACCAATCGGTCAAACGCAGCCCCAAGGCCGCGGCCATCTAGGCGGCATGGTGTGGCGGTTACACCAAGGCGATAGGCATCGGGCCAGTGGTTGAGGATTCGCTCCCACTGCCCTGCTGTGGCGTGATGCGCTTCATCGATGATGATCAGGCTGGGCTGCCAGGTCATATGCGCCAGCCTGCGTGCGAGCGTTTGCACGGATGCGATCTGCACTAGTGCATCTGTTGTGGGCAAGCCGGCTGCGATGATGCCGTGCTCGAGGCCAACCCACGCGAGCTTGCTGCTGGCCTGGTGGATCAGCTCACGGCGGTGCACCAGGATCAACACGCGGTTGCCTTTGGCTGCTGCTGTAGCGGCGATGGTGGCGAAGATCACGGTCTTGCCGCCGCCAGTTGGCAGCACCAGAAGCGGAGCACGTGCGCCGTTGCGTATTGCAGCGCGTGTGTCGTCGATCGCCTGCTGCTGATACTGCCTAAGTTGCATCTTGACGGAATGGCCGCATAGGCTCACAATAGCTGCAGTTGCAACCACCCATGGACAACGCCGCGTATCACGCGCACGCAGCAGTCTCAAAGTCTCATCTGGATCTCATCGCGAGATCACCGCTTCACTACTGGTCTCGCTATCTCGATCCCAATCGTGTGGCGCCAGAGCCTTCACCACAGATGCGACTGGGCACTGCGTTGCACACCCATGTTTTAGAACTCAGCAGATGGGATGAAGAGATCGCTGTGGCACCACAGTGCGATCGCCGCACCAAGGCCGGCAAAGAGGCGTTTGCATCATTCGAGGCAGATGCTGCAGGCAAAACGGTGATCACCTCTGACGATGCCGAGGTGGTGATGGCTATGGGCCGCAGCGTCATGCGGCATCCCGGTGCTGCGATGCTGCTGGGTCTGCCCGGCAAAGCTGAAACCACGCACATGTGGACAGATGCCACCTATGGGGTGGAGTGCAAGTGCCGGCCGGATTACTTGACCGACGATGGCAGCATCATGGTGGATCTCAAGACCACCAGAGACGCCAGCCCGCGTGGTTTTCGCCGCAGCATTGCGGATTATCGCTACCACGTGCAGGCCGGCTGGTATCTGCACGGTGTAGAGCAGGCCACTGGTAAGCGGCCCGATCAGTTCATCTTTATCTGCGTTGAATCAACTGCACCGTACGCCTGTGCGGCGTACGCCGCCGACGCGGAAATGATCGAGCGCGGCTACCAGCGGGCTATGGAAGACCTTGGCAAGCTGGCGGTTTGCAAGGCCGCTGATAGCTGGCCGAGCTACAGCGATCAGATCGAGCCGATTGGCCTGCCGGGTTGGATGACAGGCGCCAGCGGCCAGCAGCAACAGCCCACCGAAATCGAGACCTATTGATGAGCGACCCAACCACAGCCCTAGTCACCACACAGCCAGCTGGCTCGGTGTTTTCAGGCATTCAAGCGTTTGAGGATGCGCAGCGGATCGCCAAAGCGCTTGCCAGCAGCACGCTGATTCCTCCTCAGTTCCAGGGGCAAGCGGGGTTTGCAAATTGCTTGGTGGCGCTTGAGATCGCAAACCGGATGAACATCAGCCCATTCTTGGCGATGCAGCATCTGCACGTGATTCACGGCCGCCCCAGCTGGAGCAGCAGCTTCATCATCGCGATGATCAATGGCTCAGGGCGTTTCAGCCCATTGCGGTTTGAGCTGAGCGGCAGCGGTGACGCTCTCGCTTGCTATGCGGTGGCGACTGATCTGGCCAGCCAGCAGGAGCTGAAGGGCCCAACGATCACGATGGCGATGGCCAAGCGTGAAGGCTGGGCCACCAAGAGCGGCAGCAAGTGGGCAACGATGCCCGATTTGATGATCCGCTACCGGGCCGCGGCCTTCTGGGGAAGGTTGTTTGCAAGTGATCTGCTGCTTGGCATTCAGAGCCAAGAGGAGGTGGTCGATGTTGAACAGGTGACGGTCACCGAGGCACCTGCCACCAGCGTCGCTGATTTGAATGCAAAGCTGCAGGAGCAAACGCCAGTCGCTGCAACCGATCAAGATGAGCTCTTCTGATTACTTAACGGCCACGCAGTTAGCGCAGCGGTGGGGTGTGCACCCAACCACGTTGCAACGCTGGCGCCTTGCGGGCAAGGGCCCGAGTTACTTCAGAACCCCAGGGTTCGTGCTCTACCCCCTGGCCGAGGTGGAGCAATACGAAAAGGCCAACACCATTACCCACGAGTGACCATGAGCTTCTCTGTTAACGGCGCACTGTTCAAGCAATCCGAAGCTGACTGGCAAAAGCGGATGGGCGACAAGTTCCAGGCAGGCAAGAATTATCCCGAATTTGACGGGGTGCTTAATGTGCCAGCTGATCAGGCTTATGCGCTGGCGCAGTATCTGATGAATGCCGACCCGCAAGGTGATCGGAACGAAATCCCGGTGCGCCTGAGCGGCTGGGCCAAGACCGCCAACAGCGGGATCAAATACCTCAGCGTGGTGGCCAAACCGGATTGGAAGACCCAGCAAGCGATCGAGGCCAAGGGATCAGCTGAAAGCCTGGCTAAGGCCACTGGCGGGGTGGTGACGGAAGTGGTGGACGCTGACCTCTTCTAGCGCCCCATCAGCTCGCACTCGAGGCGAGCGATCTCGTTAACGGCCTGCTGAAGTAGCTGCTGTTGGTAGCAGGCTTGCTTTAGGAGTGCTGCGGCCATTGGGCCTGCGTCTTCGCTTGATAGCAAGGTGCGGGCCTGTTTTTCAATTTCGAACTGCTGCTCAGCTGTGAGCTGAACGGCCATCCACTCGCCGAAGTTCATGGTGCCATAGTGGAGGTGTACAAAAGCAGGTTAGCCCAACCGTGAACTGCCCCCGTTGCGGATGTGAAGAGATCCGTGCGATAGCGACCAACAGCCGCGGCGCAGATCGCGTGATCAGGCAGCGCCGTTGCACCAGCTGCCGCTCTGTCTGGTACACCGCCGAGTTGCCGGTCAGTGTTGCGGTGGTGGGCTGGGAACGTGCACCAGTTAGCGGCAAGAGCTTACCCATGCTGCGTGTGCCAGTCGAGCTAGCGGTCGGCAGTAACGCGGTTGATGCTTGACGTGCACCGTCGACGGTGTATTGTGTCTGCACGAGGGGAGCGGCCCACTCGCAAAACTCAACCGCCGGCCGAACAGCGCACACGAGGCCGTAAAACCCGAGCGCAACAGGGCCTGAATAAGCCCGCTCTGCCGGTTGGCCCGGCACATTTATTCCACAACACCATGAACCAGGCACTCAAAAGCGACTGGGGGCCAATTCTCTACCTATGGACTGCTCAGCTCCCCGAATCCCTAGTGGCCGTATACGTCGCCGGACTGATGTTCGGCGCATGGCTGCATCGCCTCAACGACCGCATCGCAAGGATGATCGCATCATGAACCGCATCAACAACGCCATCTGTTTTCTGATCGTCGCGGCCGTGTTCGCGATGATCGGCCTCGAAGCCGGCAACCACACCAGCGCCACGCACTCCGGCACGCAGCAGGTGGTGCTCAAGTGACTGAACGCCGTTTCTACTTTCAGATCAAGGCCGCCAACGTGCTCGAATCGATCACAGCTTCAAGCCTGACCGAAGCCAAGCTGATCGCTGCTGATACTTGGCTCGAATGGTGGTCACAGATCGAATGGATCAACATCGAACAGGAGCCGGCCAATGGCTGAGGTTCAGCGCCTTCTGTGGCGTATGGCGCCAGAGGAACAGGGAACTTATGGGGATGGTGTGAGCCGCCCTCGTCATGGTGCCCGTGTGAAGGAATTCACCGTTCTGGTGCGCTTCCCTCAAACCACACCGATTAAGTGGTTCACGCGAGCGGAATCAAAGCGTGCTGCGCAGAAATACGCTCGCAACCGCTGGCCGCTTGCTGTTGCTGTAGAGGTGCTGTGAGCGAAATCCGTCACCGCCTTGAGCAGCTGCTGGCCGATTCTGGCGCGTATCGTCAGGGGCGCCAAGATGAGCGCGAACGACTGCAGCATCTGATCGACATCCGCATCGATCAGCTGGCTGGCTTGCCGCGCACACAGCAGCTCTGCGCTGAGTTGCTTTTGATCCGTCAACAGCTTGAAGAATGAAGCCCTACCAGCTTGACCAGCAGCGCTCCGACATGCTCGAAGCGCTTTATGAACGCAGCGGCCGCACCTGCTGCACCTACACCGGCCTGTGGCAGCAGTTTGCCCTTGATCTGGCTGCTAACTTCCGCGATACCCCATACCCAGAGCTGCTGGCCCGTGTGGTGCGTGCCATGGATGCCACAGAGTCAGTGATGAGCCAGAAGCAAGCGCAGCAGGCGATTGAGGTTTGCCGGCAGCAGCTGCTGGGAGATCAGTGGCGATGAACCATCACGCTTTAGCGACTGAGCTCACCGAGCGGCTGGCTGAATACCTGCCAGCGAATGATTCGTTTCTGTCGTTTGCCCGTAGGGCACTGGCCAGGCCCGCTGCTGGTGGTTTCAAGCGTGGCGAACACAATCCGGCCAATGTGCTGACAGCCGACAATGTGCGCGAGATGCGACGTCAACGCGAGCAGGGCCTTACCTATGGGCAGCTTGCTGCACGGTATGGGATCAGCGCTAAACAGGTGTGGCGCATCTGCAAACGTGAGCAGTGGGGCTGGGTTCAGTGACTGATCCAATCAACCCAGACCATTACCGCCGCGGGAAGGTCGAGGCAATCGATGTGATCGAGGCAGCTGTAGCGGATGCGCCGCATATGGTGCCTGCTTACCTGCAGGGCCAGGTGCTGAAGTACCTGTTGCGTATGTGGTGCAAGGGTGATGCGCTACAGGATGCGCAGAAGGCGCGATGGTATCTCGAGCGATTGATTGGCAAACTTGAACCATGAGCTTGAACCTACCTGGCCTGAATTTGCTTGAGCGGTGGGCGATGTACCTGCTGCTGCGCAGCCCCCGTGTGAGCATGCTGGTGGTGAAAGAGCGGCGATGGCCGCACGTGTTCACAGCCGTGGATGAAACCGATTCAGTGGCGATGCTTCGCGCGTGCTGGCTGCAGCGCGATGATGAACCGTTATCGATGCGGTTTGAGCGGCTGTATCACCAGCCCAGTTACGGGGAAGAGGAATGATCAGCCTGCACGCCGGACGTTTGCTGCTGGTGTGCGACCGCGCTGATCGAAACTGGCACGCGAGGGTAGTGCTGGGGCCGAAGCCTGAGCTGCAGATTGAGATGGATACAGGCACGCCGCATCTGCAGGCAGCGTTGCTGTAGGCGCAGCTGATTTTTCAAACGGCACGCAAGAAGTTGCGGCCTGAGGATGGCCCGTTGATGTGCTGGGATTGCCACTACTGGACCATGCGCCAGCAGCGCTGCGGTCTGGAGTTGCCAGAATCAAAGCGAAGCGGCGGCCGTTACGCGGTCAGGTGTGAGATGTATGCACGGCCCGGAAGTCCTCAGCAGGAATGACCGCGACGGTGGCTCGATCGAAACGTTGATGCCGGTACGTGGTGAGGTGTATTACCGCAGCTGCTTTGGTGGCACCTGCCGCTATAGCTCTGATCTATGGCAGGCCGAGATGTACCTGGATCAGCTGCTGGGGCACAGCCTGAGTTAATGGGGTGGCCGGTGGCTGGTCCTCACGCGGTGTCAGCCTCGCCGCAGCCGGCCGCTGCGGACGCTGAGACAATTTGAAAAGTCTCGGTGCTTTTATAGCTCAGTTTGCAGCCAGTGCGCGATCGCCCACTCACCGAGTGCAGACCAGAACGGCTGAGCGCGATACCAGTTTACCCAGGGCTTGTGACCTTTCGAGCAGTTGCAACCCATGCAGCAGGCCACCAGGTTGCTGGGCACGGTGGTGCCGCCGTGCGCCTTTGGGATAACGTGATCGATTGTTGGGCTGCGGCCGAGATCCTCACCGCAATAGGCGCACTGGTAGTTCCATGCCAGGAGGATCTGATCGCGAGCTGATCGCCGGGTGACCAGCCGGGTTTCGTCAATGCGATGGCGATCCACTGAGATCCTCTGGCACCGGGAAGCAGTTCACCTCAATATCGATGATGTCTTCATCGGATCGGATGTGCTCGGCGATCTGGCTGTAGATGTCGCCGGGGATGTCGTCTGCTGGGCTGTCGGAGCGTATGAAGAGCTTTGCGGACACCTCGAGGAAATAACCGGCCATGACGGGGCTCCGCTGGCCATACGGTAGCGGGGCGCACGGTTTCAGGTTTACTGCTCACACTGTGCACCGCCGATGGTGTATAGTTCTCACATCAGCGCACCGGACCGATGACCCTCCCGACTCTCGCTAACGCCACCAGCCACTTCCTCATCTCCGCTGATGGCACCGAGCTGCTTCGCTTTTCTGACGCCGGCAGCCACCAGATGCTCATGAATCGCTTTGCTATCGAGGAGGGCGAATGGGCGATTCAAAGCGGTGGTTTTGATTGGATCGGCAAGATGCGCCAGCGCTACCAAGCCTTCACCGCTAAGGGCTACCGCAAAATCGCCTGACCCTCACCGGGCCGCTCCGGCGGCCCTACCTTCCACACCCATGACCTACATCCTCCGTATCGGCCCGTGGCATATCGGGCCATTTTCGACCCATCAGGCCGCCAGCCACTTCGCTGAATCTCACGGCTGCGACGACTACACCATGATCCCGATGGATGATCCAGCAGAGGCACCGGGCGTCATCCACCGGCTGCGCATGGCGCCGCTTGCTACCCCTTGGAGCCCGTGACGCCTAGGTCTGCGTTGTAGCGGCCGGTTTCCGCATAGCTGCGCTCCACCGAGCCGCTTACCAGCAGAAACTTCATCTGCCCGATCTTCATGCCAGGCCATAGCGCCAGATCATGCCAGCGGCGCTGATTGCGTAGCTCCATCGTGAGCCTGCTGCCATACCAGCCGGGGTCGCACCAGCCAGCTTCCGCGTGATCCCAGCCTTCACGAGCGCGGCTGGACTTCAGCACAAACTGTGCACCGACGTGATCGGGCAGGTTGAAGATCTCGCGGGTTTCAGCCAGCAGGAACATCCCAGGCCGCACCATGAACGGATCAGCTGCTGTGTGCCCTTCAATGCTGACCAGCTGCAGCTCCGGCGCCTCTGGCACCTCCACCATGATTCGACCGCCGATGGTCACGTCGATACTGGCCGGGTTCAGCAGATCAGGGTTAAACGGTGTGACCATCGCGTGCTGTTGGCACAGCCGGCGGATCTCGTGATCAGGAATGAGCATCAGGTTCTAGTAGTCCCAGCGGACCTTAGCCCTGCTGCCGCGGATGCCTAGGTGCACGAAACCTTTAGGTGCGCCGTAGCCCAGGGAGTAAGGCCAGTTCTGATCGCACCAGCGCTGCACTGCGTTGATGTCTGCTCCTGCAATGTAGAAATCCACAGCACCGCAGCCGGGCCGGTAAAGGTGCTCACTGTTGCTGGCGCCACCTACTGCAGTGTTCACCGCAGGCGGCCTGTAGCCGCTGGTGATGATGATCGGCTTGCCACCGAACTGCACACGCACACGCTCCATAAAGGCCGCCAGCTCCGCAGCGATGTCTACCTGGCCCTGATTGTCAAAGCGTCTGGCCTCCTGATCCAGCGCAAACTCA
>Ga0070745_1001729_pt1 | contig 12014 bp, 11 predicted proteins | sample VirMetDEL_Mar_4_FD_77438 | JGI IMG/M metagenome (GOLD analysis project Ga0070745, IMG submission 77438) | Aqueous microbial communities from the Delaware River and Bay under freshwater to marine salinity gradient to study organic matter... | ecosystem: Environmental > Aquatic > Marine > Coastal ...
ACTGGTCATGTAACCAGCGCCACCGCCACCGCCTGTACGCTTAGGAGCGTACTTGGCCTGCATCTGCATCTTGTACGCAAGGCTGTCGCGCTCTGCCTGCTCTCGCGCCTGCATTTCTGCAAGACGCTGTTGGTGCTGCAATTGCATCTGCTCAAGGTTTGCAGCCCGTGCAGCAGCCCTGTCGGCGCTGTGCTGCCAGTCGATAGGCAACCTGGTCGGCTGCTGGGGAGCGAGCGGCTGGATGTCGGCTAGCTCTTTGAGCGTGGCTGCCTCTTGAGCAGCAGCCTGCATCTCTTGCTGAGCGCGGATCTGCCGCTCTTGAGCATCGCGTGCAAGTTCTTCACGGCTACTTGTAAGCGCCATCTAGTCCCCCTGCTTTATTCAAATTCGCTAGTATCTACACCAGCCGCATTGAGCGCATCCATAATGGCTTCGTTGTCATCGCCCCAAGTGTCATCAAGCACATCTTGAAGCAACGACTTGTAGGTTGCTGCAAAGTTCTTGAGCGTCTTCTTGTCCATCTTGGTGATCTTGTCCACCATTTGCGATTCAGCACCAAGAGCATAACTGTTGACCAACTCACGCATCTCATTAGCAAAGCCTGTGAGTTTCTCAGTCTTGGTGGTTGTGTCGCCTTTGCCACTGAGAACTTGAAGCATTTGCCCAGCCGTAGGGTTTGGGCCGTATTGATTGACGATGTCAGCAGCAATAAGGTTGAAGTCTTCTTCGTCCAGCCCCAAGTCCAAGTCTTTAGCAAGACTGACAATGTCCATCTTTGCTTTCCTGACAGATTCTGCGTACTGCATCTGCCCTTGGAACTGCTGCTGCTTGGCTTGCTGCTCAAGCTGAGCGCGTTGCGCTTGGTATTCCATTTGGGCAAGCTGGTTGGCGTAGTTCTGCGACACTTGGGCAATGTTGCCGCCACGGCCAGCAAGCTGGTTCTGAGCAGCCATCATCGCGTTCTGCTGACGCATTTTCTCGTCCATCAGTGCACGCTGGGCGGTGTCGTACTCGCCACCCACATCGTAGTACTTGCCCATGCCCTCAAGTTCTTTGAGGTAGTCGTATCCCGTCGCGGTTGGCTGTGGAGGCTGTGCGCCCGTTGCAGCGCCAACAATTGTCGAGGTTTGCTGCTGCCCATAGTTTTGAGGCATCAAATCGAAAGACCCTGTTCCACCTTGGACTCCTCCGCTAGGAAGAAATCCTTTCTGCGGAACAGGAGTCAACTGCGGAGGCGGCGGTGTCGATGCTGCTGGTGTAGCCGAATACATGCCCTGTTGCGGGATGCTTGGCTGTCCAGCGGCTTGTCCTGATGGTTGCGGCAAAGCCTGTCCGCTAGGAGGGACGCCAGCTTGTCCTTGCGAAGACGGTTGCGGCAATCCCTGCCCTTGTCCTTGTCCAGGTGCAAAGTAGCTAGGCCCAGCCTGCTGTTGCATCTGGATCGGCGTTGCACCTGGAAGGGACGGCCCACCTGGTTGAGCAAACTTCGTAGTGACCGCAGGAATAGCGACAAACCCTGCAACCGAGGGAGACATCGGCTGCGGCGCAGTCTTGTACTGTGCGCCCTGTACGGCCCCTCCATTGAGGGTTCCACCACCAGCTAGCGGACGGGCAGTCGGCTGGGGAATGTTTGTCTGTGCGCGCTTGTGTTCAAACGGCTGCTGCGCACGTTGAGCAGGAAGTGCGCCTGCGTTGGCACTTGTCTCGCCAGAGGTCGGATAGCCTTCTTGCTGGGCGATGCCGTTGCTCAGACCTGTCTTGCGTGGGTTGCCTAGCATCTTGCACCTCTTACGAACGAAGCGGGTTCTTGATGTTGATCTGCGCAGAGCATTTGCTGATTTGAACACCAGCGCCAATTGCTTCAACTTCCAGACGGATCCAGTCGCCATCAATGATAGCTGGCAGATTGTTCAACACTGCCGTCTGGCAGTATGCGCTTTGGCTTGGATCCAAGACAAGATCGGCAAGCGTGGTGTTGGTCGGGTCGAACGTGATAGGAAGCGCCAAATCAACCCAGACATCTGTATTCTTTGGGCCAGACACGTTGGCTGGCGTACACTTCTGCCATTTGACGACTACCGATTGTCCAGCACCAAGTGGGCCAGGTGCAGGCAGCACAAGCGTTGCAGTCAGTTCAATTCCGACAGGAGTCCCGCCGACGTTGAGTTTCTGATAGCCGCTGTACAGCGTACCAGCACCTGGGCCAATCGCGCCGACTTCGCCTTGACCAGACCAAGTGTACTTGTACTGCAACAGGTTGTTCGACGGGATCGCGCGCAGAAAGTCCACAATCGTCTGGAAGTTCTGCATGACGGTATCTGCGACTAGCGCATCTCCCGCCTTGATGAATTGCAGCTTTGGCCCGTATGCCATTTGTGACCCCGCTATCGTATGTTGATGATGCCTGCGTTTCCGTTGGCGGACTCCGTCAGGTTATCAACCCAGCGGTAGTCTACGACAAAACTGCCGACAGTGCGACTCCACATGTTGCCGCATGCTGTGCCCCAAATTGCACCGTCTGCCCAGTACACATCGCTGTCGCCTGCCTGCCTGCTTGCGTTCTCAAGAAATCTGTTGTTCTGCGCCGAGCAGTAATCGCCGTCTACCTGCAAGCCCCTAGGCCCAGGTGTCGAGAAGATACAGCCATCGACTAGCGAAGCGTTGCCAGATACAAGTACGGCTGCGCTTGTAGGCCCAGCAGCTACACGATCTGTGCGTTCAAACGTGACATTGCGGACGTCGCATTCGTCTGCTTGCAAATCCATCAGCAAGCCTTCGCCTTTGATGATAGCCCCAAGACCTACAATGCTGATGCTGCGGATGACGTTGATTGTCGTGTAGGCATCGTAAATGCCTGGCAGCAGCAAGACGGTGTCGCCGTCTTCGCACGCCCTGAGTATGTCGTCTAGATCATCCGATGGAGAGCATACAACCCCGCACATGTTCCGTAGCCGCGTGCGGTCTTGGTACAGTGCGCGCAATGCGGTATCTACAGACAAGTTGCCTGTAGGCAAGGATGCAGTCGGGAATACTGTGCCGACGTTCCTGTTGCTGGGAAACCGCACTATCCCCTCCGCGTGCCGTAGTTGGGGTTCATCTCGACAGAGGTCGAAAGGATGAGCGTAGGCGAAGCATTTGCCTCAAGGACGACCTTGGACAAGGCAATGCGGAACCACTGCGTCACGCGGGAAGGAATGTCGATACGACGGTCTACAGGCGCAAGAGGATACCAGCGCTTGATCCAGCTGTTCTGCCATCCAGGCGGAAATGTTCCTGTGCCGCCGTACATGCCTGATACAGGTGCACCTGGTGCATCCTGCCAGTACGAAGCGCCAAGTTGGCTGTCGCGCCAAGTGCTAAGCGCCTGCTCTGAAGTCACAGAAGTCGTGTCTGTGCTGTTGACCACATCCGTGTGGCCGTCTTCAGGGATGATGTGCAGCGTCAATTCAGGAACGAACATGTCCACTTCGTTGGGGCGAACACCCATTGTGCGCATGAACAGACGGCGTTGCAGTTTGTGTTCGCTATCGCCAAGGAACACAGGCGCAGAGATAGCCAAGAACGCGAATCGGTTCTTGTCAGGCAGCGATGTAGAAGCGTACATAAAGGCGTCGTCTGTATCCCCGCGCAATACGCAGATGCTCATCGACGGCACATCTGTCGTATAGCTTTCGTATGCGTAGCACTGAGCAAAGATCAGCGTGGGGTCAGCTTCGGATACCATCAACGTGTGGCGGCTTACAGCAGCACTCTTGGGCGCACTGAAGTTGGGTTGCCAATATTGATCAGGCACCGCACCAGCAAGGACAAACTCAGGTGTAGCAGGCTCGACAGAATCAATCCACCACTGGTTGCTAGTCGGACTCCAGCACAACACCAAGTCGTTGCTTTCTTTCTGCGTTCCAGACGTCACTGAGATAGCGACATATCCGTTGGCTACGTTCCATACAGCGCAAGCGTCATCTGATTTGGTGGTCAAAGCACGGAAGGGAAGCGCAGCAATTTCACCGACGTCATAGGTAGGTGTAGTGAAGTTCCAGCGCCAGAAACCTTGCGTTCCTTCGCGGAACAACATCTGGATCTGCTCTGACACAATCTGCGGGATACCGCTGCCATCCCAGCCGTAGACATTCGTGTCGCCAAGGAACACAAGCAAACCCTGAGAGGTCTGACAGAAGGCGCGCTTGCCCATGCAGCCAATGCTGGTCGATACAATCTGGAAAGAAATCTGGTTCGCTACAACGATTTGCCCAGAGATTACGCCCATCTCAGACTGCGACCAGATGACAAGACGGCCTGTGTGCGAGGCCATAGCCGAAATAGGATTTGTCAAAGGCGCTTGAAATATGCCTGCAATCTGGAAGCAGTTAGGCAACAGCGGATCCGAAACCATCATGTAGTACGGATTGAACACAACACCGTTGTCGTCTGGCGTGATCAGCAATGGCCCAGGTTTGCTGGGATCTGGACGCACAGGAGAAGCGGAGTTGTTGACACGCACAGCTTTGTCGAAAGCAATCGTCGTGCCCTGCTCAAAGCCAGAAACAACTAGGCAGTCAAGATGCACAGCAAGGATGCTGGCGCCGTAGATTGGCCCGACTGCATAGTTGCCTGCCGTTGCGTTGTTGGCGTTTCGAAATGCAGAGACAATCTCAGGACGATGGATAGAGCGCAGAGGTTCCCAACGCCACAGGTAGCCACCGTTGCAGAAGAACACCGTATCGACAAAGCGGACAAAGCAATACGTCTTGTCTGTCGGGTCAAACAACATGCTGTTGAAGTTGTCAATCAGCTTGCCGTTGACCGATGGAACTAGAAGTCCTATAGCCAAGTTGGCTTGGTCTAGGACTTTCTGTCCACTGGTCGTCCAGATTTCAAACTTGTTGTAAGCAGCGCCATCGTTGCGGATGCTAAAAATCCACTCGTCGCCTGTAGGCGAAGAGAACAGAAACGATCCTAGCGGCTTGCTTGCATCTACTACAGCCACTTCCCAGTCGTTGACCTGATAGGCAAAGCCGTCTGGAGAAGATGGATCCGCAACAGTAGAGTAGGTCTGCGGTGCGCGCATGATTTCCCAACCTGGGCGCGTCTGCAGGACTCCATCGACAATGCGTCCGTTGACAAGCAAAGACCAGTCTACAGGCCGCTGCTCCGCAACGGACAACTGCATCGAGCCTTGCTGCGGCTGGTAGTTTACAATGCCCATCAGCCCACCCCGCGTACTTGGACAGGGTTCTGGATCTGCTGGTCAATCGCAAGCGACTGCCTGCTCGATTCCATACGGGATTCGTAAATGCTCGACAAATGGTTGTCAGGGTCGCCGACAGCCGTCTTGGCTTTGACCGCAGCAAGCAGAGGCACAAGCTCGTGGTGGTCGAACAACTGCGTAGGGTTGGAGAACCGTCCTGGTACGAGCAGTTCGTTGTTGTCAGCAGTCGGCGTAGCAACTGTCGGGATCTGGAACAGGCTGATGATAAGGTCGGTCTGAGGCACGGGCCAGCAGTAGATGTCGGGGCCAAGCAGGCAGTAGCTGTATGTGATGCTCGCCGACAGGTTGCTGGGATAGCTGGTCGCGATAGACGGCACAACCGTGTAGTTGTTGAACTTGACCTCGTACAGGTCGGAGATGCGCGTCTTGGGAATCATCGGGTACGGCGGGTTGTCCACGTTGACGTTGCCGATCTTCTGCAGGACGAACACACCGAGGACACGGCGCACATCACCGATAGCCGTACCTGTAGAGTCCAGCTTGGTGGGAATGTTGACCTTGGGCGTCATGGCTGTCCAAGTGAACTGTTTTTCACTGGCAAACCACTGCGGACAGATCGACACAAGGCGGTTGTACACCTCGCGGTTGGCCTCTTGGATGATGCCGTTCAATTGGGCATCACTCCAAGTCTGCGCCTTGGGTTCGTTGATGTACATGCGGACTAGCGCCCGAGCTTCGCCAAGGTTCATGGCTTACCCCTGCCGGCCTAGTCTGTCGCGGACACCGATACCGGCTTGATGTCACCGCGCATTTCTTTGAAGGCGCTGCGTACCTTGTCGGGGTCGATTGCTTCTACAGTAGCCTTGACCTGTTGGTCGTGTTGCTCCTGCAGCTTCTTCCGCTCGATTTCGGCGTACATGCCTTCTTTGTACCGCATCGCGTTCGCACGCATTTCGCGTAGCGTATCGTGCAGTTTGTACATGTCTTCGCGAGGAATGTCATCCAAGAAGCGTAGCGGCAGTTTGCCGCTTTCGCCGATGGACCACAGTTCCATCTTCTCAGTCCTGAGATTCCACATGACCTCTACGCCTGGGAACTCGTCCTTGATGACGGACAGTTCGTCAGCATCAAAGCCGTAGTAAATCCCACGGCGTAGATGGGCCATGTTGTGCAAGATCGTGTATGCACTTTCGTTCACAGGATACCCTCGATCTTTTCGTCAACGTACACGTTGTCGTTCACGTTGGTGCGAGCCGAGTAGACGACCTCAACGCGGAACGACCAGCTATCAGCGCCAGCGGCGTTGTTGACAGCGAACGCAATGCCGTTAAACGAGGCGCTCATCTTGACCAAGTTCTTGTCCAGAGCAGCCTCGTCAGCAACGACGTAGGTGTTGGCAAGTTGCTTGATGTTCAAGCCGCTGACAATGTTGGTCAGCGATGCAGCGCTTTGCTTGACGGCAAGCGTCAGGGGTCCGACAGCAGCGCTGTTGTCGGCGGTCACCACAGCAATCTTGCGGATCTGCTTGGGACCAGTGAGCGGGAATTCAATGGTGGCATCGCCAGCGCCAGCGACGTCGAAGTACGCGCGCTGCAGGCCGACAAACTGATTCTTCTTGACGTTGTGATTGACAATCATGGCGTCCTCGTTGGGGCTTAGCCCAAAGGGAAGGCCGAGCTAGGAGGGGGCAGGCACAGCACCCACCCCCTCCTGTCGGCACGCAGCCTGAGTCTACAGTTACAGCGGGGCGTTGGCAATCTGGATGCCCTTGACCGCACCGTGGCTGTTCAGGTTCTGGAAGCCCATGTTGAAGTACCACTTGAAGGCACCGTACACGGCATCCTGCTGCTGGAACGACTTCCACTGACCGCCGCCAGCATTGTCCCAACCAGGCTCAGCCATCGTCTTGAGCCAGAACACCTCTTCCTTCGACAGGAAGAAGGTGATGCCGTAGGGGCAGTGCATGTCGTAGACCATCTTGATCGGACGGCCACTGGCGAACTCAGGCTCCTTGAAGCCGCCCTTCGCCTCCTGCGCAACCAGACGCTGATCGGGGATGATCGTACCAGCGTAGGTGTCCTTCATCGTGGGGTCGTTGACGATAGCAGTCTCAGGACCCTGCGACACGATCTCGATGTTACGGTTCAGCTGATGCCAATCGGTCTGGTCGAAGGGGCCAGCCGAAGTGATCTTCTGCGAGAACCAGCCCAGCGGGTCGTTGCTGGTCACAGTCACGCCTTCGATCGACTGGGCAACGCCACCGATGTCATCCTGGTACAGGACGGTGCCGAGGCCCTGCGGCATACGACCGTAGCTGTTGTTGGTCGCCAGATCGACGTCCGCGTAGCACAGCCAGTCATTGCCAGCAGGCTGCCCACCGGTGCTCGACAGCACGGTGATGCTCGCCGTGTTGGCCGAACGGTTCACGCTGTTGATTTGCAGGTGACCCTTGACGGTGTACACGTTGCCAGCGATGGTGCCGTACGACAAGACATCGCCCGGAATCAAGTAACGCGTAAAGCGCTGCGCGCCGAGGTCGGCATTGGCGTAGCCCAGCGGACGATCCACGGTGATGGTGGTGACGGGCGGGCCACCAGCAACAGCAGTGATCTGGTTGATCACGCCGTTGAGCGACTGCTCACCAGCGGCCAACGCAGCACCGTTGCTCTTCTTGAACGGGTGCAGGCCGTACAACTCGATGTTCAGCTTGCGCTTGAAGTTCTCAACCGCGAGCTGGACGATCTTGTCGGTGTTGCGCAGGAAGCCATCGGCATCGCTCTTACCGAGCATCATGTCGAGGTTCGAGAACGCCACCAGCGTCGCGATCTGCGTGATGGGCAGGGTGGCATCCGTGATGACGGGCTTGACCGCACCAGGATACTTGCCGCCTTCCGCGTAGGCCGTGAAGCCGCCACCAGGGCCAGTGATAACCGGGAACACGAAATCGCGTCCCTTGAAGTCAAAGGACGGCGCAGCGTCCAGCCACTTGTACAGGTCAAACTTCAACGGAATGGTCTGGGCGACCTTACCGTAACGGCGCTTGAGTAGATTGGGTACGGTATTGACACCCTCAAACGCGGTAATAGGAGTAGCCATCACACGCTCCTTGGGTCACACGGACCCACTACAATGATCGTTCCTAGCACCGCGCTAGTGCAGACCATTCTTGATTGCCTCCCGAAGAGCAGAGGCATCATTCTTGCGGGTAGTATCAAACATCTGCCGCCACGAAAGGCCTTGCGGCTCTGGCATGGACGACGGAGGATTGTTCCCGCGACCGACTGGCCCTGGCGTCTTGGCGCGCGGGGCGAAATTGTGCTTGAGCGGCTCCATGCTCTTTAGCATTTCCTGAGCCTTGCGGATGCCGATAGCGTAGCCTTCAGGCTTGTAGCCGTGAGCGTGCCACTCTGCATCCACAGTGTTTGCTGCCATGTTCTTGAGCGACTGCACCTGGGGCGAGTCGGGCCATCCTTGGAAGATGTAATCGACTGCACGGCCAAGGTCGTTGCTCACCGACGACACAAACGCCTGTTGCGCTTGCTGCGCCTGCTGCTGCTGGACAGCCTGCTGTTGCTGCATGCGCTCGCCTTCAAGGCGCTCCATGAGCATGCGGTTCTGCTTCTCCAGCTTGGCGATGTGCGCATCGGTCTTCTTGAAGAAGTAGTCTGGGTCATCGGGGTCGAGCGCTGCAATCGGATCGACTTCCTCTTGCACCTGCTCCTGCCTGCCAAGTCCCATCTGAGCAAGAGCAGCCTGCACCGCAGCGGCGACCTGGTTGGTCTGCGTCGAGGCAAGTTGCTGCTGCATCTCTTGGAACATCTGCAATTGCTGCTGCTGCATCTGGAGCATCAGCGACTGCATGTCCACAGGGCCAGTCTTGGCTGGTTTGCTGACAGGCTGCTCGACTTGGACTTCGCTTTCGCTGGAATCGCCTTCGTCGCTGTAGTCCTCTGCGCGCATATGCTCGCCGAGGTCGCTGTCCGAATCCTCTCCTTGCGTGCCGCGCGCAAACTCTGCCATCCCCGATGCGAACTCGTCGCCGTTGGGTAGGTTGCGCCACGAAAACTGTTCGCTTCCGCTGCTTTCGCTAGTGCTGGTCTGGACGTTGTTATCAGCCACGGGCTACTCCATTGTTGTTGCGTTGATGATACCGAGCGCAGCATTGTCCCGTTCGCTTACGGGTGCGTTGATCGGGATGACAGCGTTCGACGCGTTGGAGGCAGGTACTTCTGCCATAGCGCCTACCGCATTGTCTTGACCACCCTCTTGATTTGTCAAGCCGTTTGGTGGTGCTTGGCCCATTCCGAGTTGCGCTTGGATAAATTGACGATGCAGGTTGATGTGGTTCCTGTAGTTGTTCTTGATCTCTTCGTCGTACAGATACCACTTTTCCTGCTTCATTTCCGACAGGTGCTCTTCCAAGTGTGCAGCGTGATCTTCAAACTCTTCGACACCAACCATCTGCACGGTTAGCATGAGGTTTTCGTTGCGCGCGCGCTCGCGGTCGAGGTTGCTGCTTCCCATGGCGTCCTGTACGTCACCAAACTCCATGAGTTTAAGTGCGCGGTCTTTGTCCAGCATGCCTGCCTGGTACAGTAAGAGAATCTGCTCGCGCTTGGCCTGACGGTTCAGCGGCAACGCAGAGTCGATGCTCATTTCGACGTCGCTGTACTTGATCTCATTGGCGACAAACGCACGCACATCGCTTTCTGCGTTCTGGTCGGAGACTGCGTACAGCAAGTCAAACTGCGCATTGTCGCGGTACAGGTTCAGGATCTTCATCGCCGAACGCTTCAAGAACGAATGCAGGCTGCGCAGCGCGGGGCCAAGCTTGGTGTTGTCCTGCTCTGCCGCGTACAGGCGGTCTTTGCCGCTTGTAGCTTGCTCTGTGTCCGTCACGCCAGAAGTCTGTCCTAGCAGCGCATGGAACGTATCAATCATGCGGTAGGCAGAATCCGAAGTGGGCTGCGGCTGTACAAAGGTGGGCTTGCCAGACGTGTCGTTGTAGCCAAGGACTTCGTGTGGCGCGCCCGTAGGGATGTCCATGTTGGCGCCGCGGGGTTGAACCCAAGCGCCGAACATGCCGCGTGCGCGGCCATCGGACAGTTGCGACAGCAATCCGTTCATTTCGATCTGCGGACGGCGCGCATAAGTCATGGGCGTCGTTCCGTAGAAGTTGTCGCAGTCGGGGTCGAACTCGCAGTAGATGAACGGGAAATCGCCGCCCACAAGTTCGTCTTCAAAGTGCAGCACGTTGGCGCCGCTGATGACGGCGTAGAACCCTGTCGGGTACTGCTCGCACGGCTTGTACCAGCACTCGATGATGCGGCAGACGTCGTCTGCAAGCAGGCGCTGCGGGTTGAGCAGCCAGTCAGGAGTCAGGATGGACGGACGGGTACCTGCGGCATCGGCGTAGACACTCTTGCCCCAGCGGCGCTCAGCGACCTCTGTGGACATGTACGACACGCGCATAATCCACATGGCATCGCGCAAACGCATAGCGGCAGGATCGACGCGCATTTCGAAGTTGGACACAAAGTGACAGACAACGTCGCCAGTCCTGACCTTTTCGGTCTTGGGCTGCTCGACGGACAGATCCATCACGTTGGGTGCGACAACGACTTCTTTCTCTTCGCCTGCGGTCGGATCCCAGTAGATGTGCCACCATCCGCCGCCACAATCGACAACGTCGCCAGCCATGTAGTCCAGTTCGCGCGACAGTTCGTTCTTGCGCCAGTACCAGCGCAGCAGGTGTTCGCATGCGCGAGCTGTAGCGCGATCGTCCGAAGAAGACGTCGCTGGCGTCACAACAGGAATAGGCTGTTGTGCCGTGAACTTGGAGATGAGCGTACGGCGCTTGTCAGAGAAGACGTTGACCGTGATGCGCTTGGCGTTCTGCGGAACAGGCACCAGCATAATGGTGTGGTCACCAGCGTTAGTTAGGTATTGCAGACCCTTGGAGAACAGCTTGTTCTGCAACCAGTCCGTGGCAATGGGCAAGAGTCCAGTTTCGCAGGTGCGCATCCACTGGGTGATTTCGCCTGCGCTAGGCGCAAGCGACTTTGTCTCTGCACCTTCGTAGCCCTTGGTAATGGGCGGCGATTTCGTCTTGCCCTGTGCCATCTAGGACTCCTTATCGTAGCGACAGGCCGTAACGGCTTGCGCGGGTAGGATACGGCAAATCGCCGAAACCTGCACCAAAGTCAGAAGGCACTTCAGGGCCAGCAGAAGTTACAGTCGGCTGCTTTACAGGAGCAAGGCTTTGCTGCTGCGGCACAGTGCCTTGTGGATTGGTCTGAGCCTCGTTGGCTTTGCGACGAAGGTATGTTTCATAAGCTGTATCAGCAGCCTTGGGTGCCCCCATCAAGCTAGATTGCACGCGAGCAGCGCTGTACGGGTCGTCCGAAAGCAAACCACCAAGAGCAGTTCCAAGTTGTTGGCCAGCTTGAGAGCCGCCGACAGCACCAGCAGGGCCACCCATTTTGCCGCCAATAATTCCTCCAGCAACAGCGCCAGCAATTGGCAAACCTTTGGTCAGGAGTTTGTCAGACCAATCTTCACCAGTCTTTTGTGCGTAGACCTTCTTTTGGAACATGGTGTCCTCCTAGCGCGGGATGAAGTTGCGATACTGCCTAAAGCGACTCATATCTTCATCTTCAGGATTTACTCGCGGCATGTTGCTTGGCGTCAAAACTACAGGTGCGCCTACCTGGCCTTGTTCGACTGGTGGCAATGGTGGCTCTGCTGGAAGGTCAGATTCAAGATGACGGACATTTGGTTTGCTAACTGGAATGTCTTTGTACAT
>Ga0070745_1001732_pt1 | contig 11992 bp, 7 predicted proteins | sample VirMetDEL_Mar_4_FD_77438 | JGI IMG/M metagenome (GOLD analysis project Ga0070745, IMG submission 77438) | Aqueous microbial communities from the Delaware River and Bay under freshwater to marine salinity gradient to study organic matter... | ecosystem: Environmental > Aquatic > Marine > Coastal ...
AGTTTTGCAAAAAGTTCTTCGTCTCTGGTTACTGGCTTCATTTCACCAAAGAAACCTTCGACCGAGAATCCTTTTATCTTACCCTCTTTAACGAGCTTCCAGGTTTGGTCATCTCCAACTCTCATACTTACCATCCAAGTACCTTTAGGAACCGAGAATCCAAGAGCTGCAGCTTTGTCTTTTTCTGGGTTTTCTACGATCCAACTTTCATAAACGTAATTGTTGGTTCTAGGATCGTCAGAATCATGTTCGATATTGGTAGAGTCAAGTCTCTTTTCCTTCATAAACTTTTCTGCGATATTGCGAATGGTTTCTTCTGAAAAGTATACGAAGTATTTTTCACCTAGGGGAGATTTACGAGGGATCTCCAGATTAGGAATCATTGCGGGACCTGTTACAATACGCTGGTCATCGTTAAAATGGTATTCGTTACTGCAACATCCCGTGTCATCTGAGCTCATGTTTTGACTTACAATGTATCCTATTTCACTTCTTCTACGGCTCTCTTCCGAAACATAACCTTCAAGTGGCATAGAACCAGGATCTGTACCAGCTAAACCTACGGCTTTACCCTTGTTTTCGATTTTCAGGGTGCCATTTGGTCTTAGGGATGCGTAATACTTTCTCCAGAAATGTTTGCATCTTGGGCCTCCTTTGTATTTCCAAATAGAATAAGTATCGGCTCCATCACGACCAAAACCAGGATTTACGGCTACCGATTCCATTGCAGAAAGCTCTTCGTAGACATAAAAGCGATCGTAGCCCATCATCTGACTACAAAAATCTCGTTGAGGTGTAGGACCATCGTATTTGTAAAGGGTTCGACCTTTTGTAGAACTTAATTGTAGGAAGTTGATAATCTCTGCCTCTGTTTCAAATCCAGGGATTACTGCAGCATTGGCAAAATCGTAACGAAACCCGAAAGTAGAAGCCATTTCTAGAATCGTTTCTTTCTCATCATCGACCATTTTAATAATCATGTCATGAGAATCGCAGGCCATCCATTTATCTCCGTGTTGGTGAGCCCCTTTGCAACCAAGTTTTTCGGCATAGGCTTCGGCTTCGGCACGGGTATCGAACAATGGGTATCCAGTTACCTGATCGACATAGGGAGAAAGTCCAGAAGTATCGATATCGAATTCTTCCTCAGAACCTTCCCAATATGAATAGCATACGGCTAATCTTTGGTCTTGGTCTGGGTATTCTCCTTCTAGATCGCTCATACAACGTCCAATGAATTCTCCTTCATCTTCACCTGCACGAGGTTCTACAAATTTTTCGGCTTTGAAGTAGAGAAAGTCTTCTTCAATAGCTGGGTTTTCGACGAGAGCTATTGCATCGACACCGAGGTTATCGATTCCTTCGTCTCCTATTACTAATTCTACAATTTTCTTTTCCATTACAGTCGAGATAGATTTTCTATTTGTGCATTGGCTTCTTGAGCACTTGTAACTTCGGTGGCTACAACATAAGTTTTTATTGGCTGACTTGCAATTCTTTCGAACATGTCAGATTGCGATTGGAGATCTTCAACAGAACCTCCATTGGCATATTTTGGTCGAGCAGTATTGTTGAGGGCTATTGCAGTTGAAGCAACTCCAGGTACCTGCATTGCTGCTCTGTTGATAATAAATTCTCCACCTTCAGCTTCGATTGGAACTCCTCCTTGTGAATGGCTAGGACCAACAATCATTCCTCCAAGAGCTGCTTTTGGTGGTTGGGTATTTTGGATCTCTTTGACGTTTTTGAGACCTGCAGCAATTGCAACACCAGCAGCTACGGCTCCTAGGGCTGGACCTACAACCGGAATACCAGCAAGAGATGCATAGGCTTTTTGTGCAGCTAGGTAAGTATTGATAAGGGCTTCGGCTGTGGCTGCAGTTTTACCAAATGCCGATTCTCTACCTACAAGATCTGCAATGTTTCCAAAGAGGGCTCCAGCTGCTGCAAGTCTTTGTTCATTAAGGGCTTGCTCTTGTGCGGCTTCTTGTTCCGCAATTGCTGCTCTCTGATCTGCATAATACTCGTTTGTAGCAGTAATGAGTTGTTGGTACTCTTCGTTCGAAACTGCTCCATCTTGAAGTTGTCTATCAAGATTTTTTATAGCAGCTAGACGTTCTCTTTCAAGACCTTGTGCAATTGTTTCTCCTCTTGTAATTTCGAGAGATGCAAGTTGGTCATCAAAGGCTCTCTGATGTTCAAGTTCTTGTTGTTCAGTAGCTGCTTTTTCTGCTGCAATCTTTTCGTCATTTGCCTTTTTCTCGGCATCCATTCTTTCTTGATGAGCCGTTAACTGTTGAGCTTCTAGTTCATCGTAGTATTGGGTCAGTTGCAGAATTTGTTCTTCAGTAGCTCCTTTTTCTCGAAGTGATTCAACAGCAGCCTCTTTTTCTGCAAGTAGGGTTGCTTTGATCTTTTCTACCTCATCAGTAAGGGTCTTGAGTCTTAGTTGCTCTAGGGTATTTGCTACATCTTTCGCATTTTGAACTCTTTGGGCTGCAGCTTCTTCTCTCTGCTTTCTAAGTTCTTCGATACGTGCACTTTCTTCGGCTTGGAGTTCTCTTTCAACTTTGGCAGCATCATAAAGTACTCCATTCAATTCTGTTTCGGATTCGATAAGTGCAGCCTGGGTTTCTGCGATTTGTTGTTGTAGTTCTCTCTTCTTTTCGTAATTGTTTTCAAGGGCGAGTTGAGCCTGAAGTTCTGCAAGTTGAGCCTTGTTTAGGGCTACCTGATTTCTTGCAAGCTGTTCTGTAGCAGCATTGACTTCTTTTAGGGCTGCAAGTCGCTGATCGTAAGAAAGAGTACTGTCTTCAAGGATTTTCTTTTGGCCTTCGATCTCTTTTCTAAGTTGAGCATTTTCAACCGTGAATTGTTTGGTAAGTTCGAAGAGTTCCTTTTGTGCCTTAAATAACTTGTCTGTTTGAGATGCGGCATCTACAGCAGCTGATCCGATTCCCGCTACAGCATCTACTGCACCAGAAAAATCGAGATTGATTAGGGCCTGGAATGCTTTACCTAACTGATTAACAACGGCACCTACAACATTTAGGGCTTTCTGTACCAGGTTAGCAGCACCTTCGAAATTCTTGAACCATCCTACAAGAGCCGTAATTGCAGCAATTAGGAGTGGAATACCAAGAGCAGAAAGTCCGACTGCCAATCCTTTTGAAGCTTTGGTACCTAAACCAAGACCCTGTGCGAATTTTTGAATAGATTGCGCACCAGCTTGGAATCCGGATTTTAGATCACCAAAGAATCCCTTGAATCCTTCTTTTATATCATCAAGTCGCTTTTGGAAAGGACCCATTGATTTGTCGGCCTTCTCTGCACCTTCCTTGACTTTTTTACCGACTTCTGAACCTTCTTTAGCAGTCTTTTTCAGATCACTATTTAGGTCCTCAGCCGATTTGTCAACGTTATTCAGAGCCTTGGCCAAATCATTGAAGTCCTTTACGGCAGTAGTGACTCCGTTGATTGTGACGTTTACTTGAGCATCTGTGGCCATTTAATTTCTTAATTTAATTACTAGATATTGGTTTTCTCATTATTGATTAAGAGGTTACATTCCATATCTAGCTGCAAGGTAAGCATTGAAATTGCTAATATCAGTTGCAGTTAATTTGCGATAGAGAACCCACATTTCAACGAGTTCACCTTCGAAATAGTAACCTGGATATGGAGTTGCGGCTCCACCAATTCCTGAGATAGCACCTGCATAGATTCGACAATTGGTTTCAGCCCATTGAGCATTAACATTACCGGTTCCGCTTAATACGGTAGTGGTACCATTTTTAAGGAATTCATAAGCACCTGTAGAAGCTTCATAGTTTCCTGCCATCCAGTTTGTACCAGTCCATGTTGCCGCTGTTCCTAGGATTTGTCGAGTAGGTGAAGTAGCAGCCATGTTATCAAAGCGAACTCTAGGACCACCATCAAAAGTCATCAGGTTCATTCTTGCAGCGTAGTTATGCAATCCCCAATGTTGGTTTGCTGTATAAGTGGTTCTATAGACAAAGATATAAGAAACATCGTCACCAGGTGTAAGTGGATAATAGCTATCGAAGTTTGATGGTGATATGAGATAATTTTGGTCAGCTCGAGCAAATGTAATTGTTGGCTTGTTGTTGAAATTCGGGTCTGCATTATTCCAAGCTGGCTGTGCAGAAGCTCCTCCTTGTTGAAGTGGAATACTCGCAATCTTATCATCCCATTGTGAAACATCAGAACCATTGAGAGTAATTCCATCACTAGCTCTCCACCAAGCTTGGGTTTCGATAGGTGCTTGAGTTACTTGGAATGTTTCAACGTGACTTGTAAATCCAAGGGCATTAGTAGCAAACAATTCTACGGTACGATCAGGGAATAATTCGGTACCCTGAACTTGTGCATAGGTGTGAACTGGGTTTGTAGCAGTTGAAGTATTTCCATCTCCAAAATCCCAGAAGTAACTTGTAGCTCCTGTAGAAGTATTGGTAAAGGTGGCTGTACGACCTTCGTCATCAAGTGCATAAGTAAAGTCTGCAACTGGTAGACCTCCAGGAACTGTAAAGGTTTGAATGTCAGTATCAGATCCACATTGGTTTAGGGCTTCAAGCTCCATTGTTACGAAATCACCAGCCTGAACGGTAAAACACCAATTCTGTAGGCTACTTCCAAATGAACCTCTTGGAGTTGTAATTGTCCATCTCCATACAGTTGGATCGCAAGTAGAAGTATCAGATACACAAATTTGATTTGTTTCTAACTCATATCGATAATTGAAGCTTGCAGCTGGTGGACAATCACAGGATTTGTAATTCTGTAATTTGATCAGGTCGACTTTAACACTTGCGACATCGGTTAACGGAGCATCGTAAACCTTTTGAAGTCTCCAATAACTATTCTTTACAAAAATTACATCGTCAAAGGTTAGGTCCCTCAGATTATTTGCATCGATCGTAAAGTATGCAGTCATCATTCGGGCTTCTGATGAATAGAGAGAATTGATATAGTCGAACCAGTATCTTTGGAAAACATCTTGACCTAATTCTCCTTCAGGTCCTGCTCCACCATCTCTAAAATAGGCAAATGTTTTCTGCCAGTTTAGATTAAGGCTTGTTGCAGTTGAAGGAATCTCTGTAAGATAACTTGCTCTTGGGTATTGGGCTGTTGCGACTGCTGAGACTCCATCGGTATAAAACCAAGTTTCTGTAGCAGCATTAAGATTTGCAAGACCATTCCAGAAAAGAAGTCTAGGAACTACGAGCAATGGTGTTCTTTCAATATTTCCATCTACATCAAGATCATTGCCATCTTGGAAGAAATAGGGAATAATAAAATCGCTACCGGTAGTTGAACCTACAATTTGGTCAACTGGAGTAGGTGCAAAGATCGTAGAGACCTCCCGAGTCTCTCTTAATAGGTCATTATTGCTATAGTAAAATCTTTCACCGTATATCTTGTTATAGGACTCGAAATGTTTCTTGTTTCTACGGTCTTCGTCTGTCTGATCGAAAAACTTGATATTGGCACTCTGGTTAAAGAAGATCGGTCTTAGCTGAACGTCTTTACTCTCATCTAGGAGTTCGGTCCAATCAAAGAGGTCACCAGAAGCAATGTAGTCGTTCCAAGGCTGGATGATAAATTGATTTTCGATACTCTTACTCGGAACCATTACACATCTAAACTTGGTCAAAATACTTCTATAAAAGTCGATGATTTTGACGTCAGATTTGAGCCAAGAAGATGGGTTAACAGAAAGAGGACTTGTTAGAGTTTTGAAGTAGGAGTAGAACAGGTTATCGTTATTGTCAGAGTTTACCGGTTCAAAAGTTACGTAAAGCTCATCTCCTTCGTTTAGAGTACCAGCCCATGTGAAATTATGATTAAAGATTCCACCTCCAACAACTGTAGTACTTTGTGAGTCAATTACAGTGGTGTTTCTGTATAAGCGGGTGAATGCAATAGGGTTAGGGCCGAAAGGGTCTTTAGAAATATCACCATTAATCTCAACTTCGAATGAATAGGATCCGGTTACCGGTGCAGTGTAGATACCGGTCAAGGAATTATAGACATTGTTTTCGTTCAGGGTTACAAAGTAGAATTCAATTACCTGTTCTGCAGTACTATAAAGAGGATCTTGAAATAATTCAGCCTCAAAATTAGCTCCAGTCGTATCAAAAGTTGAAGAAGGGGTGCTAATTCCATCAGTATAAAGTTCTTTGAACCAATCTTCATTGAAAACTGAATCTGCCGAATAGGTATAGTCAGTAAGCTCAAAGATTTTATCGATGAGATACTTTACCTGAATAAGTGGAGTGAATTGGTTAAGAGGAAGGGCACTTGCAGAAAGTTCGATATTTTTCTGTCTTACTCCGGCATTTCCTAGGGCTATCTGTGAATTTTGGTCAATAACTCCGTTCGTGTAAGTGTACCCTCTATCGGCAACAATATATCGAATCTTACCATCAAGAAAAACAGATGGGTTGCTTAGAGGCAGCCAACTATTTTGAAGAGCAGTAAGAGTCAAATCGTGCGCAGTATCTCCAAGGTTAAGTGAGTCCATGTAGTTTTCACCGACCTGAGTACTGAAGGTTTTGGTTTCTCCGAGGAAAAAGATTTCAAGATCGACTCTATCTGTATATCGATTCTTGTAGGCTCCCTGTAAACGTATTTGACCAGTTTTGTAAAGAACCCCATCAACATGGATTTCTCCTAAAACTGTTTTTGTTACGTCAAAATCGATTGTATTGACTTCGTACCACCATCTGAAAACTTGTGAGTTGTTCTGTGTGGCAGGGATTCTAAAGCTTCTAGAAAAACTTGAATCAATTCTAGTTACATCCGTAAGAGACTCAGCCGAAATGGTAAGCTTTAACGGTTCTTCTTCGTATAGATCAAGTTCTCTACGCACAGCATCCCTGGTAAAGTCATTTGTGTCATATACGTATAGTTGGAGCTTCTGCTGCATTATCCTCTTTGTCTAGTTTTGTTATTTGCGTAAGTCAGGGTAATTGTGTGTCTGAACATTTTCTGTCTTGCGATAGTCTTTTGTTCATAGTTCACAGTTTTGACAACACAAGGTTCCCAATCCCCATCAATGTAGGCTGAAACCGTTGGGGCTGTATAAAGTTCTTCGAGCCATTTTGATTCATCGTCTGACATCCAATCCGAACTTACGGTAAGTTCAGTTAGAATTTGTTCAGAGAAGGTAGTGGCTCCTCTTCCGTGTGGGTCAATAGTAAATGTATCGCTTGACCAAGTACCTAGAGTTCTATAATAATTATTGCGTGTCGAGTTTACCAGAACCTCGTTTCTACGGTCAAACATGAAATAATCCTTGACTCCGTATTGGTTCATGAAACTTAATGGAATTGGATCAAATTTAGTACAAGGATCGGCAAGTTGGAAGATTCCGTGGTAGATTCTGTACTGTGCATAATCCCAAAGTTCTGATTGATCGCTACAGTCAGTGATAGGGGTACCGCCATTGATACAGTTGTTGTAAGAATAGACAATAACTTCATAACTCGCAGGTTCTGTTGTTGGCCAAAGTGAAGCAGCTTGTAGGTTTTCAGGACCTGTTCCAATTGTTGCAACGAGATGACCATCTGTAGGATAAGCTACTGTCATGTCTTGGCAATCCGTTCTAACTGAGATTCCATTACTTTGGTCTAGGGTGTAGATTCTAGAATCATACATGGTCCCAGCTGCATTGTAATATTTGATACCTACGAAAAAGGCTCCTTCATTGGGTCCCCACATTGTACCATCAGCCCAGTTTTCTGGTCTCATGTGGAAGCTTAGGGTTCGCCACTCATCTGAACGAACTTTCCATGTTGGGTATTCTAAAGAGATTTCGTTAGACTCTGAATAAGTTGGCCAGTTAGTGAGATATCGATGAGGTAAGAATTCTGCATTGGTATTACAGGGTGGCTCTTCACAAGCACAAAAAATACCAAAGGCAGTAGGAATAAATGGGTTGTAGTCCCAGTTAAGTACCCTCCAGTTGTCGTAACCATTCTGAACATATCTAAAAGGATAGTAACCGTTCCAGTTGTTGGATCCGGCTGTTTCAGTACCATATCTTACCTGATAAGAAAGAGCATTACCTGTAGTTGGTGTGGCTCTCTGGGTATATTCAAAGAAGTTTGGCTGCATGTAACTTTGCAGAACCCTACTTATATCAAAAATACCAACCCCATCAGGATTTGGCGGTTGTTTGAATAGGGATACTAAGACTCCGTCAATGTAGACTCCCAGAATAAATCTGTCTGCAGTCGCTATGTTATCAACTACGTAGACATTAGGAACGTAGGCTAAGTTCCATTCATTCGGTGCTTGTGTTATACTTGCCATTTATTTCGCAAATTTTCTTTTCATTTTCATAATTTCCATTCGTTCTTCTAACATCTTGGTCTTTTTCCAGGCCAGGAAATTAAAAGCCTCTCTAAATGGACGACTAACAGCATATTCGATGTTTTCAAATTTACCATCAGATAGGACCATTACCGTTTCATACCAAGCATGCGCTGGTGACATTGTGGTGTTATCTCGTTCACCCGTTTCTTCAGGGTTAATATCCATAAATCCAAAAAGCTCCTTATAACTACGATATACCGATCTTCTCCAATCTTGGTACCTCTTTACAGCAGGTTGAGCTCGGGTTACCTGAATCTCTCTCGCCACTTCGATCGGCATACCGTAGAGTTCGGCAAATAGTTTATCGAAATTTCCATTCTCACTTGCCCAAACATCAAGGTCGATCCATTTACCAACAGTCATACCTTCTAGATCTAGGAATTTGTAACCTTCAATCTCATATTCAAAACGGCGACCAATTACTTGGAGACCGCTAAATACAATTGAGAGCATAAAAGTAAAGAGCTCTTCGTCTTCCCCTTTGAGTTCTAATAAAGGTCCAACGGGTGCACCGAGCGCAGCAGAAAGAAGAAATGGCCAATCGTTAATGTCGTCAAGCCTCCATTTTGTAAGCTTGGTCCATTCTCCTACTGTATAGGTTTCAGGTACCTTGTATTCTTTTCCTTCTATGTTGATTGTAAACTCCATTAGTCTATTTGTACTCTTCTTTGGGTTGTTGTAGCAATCATCAATTCAACGTGGTTTGCAAGTTCCTCTTCAAGCTGTTCAATAATTTCTTCGTGGCCTGCAAGACTCGTCCAATACTGAGCTTGGCATCCTCCAAATCCTTGTTGATAATCTCGTGCAGGAGGAAGACCAAAAGGATCTGTAGTTGCTGTTTGAAAATATGGACCAGTACCAAGATCTGTAAAGACTCCGTACCGGTTAAAGTAGATCGAAATCTGGTTGTTTTGAAGAACTCGATACTCAATAGAACCTCTCAATCGACCCGTAGCAAAAGGTGACCCTTTACTTGGGCTTGGAACCTGCTGACGATAGATCTCGATAATTCTTTGACCTATCTCACTCAGTTTCTGGTTGAGAAATTCCTGTATGTCTAGTTCCTCTGACATTAGATTCCGTATCTGATATTTAGATAATTAGAAAGGCTAGCCCATTGAGTTGTATCTAGGTAACCCTTCGTAACTATAATTTCTGCGATATTTCCGACTAATGAATAGGCAAGTTGAGTTTGGCCTGAATTTGCATAAAGACAACCTGTAATCATTCTTCGATCTGATGTTAGGTTCCAATTAAGTTCTGGAATCCCTGTGTATACCTGTTTGTTGTTTGTGAGCCCATCGTTGTACCACATTGCTTGGTCTCCGGTACTCCCTTCATAGGTGTAAGCAAACATGTGAGGTCTTGCTGGTACTGATCCCGTAAATCCTTGACCTAAATTACCACTACCTGAGAATCTGTAAGCATAGGCACCATCTAGATTGGCTACATTATTCGTATATCCTGCACCAACCCCAAGTTGAATAGCTCGGGTATCGTTTAACCAGCCTTGTGCGAAATAGGCTCTTTTATCGATAGAAGTTTGTCCGATAATAATGAAAGTTACGTCTTCTCCTGAACTCATATCCATTCCAAGGTCAGCGAAAAGGTGTTGGAATCCTCCAGTAAAATTAGTCATTGGTTGATTATTCCAATTAGCATCACTTGCTACAGCATAAGGTTGACGGCTAGCATCGGGATTTCTAAGGATTTTGCCGTTGATTTTGTCTTCCCATTCTGAAACACGATTCACGTTTAGGGTTTGAAGGTCACCAGATCTCCACCAATGCTGTAAACGAGAAACAGAGAATGGCTGGAATGTAATTGTCTCAGTAGCAGGACCAGATACCGTTTCACAATCTACAATCGTAAGAGTAACTGTTATTTCTTCCGTGCTAGAATCAAATTCATGGGTTGGGTTGTGTTCCTGACTTGTACTTCCATCTCCAAAATCCCAATTATAGACTCCAACACCGGCTGGAGTACTTGTTGAGGTGAAAGTAACGAGCCATGGGTTTAGAGGATCTCCTTGGTAAGTAAAGCCAACATCGACTCTTTCTCCACAGGGTGTTGGAGGTGGGAGTGTTTTGAAAGGAGCAATACACTTGTCAAGGATGAATGGAGTTTCGATATTGATACCAAAAGTGGCACCTGAAAGTACTCCATCAAATCGTTCTACAAAAGGAATAATTGTGACTGGAAGCATGATATCAGCATCAGGTCTAGGTACAGAATAATTCCAGTATGCGATGATATCCTGACCGATTTGAATCATGTCAGAAATGGTGTTTGTCTCTTTATCTTGGTCTCTCTTAACTCGATCGGCTACAATCATGTTAAAGCTGTACACCATCTTTCCCTTTTCAAGTCTTCCTGATCCTGTAGGTTGCAAGAAAACATAGGGGTATACGGCAGGGTTTTGGTCTCCCTTAGATCCCACTTCAAAGTCACTAAGAAGAGGACTTGTAGAGAACTCATTTACCTGGTAGTGACTCTGGCAAATCGTTTTGAACTGATTGATTATTTCTTCGTACGTCACGGCAAAGTTCTTTATTTTAATTCTAGATATAGGAAACTTTGGAAAAGATTAAGTCTCCTTCCACCAACCATAGGGATCTCCATGTCGAAGGATCTCGTAACCGTCTCGGGTCTTTTTAGGATGACCAAAATTCTGACCTGCGATTTGACCAGTAGCGAGCTGCCAACAATACACCCTTGTCTTGTTTAGCATTTCTGCGATTGGTACGAGAGATTTGTAAGTTCCGATAAATTCTCCGTCTTTGTAGAGATCCCAAAGCTTAGCAGTAGGATGGTTTTCTCCTCTAGGTACGTATTTTTCTCCGTCTTTTTTCATTATTTGGTTATTTAGAAATATCTGCCTGTTGTTTTACCCATGACTGCATACTTGCCTGAGGTTTCTGCGGTCAATGCATACCTGATTGCGTCAATAGCATGGTTCCAGGCATCGATTGGTTTGTTGACGCCAGAGACCCATCGGTAGTTCTCGTATTCTTCCCAAACATCTTTCGATTCTGGGTGTACATAGACTTCTTTTGCCATGATTTTTGAGATACCGTTTCTTACAGAGTCGGGTCCTTTGATTGCAGGTCTGATGGTAAATCCTGCTCTTCTGATTTCTTCGATACTTTTTGGTTCTGCTGAGTCCGCGACAATAATATCGCTTCTACTGATTCCATTATTACGGAGTACTTCAGAAATATCTTGATTCGTTGCGCTTTTTCCATAAAAGATTTGTTGTACCCATAATCGATTATTCCGGAATCGAACATCTACTATGGCTGTTGGGTCGTTAGAGAATCCAAAGTCAAGTCCAATTATTCGGGTAGCTTCAGGATCTGGATTCCATTCTGATTTCCAATTATCGAAGATTCTACCCTCTGCTGCATCTTGCCACATTCCCTCGATATGTTTCTCATAGTACTTGGGATCGATCTCTCTCATGCGTTCCCATTCTCGAACCTTTAAGGGATCGATGTAGGGATTGTCTCTGTAGGTCGTATGGATAAACACATGATCGTCAAACCATTTCGAATTTGGTCTCCCGTTGAGGTACCATCTTCGATAGATC
>Ga0070745_1001739_pt1 | contig 11981 bp, 9 predicted proteins | sample VirMetDEL_Mar_4_FD_77438 | JGI IMG/M metagenome (GOLD analysis project Ga0070745, IMG submission 77438) | Aqueous microbial communities from the Delaware River and Bay under freshwater to marine salinity gradient to study organic matter... | ecosystem: Environmental > Aquatic > Marine > Coastal ...
CATCCTCGGTAGCCGTTTTTCTATTGTGACAGCTATAGCGCAAAGGCTGCCAGTTGTCACGATCCCAGAATAAACCCTTATCGCCTTTATGCGGTATAATATGATCTACCACGTTAGCCTTTATAACCAGTCCTTTGTCGCTACAATGAACGCAAAAAGGGTGATTATTAATATAACCGTCACGAGCTTTTTTCCATTTTGAATCATATCCTCTTTTTGTAGACGATAGACGCGAGTAGCCATTACTTTTCTCACGCTTCTTTTTCGCCTCAGCCTTGCGCTTCTCATGTTCCACCTCATGCTCTGAACAAACGTAATTTAATGTTAGTTTATTGCACCGAGGCAAACCGCAAACTTTAAAAGCCTTTTTAGGCATCACTGCTGCTCTATATGAATAACGATAGTTCGATCATCTATATCGCCACTATTCAGAGTAAATCTAACGGTAACATTATAAATGCCGTTAATAGTGCCACCAGTGAAACAAAAACCAACCAAAGAGCCGATTGGGTAGGTTGCACTATTATTATCGGTCTGAATTTGAGTATTAACACCGCTGCAATTAAAATTGATTCCAGATAGCTCGTTATCAGGATCAATCACTATATTAGTAATAGTTTGCGATCCTATAGCACTAGACAAGTCCATCCAATAGGTGAGGGTAGCATCGGGGTCTTGAATGATATGTCTAGCACCTTGCGTCATATCAATAATGCGGTGCTGTGGTGGCGTATAAACCCAGAAATCCTGAACTATTACAATTCTGACAACCTCAGCTGCCGCATTACCAACTGAGTTTGTTACGTTATAGCGTAGCGTATAAGTGCCTGCAACAGATGTGTTAACCGAACCTGTAACAACAACACTATTAGTTATATCGCCATCTGTATCATCCGTTGCAGTGTACCCCAGCTCAACATAGGAGTCATTCAGATTAACAGTTACGCCAGAACCAACCAGCGTTATAACAGGAACAGAAATAGCAACCTGCTGAAAATCACCTGAGCCATAAGCAACGCTATTATCAAGATTGCGAGCTGAGCCATACGCTAAAGCCATTATTATGCCTCCGTAATAGTCACTGCTGATTGAGCGACATTATCACCCGTTGCAGCATCTTTTAATATAATCCTAGCAGCACCAGCAGCAGCTAACAAGTTGTTTACAGTGAAGCCGCCGTTAGCGTCAGTCGTTACTTGTCCGGTATCTGTCACCACGCCCCAAGTCGTTTGAACCTGATAATCTAGCAGAGTATTAGCTATTACAACACCAGTGTCACGATCCTTTAAAACGTCCGTAATGCTTCTAGCTGTGCCTGCTTGGGAAGTTGTGAAGTTGATCTCAGTAACAGCTACTTGTATATTATTAGCAGCGTCACGAGCCACAAAACACGCCTTCAAAGCTGTACCCGACTGTAATGCCGAAACAACAACGCCAGAAAGAGAAGATGCAGACCCGAAAGCAAGCATAGGAATAGGCGTATTTTCATCGCCTGTATCTGGATCGAAAGTGGTGCCATTAACTACATCAGAGGGAGCTGGAGTCGGGTAGTATTGAGGTATTACGCCCCAGTATATAGTGCCAGTCTCATTTATTGTTGCATCAATGATGCAAGTCGTTTGCGTTACTTGCGAAACAGTTGGCCCTGTTGCAAACTGCGGTGGAGTTGTGTCAACTGTTGCAGTCGTTGTAAAATTTATTACTGTTGGAGTGTTTCGCAAATTTGGCGGATCAATTAAATCCTCCGCTGTAAAGCAAGCCTTATAATCAGTAACTGGGGATAAACCTGTTATAGATTCACTTAGAGAAGTTGCATTAAGCGAACTAAACGCAGCGACAGCTGGCGAGCCGCTAGAAGCCTGCCCAAGCTTTATTTGGCTTGCCGTAGGCGTTGCTTCGGATTGCGGAACAACTACGCCATAAATATTTCCAGTTTCGTTAATTGTTGCTGCTGCTGTTGCAGTAGTTTGAGCAACTGAAGAAATAGAAGGCGAGCTAACCCAATTTGGAGGGAATATATCGTCGCCACTACTTTGCAATGTTACCAGAGCTGTACCATTGCTTGATGTAGTAAGATCGCTTACATCATTAAAGTAATAGCTGAATGTATAATTACCTGAAGAAACCACATTATTTATAGCTGCAACCGCATCTGCGCCAATTGAAACGTCACCGCTAGGAGCTGCTGCTGCTTCATAAACTATCTGATCACCAACAACAAGGCCCGAAGCTGAATTTTCGCCGTATATGAAAGAATTTGTTGGGAATTGCAAATAATTGAGAGATAGCGTAACAAAAGTATAGCCAGATTCTGGAACAAATGACTCTTGTGTAGATACCGTATAATCACTGTTATTTTTTATAACCAAGTCGCTAACAGCACCAAAGACAAAACCTTCACTCGGTATAGTTACCGTTATTGATGTGTCACTCCAGCTAGTAACAGCAAGAGCTATATCATTAAACGTAACGTATCCAGTGCCTTGCGGCGTCTCGAAGTGTGTGCCAGTAATAACAACTGAAGCATTTCTAACAAGATTATTTCCGCTATTAATATCGGTGATAGTAGGTATTGGCAGCTCTGCGCCTATGTCCCACGTAAATGTGTTTGAATTAACAGAGCCATCAGAGTTCGTCGCCGTTATTTGCGCTGATGCGTAGGTCTGCTGAGTTGTTGGAGTACCGCTAACTATCCCAGTATTAACATCAATTGAAAGCCCAGCTGGTAATCCGCTTGCTGAGTATGTCTCGCCGAAACTGAAATTTAGGCTTGTATCAACAGGAGTTATTGCATTGTTAACATTACCATTTTTATCAGTAATAGTAGTGTCAAAAGTTGGTAATTGAGCATTAATAGTTATGCTGAATGCGTTTGAAGTGTCGTTGCCTAGTGTATTTGTGCAAGTCACCGTTACATTAGAGTAAACGCCATTTACTGGAGAAGCCCAACTTATAACGCCTGTATTTGTATCAATAACAGCGCCAGAAGGCAGGTTGTTAGCCGTGAATGTTTCAGGATTGCTAAAATAGCTTATAGTTGCAATGCTAACTGGCGTAGTTCTCGCACCGCTATAATTTGGTATAGTGCCGCTAAAAATAGGCGGCCCAGGCTGATCCCCAATATCGACATAAAAGTCCATTATATATGATGCAAAAGAAGCATCTTCAACAAACGTTGCGGGTAGCGTTGTTGTTCCTATTTGTCTATTGTACTCCTGCCCTGTTCCACCATCGTACCCGATTTTTAATACACCCGATGGCTGTGATAGGTTGCCTATTGCAATAGTATAATTGTTGCCATCAGTTAGAAAAATGCCTTGGTCTGTTGATTGCTCCCAAGCTAAAGCGCCCTGTTGTGTACTTGTTAGTGTTACGTCAGAACCAACTTTTGTCGCCCCATCTGGATCATTAATGCCAACGCCCATATCATAAACAGCTAAATCTAAACTGCAAGGCGCGAGTGTGTGCCTTATTCTTGCATAAAAAATCTGAGCTTCTTTGTCTGTTCCTGATGTGTAGTGCCTCGCCGCGTTTGCGTCGATATGATAATGGCTTGATGGCGCGGTCAATTCCGAAGCGCCTGCAACACTGTTTCCAACTGTCGGATCAATAAAAACAGGATATGCAGCATTTTCGTAAAACGACCTTGGCATTGTGATTGTTAAAATATCAGTTTCGGTATCTATATCAAGATCACACCAAACACGCTGGCCGTTAGCGTCCTCTGCCCAAGGCGCATATATGTGGAAAAGTTTCCCCGTTCTATAGTTCGATTTTTTCCTGCCTTCAAACTCTTTCCTGTTGTGATAGATAGCATAACTTCCGACAACATCGTCGGGAACTGTAACATCAAGACCTGTTTTTTCGCTTTCCTCTTCTGAGGTTCCTTGCCTATAAAAAGACAAGTTTTTATATTTCATCGAAAATTGAATTTTATTCGATGCAGGCTTGCTTTTAAGGTTCACGCCGAATTCAAAACGGTCATCGTCAATGTCGTAAAAATCTAAAATGTGGTTATCGTAGTGCAAGCGCAATTTATCGCCCACTTCCTCACTTGTAAAGTCACCTTCAGCGCCCAAAAACCTTAGCGACAAATTGGATTCGTTATCAAGCGTTGAAATCTTCAGTTGTGGGTAAAATTTTCTAGGCTGCTTGTCGTCGCCAATCTCATAGTAAGACTGCCTACCATTGCTCGACTTGTTGCGCTTGTAGGTGTTATTATGGATGTTATACCCCTTTTTACCCTTGAGGCCCAAAGTATTAAATATCTTTTTCATGCTTAAACCTCTGCTTGTATTTGTGGTACATACGTCCAACAAGTGCCGGGATAGAGGCTTTCGTATCCGTAAAAGCCTTGTGAGTATTGCTGGTTGTTTGTGTTTTTGTATTTGTCATAGAAAAATAAAAGCCTCTCTTTCCACTTATCATAATCATACCACTCTGGATTAGATATATTTCCGAGCGCTATATCTTCTTTAAGCATCAAATAAACTCTGGACATAGGCCCTAGCCATTGCCTTTCAGCGTCTGTGTTGCCGACAGAAGGCTGGTTAACAACATGCACGTATGAATAGAGGCTTTCATTCCACCCCCAGACGTTATGATATTGCACTGCTTGATATAACATGTGCCTGAACACTTGCAAATCAATGCCGCTTGCATTGCCAAAAAGCAACTCGTTATCGTACCACTCCAAAAGAGCAGTAACTAAATGCGGAGCAATCCACGGGCACCCGAAATTAGAATCTTTGCCGGGATCGTTATCTGATCCATCAGTTAACCAGTAGCCTGTTCCAGCTTCCCAATCACAAAAAGAAATAGCAACGCCATCGCTTATATGATCCTGCTTTAACTGCCACCACTCAATCATAAACTCCACAAATCGCTTGCACCATGTGTTATGGTAATCCGCGTCAGCTGTACACTGAACGTATTTATTCATAACATCCAAGTTCCAGCAAACATCGCGCTCTATTTCAACGAATATCCTCTGCCCTTCTGACAAGTTTTTTCCGCTGTTCCATTCGACAGGTCTAGGTAATGGGTATTTGTAACGGACAGAGAAAGTCTGATACTCTGACATTTCCGTTAAAACTTCCTTAAATCTCTCGTTGCCGGTAAGCAAATATATTTGATACATGCAAGATTGGTGGAGATGGCTATCTAAATCAGTTGGCCAGTTGCAGTCTAAAGCCTCATGCTTGCCTGCTCTGCAAGCGCCAGCTGGCGTTGGATCATATTGGCTATAGTAATTTATAACTCTCGAATGATTAACAATAAGATCAGCAAAAACTTTTGTCCCTTTGTAGCCGTGATCGTACCACTCCTGATCACCGCCTCTAACCCAATTAACCCACTGGCTAAACTCGCTTAAATGCGATCCGTTATAAGATGGTAAATACCCCTGAACTGCTCTTACTCTAAAACGACACCCATAATACCGCCAAAAGTGTGCGCCTTCTCTGAAATTATACTCTTGTTGCGGGTATAAAAACTGATTTTGTAACAGGCTGTCGTCATATAGCGCGCTGTCTGCATTTTTCGGCACAAGATCACCGTAAACTTTTGACGAACAGTAATGATCAGTCGTACACTGTAAATGAGGTAAATACTGCTGCCTGTCGTTTCTGATGTCCTCCACCTCAGCCGCATCAGGCAGCGTTGAGTGGATGCAAATTGTTACTTCTATTGTCCTAGCCATGCCATGCTGCTGATGATAAATTGTTGTCGGGCGAACCCAAATATTATCAACAATATTATATTGATTTCTAACTCCGCCCTCATTGTCTGTGTAGCGTTGCGGGTGGCAACCAATGGTCAAATTGGAAGCATCAATACTTAGTTCGTTCGGCCACTCTTGCCAAAAGTTTTTATATATCGCGCTCACACCACTATTGGAATCGTGAACAGTGCAAAAACCCTTTGCCTTTTCGCCAGACTGAACGCCGTTATAAAGTAGACCTGATCCGCTTTTATCTACTCTTTCTGCGAATAAATCTGTTTGCGTTGAGTCTAGTGTGATAACGCCGTATCTGTTGACAGATAAAAAACCATATTGATGTATGTAAACCTCTCCCGTTAGATCGCCCGTTGAATTGGTATTTTCGCCGCCAAAAATATATTTTGGTGATGAGGTTATCAAGTGTGGAAAAACAATATGCAAATTCTCTGCTGAAAATCGCATTGTTTCATAAGCACCGATGCTGTAATTTGGACTCGGATTATCACAATCCTCATCATCAACCATCGTGTAATCAATATCAAAATTTTCACTGTCTTTATAGAATCTGTACCAAATTCTGTATTGCGTGTATTCAGCCGCACCAGCTGTTTTTAATCGGCCAACAACACGAACCATTATTTGAAAAGGCCCGCTTCTCAAAATATCAATTGATGCTGCTGTTTCGTTAGATGAAGTGTAAACGGTTCCATCTAACCCGTCTTTTGATGTTATATATGCCTGCCCCAACACTTGCTTAGAATAGCTTTGATCGCCTGCTGTATCTGCAAATCCTTGCTTTAAAAGTCCGGTAACTTTATCTAGGACTATTTTGGACTTGCCTGTTGTTATTGTGATTTCTGTTGCAGTCTGCGTGTAACCCAAGTTTGATGCGTATGTAGCATGGTTTACGCCAAATCCATATTCTAGAGAATAAATTTTTGTATTTGTTGCGTCCGGTGTAACTCTAGCAGTTACTAAAACACTTTTGATTGAGCCATTTGGCCAGGTCGATAAAATATCAAATTGAGCCGGAACCTCAGCGCCCAATTCATTTTTCAGTTGTAATTCATCGGTCGTACTCGTGCTGTTATTAGCCAGCGGAATACCCGAGCTAACAACTCTAGCTCGCGGGTGTGGCGCAATGTTTAGTTGCACGCTCCCAGTATTTTGCGAACTTGGAATTCTAACTTTTGAGTTTTCCCCGTCAAAAATGGCTACCTTGGTTACTGCGAAGCTGTCAATTGTCATTATTTTTTCACCTCGTTTTTAATTTCGTAGTTCCAGAATCTAACAGCCTCTTCTATGCTGCCGCCGGTTTCCTGTTTTCCGCAGTGGCATCTAACAACATAATCAATGCCGCAGCACCGATGCTGGCCGACTTCAGGCTGGCAACCTTCTCTTCCGCATTTCATGGGTGATTCTTGATCAGGGGTTTCCGACATAACTCATTCCTCGCTGGTAGTCAATAACAAAGTATATCCGAGGCTGCTTAAAAATGGAAATATTGATTTTGTTGTTATATTTGATATTGCATTGATACTAGCCAGCGATTCTAAGCCGCTCTAAGCGGTTTTGGGGGGTGGTTGGTGTGTTGGTATTGGTTGGGGTGTTTTCGTGGTGTATGTGGCGATTGGTTGGCTTGATGAGGTAAGGATAGGAGAGAACCTAACAGGATTAAACTTGGCGGTTTTGACTGTTAGGCTCTCAAGGAAAAAACGACTATCTTTTGTTGTCGTTATGGCAAATTATAACTAGCCAAAAACAAAAGTAAATGCCGGCACTTTAGCACCAATAAAAAGATGGGTTATTTTTAAACAAAAAACATCAAACGATTAAAAAATGAGCGTAAAATTAATATTGTTTATATTTTAAACTATTTTGCGTGTTTGCGGTGGTAACATGGTAACACCCTAAAGGGTGTGTTACCGCTGTTACCTGTTACCGCACACTTTTTAGGCGGTAACAAGTGGTAAATTTTACCATCTGTTACCACTGTTACCACTTTTTAGCACATTGCTACCACAATTTACTTGCTTGCAATATTGATCAAATTTAAAGCTGTTATTTGATCTTCATCGGTTATTATCCAGCCATGCTCTTCTGCAGCGATCAAATCATTGGCTAACAAACAACCTATAATGCCGCGCTCAAAACTTGGTTTTAGTTGCTGCCTGATAGCAGCTGCACTTCTACCATCGTTCACTAAATAATCAGTTAGAGCGGATTTTGTAATATAAGGCCTCGAGTCTAGCAACTCACCGCCACCATTTTTTAACCAAGCATCGCCTAAAATTTTCAGGTTTTTTGATGCTGCCGTATCTTTTTTGGGCTTCTCACTGATCGAACCTTGAACAACTACTGCACTTGTTACTTGCTCCCCATCCTCATCAAACCAACCATCAATATCGACACTATCTAGCGAAAAAGCTTTTGATTTTGCCAGCTCAGCATCTTTATTTTTGCGTTGATGAAACTCTATATTGTCGCCGTTTGGAGCAACGCTAATCTCGATATCAAGAGCGCCACGCCATGCAGAGCTGCCTCTTGCTCTATCCTGCGCAGTTTTATCAACTCCAGTATGATGTACTAACAACACGCTTGAGCCATATTTATAGGTAAGCTCAGCGCAGGCATCCAGCATGGTTTTAGCGTCCTTAGCCGTGTTTTCGTCGCCGTCTAAAAACCTATGCAGAGTATCTACAACTATTAAAGCAGGCGGAGCAGGTAGTTTATCTATTTCATTAGTTACAAGCGTTAACCCTTCAACGCTATTAAGATTACACCCGCCCCTACTTAGATAAAATTCACCTAGGCTTTTTTCTTGGTTGTGCTGTTTCCATGCTGCAAGCCTAGACCTAAGCCCCTGATGCCCTTCACCCGCCAAATAAACAACTGAACCTGATCTAACTATATGTCCGTTCCAATCAATTTTGCTGCTGGTTATGTGGCAACATAGATCAAGCACCAAAAACGTTTTTCCGCCCCCTGATGGGCCGTGAACCATTATTAATGAGTTTTGCGGTATCCAGTTTTTAACTAACCATTTAATGCTAACAGGCTGCGAGCAAAAATCATCTGCGCTAACAAGCCAGCTGTCATTGTCTGATGGTTCAACCGCTGGTTTATGGCTATTTATTAGAGCATTAAGATCACCACCTGAGTTGTGATAATCATTTGCGTCTTGGCCGAGATTGGGTATAATAATTACATCTAGTTTTGGATATTGGTATTTACATTTATTAGCGGCTTTTTGGCCGCTATTTTTTTGATCGTTATCTGCTATCAATATTATTTTTTTATTAGGGTAATGTTTAAATGCATATTCACAACCGCCGATTAAATTACTATCACCAATTGTTGCAATCACTGTTCCGCCTGTCTGCTCGCATATAGTAGCGCTAGTCGATAAACCAGTTGCAACATATATGTTAGCATGATCATCTGTAACACCTTCAAAAACAGCAACTAGCCCTTTTGTAGATACTCCCGAAGCATTTTTTTTGCTGCCGTCCTCGCTTATATATTGCAGGCTTGTTAATTCATTATCTATGTTGTATAAAGGCATTAAGAGTTGATTGTTTTTTATTTTGCAGTGGTGCTGGTGGATTTTTTTATCGTCTAAATATTTGTGATGTAAAGGCGCTGGCTCTGCACTTTGCCATATTTCCCTTATAGTTGTTATCGCCTCTTCTCTTTTTGCCTCTTTAAGTTGTTTCTGCTCTGCCTCAAGCCTTTTTTGTGCTTGATCTATCTGCATCTTTTCGAGTGGTGATAACTCCCTGCCGATATTTTCACGAAAGCCCACTCTAATATCATCTGACCAGCAGCCGAAGCAACCGATTATAATGCCATTAATAGTATCAAACTTGTAATAACGTGGCCGCTTGTTACCATTGCCCCCATTTTTATCAAAACGCACCCAATCACAACTTGATAAATCAATATAATCAGGTGGTGTTATGCCATACTCTAGCATGGCGGCTTTAATTTGATCTATAACATCAATACTGCTCGACTTGAATGTTTTTGACTCCCTTTTTTTGCTGATGAATTGCTCTATATTGCCCATATTATTGGCCCCTTGCAATTAATAATAAATTGTTGGATATGTTAGCTAATTTGATAACAGATAATTGACAAGTTTAGCAACACTTTTATCGCTCAAGATAGTTCTACCCTCTAACCAGTGGTAAAGTGTTGATCTACTCAGCCCTGTTTGCTCTGCAACCAAGGTTATTTTTCGGTCGCGCAGCTTGCTTTTTAGCAACTCTTCGTCTATGTGGTTATATTTCATACAACAAGCCCCCATAATTGTTTCCTCTTTATACAGTTTGTTTAAAATAAAAACTAATTTGTTATGCTAACAAAATTAATAATAAATTATTAAAAAAAATTTGCAAATTTTTATAACATAGTATTTAATTAATTTGAAGCTTGAACTGCACTACGCAAACAAAGCAAAACCGAAAAAGGAACTGTTATATGGCTATTAATATAAAGCGCACAAGCGCGTTAGCGTCAAACGGCGTAAAAGTTTTGGTTTACGGAATGTCAGGAGTCGGCAAAACTTCTCTTATTGCCACTCTACCAAATCCGATTGTTTTATCTGCCGAAGGCGGCTTGTTGCCGCTTCAGTCTATGGATATTCCGTACATCGAAATCAAGAGTATGCGCGACTTGTTAGACGCCCACCAGTGGCTAACGCAAAGCGAAGAGGCCAAGGAGTTCTCCAGCGTAGCAATTGATAGTATCAGCGAAATAGCCGAAGTGGTGCTAAACGCTGAGAAAAAAGAGCAAAAAGATGCTCGCCAAGCCTACGGCCTGATGAATGAGCAGCTAACAGATATAATTAGGGAATTCAGAGACCTACCCAACAAGCACGTTTATATGACAGCGAAGCTCGAAAAAGCCGAGGACGAGCTAGGCAATATGCTCTATTACCCATCGTGCCCCAGCAAAAAAACCAGTCAGGGATTGCCCTATTTTTTCGATGAAGTTTTGGCATTGCGTGTTGAGCGCGACAAAGAAGGAAAAAGCTATCGTGTGTTGATGTGCGATAGTGATGGCAGATGGAGCGCCAAAGATCGAAGCGGCAAGCTTGCACAATGGGAAGCTCCAGACCTAAGCGCTATTATTGCCAAAATTTCAGGGGGTGCAAAATGATTGATAGAGAGCTAATCAACACGCTAGCAGCGCAATGGCGCGATCTTAAAGAGCTAGAGCGCGAAACCGCAGTACAGCGCAGAATGTACGAAAAAACGCTGGTTGAGCTGCTGGCTATTAACACCAGCAAAAAAGGCACGACCAACGAAGAGACAAGCGATTTTAAATTGTCATGCTCTGTCAGAATGGATCAAAAAGTGGACGCTAAAATGCTGCAAGAAATTGCAGATGAAAATGATATCGGAAATGGCATCATTAGCAACCTCTTTCGATGGAAACCCGAATTAAATGTTCGGAACTGGGATGCTGCGCACGATGAGCTTAAAAAGCTATTTGGCCCCTGCATCACAACAAAGCCATCAACACCAAGCTTTAAAATTGAACTAAAAGAGAAGGAGGAAAAAAGCGATAATTAATCAGTAAAAACCCGTTAATTAACTTTTTTTTGAGGAAAAAATAATGGCACATCTAGGACAAACTTATCACGCGCAAGACCTACCCGAATCTAGTAACGATTTTGATCCAATCCCTGCCGGATGGTATGAGGCCAAAATCAAAGCTACTGAAGTAAAAGCCACCAATAGCGGCAATGGTAATTATATTGCCATTCAGTTTGAAATCCTTGGCCCTGCTCATAATGGCCGAAGGGTTTTTATGAATATTAATATTAGAAACCAGTCGCTGAAGGCCGAGGAAATTGGCTTGCAGCAACTAAACTCGCTGATTAGCTCTGTCGGTCTAACAAGCATCACCGATAGCGATGAGCTGCTAAATTGCGAAATGCAAATTAAAGTGGCTATAAAAGCTGCGAAGGATGGCTATGATGCACGAAACGAGGTGAAGGCATTTAAAGCGCTTGAGCGTGGTTATAGCTCAACACCATACCAGCAACCACCATCACCGCCTGCGCAAGAGCAGAGCAGCGCACAACAGTATTACGAGCAGTCTAATAGTGCTGGCCCTGATTTTAGCAAACCTGAGCCAAGTCCGTTATATACAGAGCAGGCTCCTTCAGGCGATGTTCCACCGTGGAGAAGATAAAAGCAACCACTCTACCCCACCCCCAGCCATAGGGGGTGGATAACTTAGCAAGGGG
>Ga0070745_1001747_pt1 | contig 11950 bp, 17 predicted proteins | sample VirMetDEL_Mar_4_FD_77438 | JGI IMG/M metagenome (GOLD analysis project Ga0070745, IMG submission 77438) | Aqueous microbial communities from the Delaware River and Bay under freshwater to marine salinity gradient to study organic matter... | ecosystem: Environmental > Aquatic > Marine > Coastal ...
CACCCCCTAAATACCGAAATAATTGACGAGTTTTTTAAACTATATAAGGATTTGACACCTAAGAATAGTAAGAAGCAATGAACTCCACCACCACCAAACCAAAATGCATCCACTGCAATAAAACACTCACCAAAATTCACAGCCCACGAAAAAATGGACAGTCAAAACCACCACCCAAGGAGCACATCCTTCATAAAAAATGCTGGATTGCACTCAAAAAAGAACAGGATGCACTCCTCAATATGTGCATCTACATTCCTGATGATGAAGGCAAAAAAGCCATCAACCAATGGAAGCAACGCAAAGGACTTAAAAAACTACTATAATTTATACTCATATTTCTCTTCCTCTTTTCAATAGCCTCTCCACAAGGCTCTGCCATATTAACCAATCTTTAAAATGAACTTTCAAATTAATGGACTTTACTTTAAAAACGCACACGCAGGAGCAGGATTTAGAATTGTCAAAAAAACAAGGTGCTTTATCACTATTGTAGAATGTGATTTAATACACAAAATAAAGGACGGTGTAGAAACTTACACCTTAATAGAATATCCTTCTTCTAAAAAAAGATATAAAATATTTGAAAATCCACACGAAATATATATTAATACAAGAAGAAGAACCTATTTCAAAAGCAATAGGTTCTTAGAATATGAATTAACAGACGAAACAAAAGTCTCCAATACAATAGTTGACTTATTAGAAGACTAAAAACCCTTTATTTTTCTCTTCCTCTTTTCAATAGCCTCTCCACAAGGCTCAGCCATATTAATCAATCTTCCAATAATGAACAACCTTCAACTTAATGGACTATACTTATTTGATGATACAGGATTTAGAATTGTCAAAAAAACAAAGTGCTATATCAGTATTGTAAATTGTCGTGTTATAAAAAAATATAAGGATGGTGTAGAAACTTACACCTTAATAGAAACTCCTTCTCTTCAAAAAAGATATAAAATATATGAAGATGAACACCAAGGTGAAACCTCAGTATATTTTAATGACCCTCAACGACAATATTTTAAGCATAGAAAATGGAGGGTTTACACATTGACAGACGAAACAAAATTCACCAATATCATAAAAAGCAAAGAATAAGCCATTGGAATTTGACTGCTAAAAATACATTTTCACAAATGAGCCCCGCAAAGCCCCCCCCCTTTAAAAGCCAAAAATTAAAAATAAGGCATTGCAATTTGACTGCTAAAAATCCATTTTCACAAATTTCACGAATTCTCTTCCTTTTTTTTTCAGCCTCGGAAAAGGCTAAGCCAAAAATATCTAATCTTCCAATAATGAAATACCACTCAATTTTCAACGACACTCAAACACTACAATTTCTCTATGATGAACTCATCAAAGACACACTTCATTTTTACTCTAAAAAAACAATTAATTACAATTTTGAGGATTTCCTCCAAGACCTCCATAATGTTGAGAGTTCACTTGTAAAAAATGAAATATTGAAAATATTCAAAAATAGAAGCATCTTAAATTTTGACTATATTATACCCAATCAAGCAATTGATTTTGGACTATGGATTTATATCAACTCTTTAAAATCTTAAATACGAGTATTTACTATTTTTTTTTTAACTCTCTTAAATTTTTATTTCTAAGTCATTATAAGACACCTAAAAATGGTTATTACAAAAAAATTAAATATTGAACAAAAAACAACACTCTATAATTTCCTCAAAAAATTGAAAACCTATTTACCAATAACAACAATTATGAAATTTCAAAATAATGAAAAATTTTCATTTTATGACTACAAATATATTATGAAAGGAATTGAATACTATGAAAAATTAGAATATTCAAGTTTACAAGAATTCAAATTAAATAAACAAGAAAATAAAGTAATTTTAATTGTATTTTGGAACTATAAAGCATATCTTAATAAACATATAGAATTTTTACATCTTGTTGAATAACAGCCACGAATGACATAAAAAAATAAAAAATACATAGTAAAGGCTAAAAGCACTAATCAGGAAATGAAAAATTATAATACCTATTTGAAGGCGTAAAAACGAAAAAATAACCCAAACAAAAACACTTTTAAAAATTACATCTTGAATATAATATTAAATAAAATTATTTTCCAATTATTTTCATTGTTATTTCGTGAGACTGTTCAAAACAAAAACCACGTTTCATTAGTTTTTTCATTAGGTTTAAATGGTCTTTGGTATGATGCTCTTTGTGTATCAACATCAATTCTTTTTGTCTTTTACTCAAATTTTGTTTAGGTTTAAATAATGGAGTTGGAAGTTTCATTTTCTTTTTTTTTCCATCTTTTATATACAAAATTTCAGTATGAGGATTTGAAGATTTTGAAAATTGATACATTATATTAATAGAAAATATTTTTTAATAAACTATTATTTCATACATTTCTGCTTTTGCATTGGTTCCTCCAAATCCTGAACAAGTTCCTACCTTTTGAATTTGTTGTATATTTTCTAATGGAGTATCCTCAAATCCTTCAATATTTCCTATATCTTTTTCACCTTCTTTTAATTCCTTTAAATCTTTATCTTTTAATTCTTTACCAAAATATTTTTTATGGATTTCTTTCATATAATCTTTTCCTAAATTTGCATTTCTCAAAAATTCTTCAACATAAAAACTTTCGTCATTTCTCATTTCACCTTTTACAATAGCAGGAGATATAAAATAAATTGTCTTTTGATATCCTTGACCTAAATCTTTAAGTAATGTAAGAGCCTTATATAAAAACTCAAAATAAAAAGGTCTACTACCTCCTTTCATTCCAATGTTTTTTCCTCCTCTTCCAAATTTGCTAAATGGAGGATTTAAAAATATACCATCATATTTATTTTCAGGTTTTAATTTTAAAAAGTCTTTATTCATTACATTAACAGAAGGATTATAAACCTTAACTATTTTACTAAATTCTTCATCTAATTCATTTGCACTTAAATTAATTCCTGGATATTCATTGCTTATATAATGAACTACTGAGCCTAAGCCCGCTGTTCCTTCTAATAAATTATTAGTTAATCCAAAATCAAACAATTCTAAACATTTTACAGGAGTTGGAAAAAAATCCTTATATTGTTGCCCCTCAAATATTTTTTTTATTTGTTCTTCTGTAATTAATGGATTTAGGCTTCTTAAATAGTTAATTTGTCTTTTAGAACCTCTTAAATAATCATTTAAATTTTTATAAAATATTTCTGCTTGTCTTGTTAAATTTGCAACATTTAAATTGTCCTTTGAATAAATTGCATCCATTATTTTTTTTAAATCTCTTAACCCCTTCTTATTTCTTTCACTATACTTACTTTCATTCTCTTCTAAATCATCTAATCCTTCTGTAAAAAATTCGTTAAAAACTTTTTTTCTTTGAATTATTTGTTTTTCATTGCTTTTTTTTAATAATTCTGATAATAATAAACTAAAATTATTTTTTATTTCTTCAAATTTATAATTTTCTTCTGAAAATTTTAATTTAGATATATCTTGAATTACTAATTCTACTAATTCATTACCACTTAATTCTTCGTAATTTTGATTAACTACTTTTTTCACTTCTTTTTTAGGCTCTTTTTTTTTCACTACTTTCTTCACCACTTTTCTAACCTTTTTTTTAGGCTCTTCTTTTTTAGGCTCTTCTTTTTTCACTACTTTCTTAACCACTTTTCTAACCTTCTTTTTTGGTTTTACATATTTATTTCTTAATTCTACTTCTAATAATTCCTGTGAGAATGCACTACTATCATAATAATCTTTTAAAACTCCTTTTTTATTTAAGTAATCTATAACTGCTTCCTTATCAAGTTGGTCTAATGCTGTAATTATTAATGGTATTTCATTTGGGTCTGTTCTATCTATTTCATCATACCTTTCACTTAAAAATTTTACTAAATTACTCACAGTAGGTTTTTTAGATAAAAAATTATCAATATTATAATCTTTACTAACTTTCTTAACTACTTTTTTTACTTTCTTTCTCTTTTTCATTTCTTCTCTATTGATTTTTAACTGTTTTTTATAAAATGCTTCTTCTTCACTAATTAAAGTTGAAAATTCATTTATTAATTCTTGTTCTTTTTGGGCATCCAATTTTCCCCTTAGTTTTTTCTAAATTCCTTTTCTAATTTTAATAATTTCTTATTTATCATCTTATTAAAAGAAGTGTCTTGTTCTCCAAAATTTTCTTTTTGTAATCTTTGATTTCCAGACCAAAATTTTTTAAATTCTTCAAAAGTATTTTTATTCATACTCATCTCAATAATTTTTAACATTCTGTTAATTCTCATTCTATTCTTTTTTAAACCTTCATTGCTTGTTTCTTCCACTGGTTCATCTTTTTCTACTTTTTGCAATTTACCTTTTTTCTTGGGTATTTTTTTGGGCTCTTCTTTTTTCACTACTTTTTTCACTACTTTTCTCACTCTCCTTTTCTTTGGTTTTTCTTCCACTGGTTCAGCCTTCACTACTTTTTTCACTACTTTTCTAACTCTCCTTTTCTTTGGTTTTTCTTCTACTACTACTTCTACTCTGGGTGCTGGAACAGGTCTTTGGGCTGGTATTGGTTTAGCCCTTGGTTTTCTGGGTGCTGGAACTGGTTTTGCTCTTCTGGGTGCAGGAACTGGTCTTGCTCGTGGAACTGGTCTAAAATCTTCTGGTTCTGTAATTTGACTTGCTTTTGCATTTGGATTGGGTGCTTTTCTTACCTTAATTAATCTTGGTTTTGATGACATAAATTTTATAATTTAAGTAAATATTTTTTTTATCAATATTAATTATAAAAAAAATAATGGTGTGTAGTTTTTGCGGTAAAAATCCTTGTGAATCTTTTTTCTCAAATTCTTACTGTGTTGACTGTAATAAATTAAGAAGAATGCTTTTAGTATATGAAGAACCAAAATTATTGATTTCAATATTGGAAAGATGTCTTTTAAGAAGTGATAAACAAATTGACAATAAAATTAAAGTAGAATTAAAAACAAAGGTTTATGGAGATGAATCTTTTAATATCAAAAAAAACTAAAATATTTTTAAAAATGACTTAAAGAAAAAAATGCAAGACTATGTAATAGGCTTGCGCAAGACGGACCACAAATATTTATTACTTGCTCTGCTCTGTTGGGGGGGTTCATACAATTCCAAAAAATAATATAATTTGCTCTGCTCTGCTGGTGGGGGTTCATACAATCTCGAAAAAATAATTTATTATTTTTGAGTGGTCGATTTCTCACTTGTGAGAATAAATGAGCAATTACTATCAAAAATTATTCAAAAACTCAAATTCAATATCATTCATTTCCAAATAATTCTTTATTTTTGAAATATGATTACTTGTTGTCATTGAAAAAAAATTACCGCTCGATGCAGTCTTATTAAATAATAAAATTGTTCCATCATTTGTAATTTCACAAATTATTTCCTCATAACTATATAAAAATTGAGGTTCTGTTTCAAATCTCAATGTTTTTGTGCTATTAAAATACACTGGTTTTTTATGTGCTTCATTCTTAAAACATTTATCTAAAAATTTTTCCATTTTACTAACTTTTTTAGAAAAAAAAACTTTAAAAAAGTTTATATCAAATTATATGTTTTTTCTCGTATTCTTTTAATTATTTTTTAATTCTTTTAATTAATGGAAACAATAGGACCTTTGAAACCATTAATTAAATGGGTTGGAGGTAAAAAAGACGAAATTAATAAATTTAAACATCATATTCCAAATAAATTTGACACATATCTTGAACCATTTATTGGTGGAGGTTCTGTTTATTTCAATTTATCTCCAAATAAAGCAGTTATTACAGATGTTCATACAGACCTTATAAATTTTTATAAAGCAATAAAAAATAAAAAATCATCAGAAATATATACATTTATGAAGAATAATCCAAATGATGAAGAAACTTATTATAACATAAGAGATAATATGGAGATTAATAATTATTTAGATAGTGCAAAACGGTTTTTCTACCAAAGAAAAACTTGTTTTAGAGGTATGTTAAGATATAATTCATCTGGAAAATTTAATACTTCTTTTGGAAGATACAAAACATATAATTTTGATATATTAAAAAATAAAAAATATGAAAAATTATTTAGTAAAACCATAGTAGAATGTAAAGATTTCTCATATATTTTTGAAAATTATAACAATCCAAATAACTTTATGTTTTTAGACCCTCCCTATGATAGTAAATTTACAGATTATGGATATTGTTCATTTGGAAAGGAAGAACATAAAAAATTAGCACAGTATTTTAAGAATACAAATATTAAATGTTTAATGATTATTGGTAAAACACCTTTCATAAAAGAATTATATAAAGATTATATTGTAGAAGAATATGATAAAAAATATAGATTTAAATTGTATTCAGGAAGAATAGGAGATGAAATCAATACTAAACATTTAATTATTAAAAATTATTAATTATCTTTTTAAAGTTTGTATTTTAACCAAATATCCATATCTACTTTTCGAGCCTTACCATTCATAATTACACTGCACAATCTTGCTTTCCACCAACTTTCAGGAGTTTGGTTAGGTCTTGAACCACCTGAATAGTAAGCCCCTATACCCTTTTTTTTTATCTCATCAACACCTTTCTTTGAAATAATTTCCTTATAAACTCTATTTAAATTAGATATTTTAAAACCATATTTCTTTTCAAATTTTTCACAATGAGAACTTCTTTTTGGTCTAAAATCAACTTTGGGTCTATCAGTTCCTTTTTTAATACTTTCTAATTGTTTCTTTCTATCCTCTGGTGATAATGATTTAGGTAAATATTTTTTTGGTATTCCTTCCTTAGTTTTTGCAACTCTTCTAAGCATTTTTATATTATAATTAGAAATATATTTCCTCTAATTCATCTTCTACATTCAAAATATCTTTATAAAATAATAGTAATTCATAAATTTCATCTGTTAATACATCAAAAAAATCCTCTATATCCATATTATATATATACTATGGTAAAATTAATTAAAGTTATGAAAAGTGAAAAACCACTTAAAAAATGGAAAGCATTATTTAAAATGGATAATGGAAGAGAAAAAATAACTCATTTTGGATATTTTAATAAAAATGATTTAAAAAATGACTACACCCTACACAAGGATTTAGAAAGAAGAGAAAGATATAGGAAAAGACACGCAAAAGATTTAAGAACTAATGACCCTACAAGGGCAGGTTTCTTAGCGCGTTTCCTCCTTTGGGGTGATAGCACCAGTTTAAAAGAGAATATTAAGGCTTATAAAAAAAAGTTTAATCTTTAATCTTTTCTATCTTTTCTAAATGTCCTTTTGTTTTTTCGTGTCTTCTAATTCCTGACCTTCTTATAAGTGCTCCACATTTGCATTTTATTTTTTCTGCTTTTCTTTCTTCTGGTGTTTGATTAAAAATTTTTTTACAATAAATTTTATATTTTTCAGGATTATTAACTATCCATTTTTGCCTTTTCTCCTGTGTTTTTATATTTACAATAGTATTTTCCATATTATAATAATTTTATTTACTAATAAAAATTTTAAATAAAAAAAAAAATAATCGTTTTATTGTTTTACTTCAAAAAACACGCAATTATCAGTTCCTAATCCTCCTGACTGTCCTACTGGTTGATGATTTTGGTCTAATATTCTTATTTTAATTGATTTAATAGAAGTATCAATACCCTTATGAACATAAGGAATACCAATATCTATTCCTTGTGTATAAGAGTCCTTAGAATAGAAACGACCTAAAACAGCCTTTATTTTTTTATTACTTTCTTCTTGTCCAATGAATTCATTATATAAACCTAAATCGGCTTCTATTAAGAAATAACCGCTTGTAGCCTGACCCTCAGCCAAAATTTTATTTCCATAGCATCCAATAGTAGTGGAAGTAGTTCCTGAAATATCGTCTAATGCTGGAACAGTCATAAGAGTTTTACGAGAGTCCAAAGTATCTCCAACTGGTTTTTTTATATTATAATCCAGCCCTCCAAAATTTGCTGTAATGTTTCTACCTCTTTCTAAATCAAAACTTGGTATATACCAATTATTGAATAATCCAATAGTTTTTTGAGTATATGAAGCGTGTCCAAAAATTCTTGGATTTATTCCTAATGTATCAATCCAAAAATTACCATCTGTTTGATTAGTGTCTAAACCTGTTATAATAATTCCTCCTGCACTATCAATATAATGGTTATTTCCATCTGCTTCATCTGCAATTAATTCCACAGCCATAGAAGCACCAAAAAAATAAGGAGTGTGAATAGCCTGAAAAGCATATTGTTTAGCCTCTTCATCATAAATAAATGAAAATTGACTTGTTCCTACATAACTATTTATACCTGCTTTGAAACTACATACATTAGAGCCATCCTCTGCTACATAATAAGACTGAGTTAAATCTGGTCCTTGGAAGTCCAAAGAAGTTTTAAGTAATGGATTTTGAACAGGATTATTAGCAGTTGGAGCATTACCATTTTTAAGACCTTGTGAAAATTGGTCTGTAATAAGTCTTGCTATTTCCTGAGGGTCATAACCTGTTTTATTCTGTGGTATAGTAGCAGTAATTGTATTAATTTCAGGAACTAATTTTGCATCTGGTTGAGGAGGAATTTCACCAAATGTATAAATTGGATGCTTACTCAAATTAATTCCTGCTTTACTCCAATTGCTTGGAACATCAATTCCAAATTTATCAGGCTCACTAAATCTAACCATTAAATTTAAACTTGAAACATCAACAGAACAATCTTCATTTACTGCTACTCTTGGTGCATATAAACTTACTGAATTTTTCTTATCATTTTCATCATAGTAAAAAAATGAAAAATGTTCACCGCCATAATGAGAAGCGTGAGGAATAACTTTTTCCTTATTTAAATCAATTTTTAATAATTTTCTTTGATTTACTGGATTTTGAGCACTCGTTAAAGACCTAATATATTTTTTACCATCAGGAAAAGTAAGAGGTCCACCAATACTATAAAGTCTTTTTTGTGGTTGTGTAGTTGCAGGGTCTGCTGTTTCATCAAAATTTACAAAATAATTACAGAAATGACAGTTTAAAGTTATTTCTTCTTCTACTACAATTTTACCATCACTATTAGAGGCTGTATCACAAAATGCACTTTTAATATAAACCTGTGAACCATCCTTAATAGGAACTGGATTATTTAAAATAGTTTCATATATACCTATATCTTCATTTGAATCAGTTTTTTTATTTGAAACTTCCTCTCTACATTCAATAGTAATAATATTATTTGATACAATACTCATATTTTATTATAAAATAAGAAAATAAAATTAAAAACTTTTTTAGAAAAAAATAACTAAACTTTTGAAAAGTTTATATAAAATTTAGGGGGTTTTTGACTTAACTTTTTCTGAAAAAGTTAGTTGTAAGAAATTTTATAAGTTCCATTACCAACACTTAAAGACTTTCCAACTTCACCATATAAATGAAGGGTTAATTGTCCATTTCTTCCTGCTCCTGGTGCATTGGTAGGAGTTCTTTTGTGTGAGATTTGAAGATTTTCAATTTTTTGTCCAAGTATAACAGCAAAGTAATCTGCATTTCCTACAAGGTTATTTCCATCACCTAACCAATTTGCATCATTAGAGAGGTTAATATCATTAGCACCCATATAAGAAACATAATCACCCATAGAATCAACTGTCAAAGCCATACGAGAGGCTGGTGAATCACTTCCTTGGTCTGTTAATAATGTTTTACCATTAACAATATAATTAAGTTTGTTTCCTTTTTGAGTTTGTGAATTATCTCTTCCATATCCTGCAATAACATTTCCTACTGTATAGGTAAATGCTTCTGGTTCTTGAATTAAGAGAAGTCTTCCAACAGATTTATTATCAAATCCTTTTACTCTTTTTACTGAAATTTGCTCTTCATTTTGAACCCCTCTTGGAATAACTACTTGGTCGTGCTCCATTTCATTCCAGGATAAGGAACTAATATTATCCATAGCATTTTGAGCCTCTGCTCCTAAAACTTCCTCAGCCATAAGATACATAACAGGGTCTAATGAAGCATTAGAAACTCTTACACGAGTATCAGTTCCAACATAAGCAGGGGCTTCAAGAGAACTATAAAATTCAATTACAATTTTACAATCATTGAAGAGATTAGTTGGAATATATTCCATATTTCCAAGAAGTGGTAATAATTTGGAAAGTTCTAATTCACCACTTCTATTTTGATTTTGTTCAATTACTTCTGGATAATTTTCAGTGTTAATTTGCTTTCCTACTCCTGTATCAGTTGAATTTCCTGCTGGTGAGCCACCTGCTTCCTCACCGTCGTTAATACTGAGTTTTTTTGCTACACTAATATCATTCTTAATATCCTCTACATTACCAACAATATCATTGCTTCCAAGTTGATTTAAGTAGGACATTAAAGGATGAACAAATTTCTGCTTACTAAGTTCTACACCCTTATCAACAATGGAAATACTTTTAATTTGACCAAGAGAACCATTGAAACGGTTGTGATAAGCACCTATACCTGCTGTATCTAAAAAACCAACATTCATTAACTTTAAATTACTTCTGTATACTGTATCCTTAGCAAGAGAATATACAACCCTATTATTTGCTATAAAAGTTGAGGGGTCAATTTGATGTGTCTTAATATTGTCGTAGTTCATATTAAATTTTATAATTTAAATAAAGAAAATAAAAATAGAAAAAATAAAAACTTTAAAATAACTTTTTAAAAAAAAGTTAAGTCAAAAACCCTCTAAATTTGATATAAACTTTTCAAAAGTTTAGTTAAAGAGTAATTGATGAATGGAAAACCTGATATAAAATAAAGGCTTCACTATTTGCTCTTTGAATTTGAACAGTAAATTTATTCATTGATAAATCTACTAATGAATTAAATCTAAGACCTAAAAGAAATCCATCATTTGCTTTAAGTCTTCCAGCATTTGCTCCACTAACTCCAACAGCCTTTAATGACTCAATAGCATAACTTAAATATTCTTCTTCACTGGTTAATGAATACTGAATATATTTATTTGTATCATTGAAAAGGAAATCAACCTGAGATATTCCTTCTGGTCTTTCAAGATTAAGGGTATTTGCAGTTAAGTCATTTTCAGTAGTTTGTTTTAAGAATGACATTGATACACCTGAGCATACTGCTGGAACTTTCGAGGAGATATTTGAATTATCTGAATTCATACTATTTTTCATAGTGTAAGAAGTTTTAAGAACATTTACCTTGTCCAATCCATCGTCTTCTACTGTATTATATTTGCATTTAAGTTTAGATAATACAAATTGTTGAGTTGCAGTATTTCCTACACCGTGATAAAAATTTGAATTTCTATTTAAGTTGATTGAAATTTTGACATAACCAGTTTTTCTATATGATACAGTTCCATCTCCTCCTGCATTTGAGTTTAATGAAATCATTGGTTTAAAAGAGAATGATTGTGATTGAGTTCCTCCTTCTGTTCCTCTGGTTAATTCTCTGGTAATTCTATCACTTGGAATACATAATTCACAAACTTTGGAAGCCTGAAAATATTCATTTTCTTCAAGAGATGTATCTCTAAGCATTCTTACCATTTTTCCATAATCTGTTGAAATAGTTTCGATAATACCTTGATTTTGAATTTCAACACTAATAGAGTCTATAAGATTATGAACACCTACACGACCATCAAATTGAACTGCTTCATTAGTGTTTCGAGTTCCTGCTACTGCTTCGTGAGCAATAAGTCCTTCTAATCTAATAGTATCTAAAACTAATTTCTTATCAGGGAAATCAAGGACAAAATCAAGAGTTTCTAACTCCTTATATTCAGCCTTTGAATTTAGTGGTAAAACTTCATTATACATAATTCTGGACATTGTATTTAATTTATATTAATAAAAAAGAAAATAATTATAATAACTTTTTTAAAAAAAA
>Ga0070745_1001749_pt1 | contig 11936 bp, 17 predicted proteins | sample VirMetDEL_Mar_4_FD_77438 | JGI IMG/M metagenome (GOLD analysis project Ga0070745, IMG submission 77438) | Aqueous microbial communities from the Delaware River and Bay under freshwater to marine salinity gradient to study organic matter... | ecosystem: Environmental > Aquatic > Marine > Coastal ...
GACTTGGATTTTATGTCGAAGTAAGACGGCCTTTTCTATTGCTACTTTCATACCTTCTAACAGTTCAAGGTACTCAGGGTGAGAGTACGCATATCTCTCTTGCTTTGCTATCGGCATTGAATGATCGCTGCGCTCAGCCTCATTCATCAGCATTGCTTTCTTTGATTTTCTAAACTCAAGCAAGTAATGCTTCTCAGCCTCAGCTTGTGCGTATTCCTGTGTGACTCTCTCAAGCTCGGTTAATGTATTTACGTCGCTCAAATTCAATCTCCACATGCTTTCTTGTTAATTCTCTGAAGTGTTCGGGAACTTGATCTAATGCCGCTCGTCTCTCATCTTTAGTCTTCAGACCCATAATGTACTGAGCGTAATGTCTAGGACTCATGATTAAATCTCTTTACACCTTTCTCGATGTCGAGGTCATGCCATCCTGCCAGCCACCACGCTCTTTTGGATGGATCTCTGACGTTACAAGATATTGTGTCAAACCCAGCCTCACGAGCCTGTCTTCCCAGATCGTACATCTGCTCTGCGTTCATTGTGGATGTCATTTACCCTTCTCCAAGAAAGTGATTTCATCCATATCAAGTGCTTGGGCGACCTTGCTAATCAACGAAAGATTAGCATCCTGCTGGTATCTCCAGCGCGACACTTGTTGTTTGTGAACGCCAAAGCGCCTCGCCAAGTCAATTGACGAAACGCCTTGTTGCTCCTGTGCTGTTCTCATTGCTTTCCCGAAATCAATCAAAACGGCATATCCTCGAATGTCTCAATAGCATTCTTTTCAGCGGGCTTTTCTTCCTTCAGTTGAAAAGACAAACTTACCAGAGGCTTCTTGCCGCCTTCGCTAGATGTCCATCCTGAGACCCAGTATTGCACACCGTTGATCTCAGCCGTTCCGCGAAGATTCGGGTGCTTGTCTGTCTTCTTGTTTTCGTTCTTCCAAAGTGCGCCACGGTTGTTATTGTCGTATGTCATTTTCGATCCTTAATCGTTGAGTTTCAGATTTAACAATTTCGGCAGTCTCAATAAGTAGAGGCTCTGCCAGCTCTAATAACTTATCATCGCGTTTGACTTCAATAATAAGTGGTTTCATCTCAGGGTGAAAAGACATAAAGAAATACCTTTCCAGCCCCAAAATAAGCATGGTTCCCTGCACCTGTTGAACATAGTTAGTAGGGAGTTTATCTTCACGAAGATAAGCACAATGTGTAGCTGGCAACGGGCATTTGACTTCCAATCCTGTTGCGCCGTATCCGTCCGAGAACAATCCATCGGGTGAGCAGCCAATATCATGACCCTTCATCTTGATTAAGCCGACCTCCTCAACGTCAACGCCCATCATGATCTCAAACATTGCACGAGCTTGTGGTTCTAGCTCTGTCCCACGTGCCATTGCGTCTGTCTTGTAAACCTCTGTCGGCTTCTGCGTTAAGTTTTCCGCTATGAGCTGGTTGATAAGCCCTTCACGGCTTGTTGAGAGTTTCCCAGCCGTGGTAAAGACCTTGGAGAAGTTACTAGCTGTAACCACTCCAAGGCGGGCCTGTAACCATTCTTCCGATCCCTGAATCATCACGCCTCCAGCTTTGATTGAAGTAATGGTAGTGCATTGTCAAACTGGTCAGTTGTGAGCTGCTCAATGGAAGAGACGTTGTACACCTTCAGTAACTTTGATTCGTTCGTGTTTGTTTTGTTAATCAAAGCCTTGATTGAAGCAACTTGCTCAGCGTTGATCAGAGTCTTCGCAGACTGAGTAACCGCGTTGCCATCGTCATCCTCGGCTGGGACGCCTAAAATACTTTGAAGCGAGAACCGGCGGCAGTAGGTCACCAACCCACCGTAAGTGTGCGGATCGTTTTTTGGGGCTGGGATCGAGAAACCAGCTTCAATGAACTGGCCAGAAGAGTGCATCAGTCTCGTTATAACGCCTACTGTGCCGTCAGAGGCGAACGGAAACTGAACGTAGCTGAGACCATTCTCAGCCAGCGGTTCCTTCACAGCGGCTATGACGCTGCCCAGATCGGCATATTTGGACTTGAAGAAAGGATTGTCGGCGCCTTTGATAGCACCTCCCATCTGACCTTGTGCGACAGCCAGAGCTGAAGCAAGTTCGTTGATTTCTTGCGATGTGTACATTTTTTATCTCCTGTAGAAAAAGTGTGCGCCCACGAAGGGGCGCTTTATTTAGATAGTTGTGGTAGAAAGAACCCTGAATTTTGGGCTTATGCACTTGATCTCGCTAATTGCCTGCTCGATGCTTTTGTAGGTATTGTGCGGAGGCAGAAAGGCAGAAACAGTAAACTCGCCTTCCCACTCTTCGATCTTCCAGTGCTTGTCCCATATCTGGTAATCGTACTCGGCGTATCCATCTTCGCGATCAAAAACTTTGGTCAATTTGCTCATGTTTTTTATCTCCTTGGTTAAAAGTAGAGCCAGTCTACGCTATATGTAGACAGTGGTCAACAACCTTCATTTACATCTATGGACAAAAGTGCATAAAAAAATTGATGATTTGTCCGTGACAAGTGCCGTCATTTCTGCAGGTAAAAAAAAGCCTCCACTGGGGAGGCTTGAAATCACTTTTAAAGGGAGATAAAATCAAAGTGTCGGTGGGTTACGAGCCCTAAATTCCGACTGAACCTTGGAAAGCAGGAAACCCGACAGCGCGATTATACAACATATTGTGTTGTCTTCAACCTCCCTTCCCTAGATTCAGTATACCGACCGTGTGGCAAAGCCGGACGTACTCAGGCTCATGGCGAGCTGTCGCCTTTAAACCAGCCCCAGAAATGGGAGGTCAAGTCAACATCCGTCCTGCTCTGTCTCTGCCCTTGACAACAGGCAACCGCAAGTTATAACGCCGCAACCGTTGACGAGATACTGTACGAACGCGGTCCGACCGTTCCACGCTGTGAAGCGTCAGGTCGGGGGGAAGGGTTCACTCGGGTGGACCAACTGTTGAGTACCAAGCCTTCGGGCTTCGGCCACGCGCCGGCGCTAGTCCCATGATGTACAGGTCGTGGGCTCTTGCGGGGGAAAAAGGGCAACTGTGCCTAAAATTTGAGCAATGGTCGAAAATACTAGGAAAATCAAATGGATGCGATACCGTGCAAGTGTGGAGAACAGATGGTTGAGGTGGTGGGCTTCGAGGGGTTTGATGTCGATAAAGCCAAGCCCTTCAGGTCGGGCTGGTACTGCCCCAGTTGTAAGAATTGGGAGAAAGCGATTCTTCGAGAGCGTTTGATTGATATAAACGGATACAAAAAACATAAGAAATAAGTGATCTGGTAAACGAAATATGTTGACACCTATGTCTGGATCATTAAGATACAGCTCATAGGCAGCGCGGTGTTGCCTCATAGGAGATAAAACAATGGATATAAGCAAACAACGTGCCATGTATAGAGTCATCGAAGAAAACCTAGATCAGTGCATCCGATGGGGTGAGTTTGATCCTTCCCCAGCCGCGTTAGATGCTGCGGTTGCGGCACTTGCTAATGTGCTAGGCACAAGCACAGTTTATTACGAGGCTCTAGACGGCGACATTACATTCGCTGCGTCACGAATTGCAGATATCAGTAAAACGCCGGTTTCGGATTTCGGCATGGCTCCTATCTACACAGCAGACGCAGCCGTGATATCGCGCCGTCGAGAACGCCAACTGCTTCACGACTATGCTCTGCACTTCCTTGCAGAGTACGAATACTACGCGTGGGAGCTGTGGGAAACAGCACCGGAGTACGCCAGATGAGCCAAGACGACATCAAACAGTACCGCTTCCAGCGCCGTTGCACACACGACGGCGCCGCATGGTCAGAACCGCGCTGGAAATCAATCGCCAAAATAATAGGCGCGATGGTCGGAGCCGCAGGATTCGTTCTTGCAGCTTGGTTAATCAGCGTTGGTTTGTTTCTTCTTTGACAATCTATATCAAAAAATTTTGATATAGGTTTTAGCGAATTAAGGATTGAGATGATTGAATTAAGACCGCACCAGATTGACGCTGTGGAGGCTCTTCGGGAGTCTCTGCGGCACGGAAAGAAGCGCCCGATACTGGCAGCTCCCTGCTCGATGGGCAAGACAATGATAGCAGCGCATTTGATGATGAATGCCGCCGACAAGGGCATCAGATCGGTGTTCTTTTGTGATCGCCTGAAACTTGTCGGTCAAACGATTGAAACCTTCGAGCGGCTGGGGGCTGACTTCTCGGTGTTGCAGGGAGATGACCCACGCTACGATCCGAACAAAATGATCCAGATTGCCAGCATCCAGACAGCGATTCGCAGAAAGCACATAGTCTTCGGTCTTGGCATCGTTGATGAGTGCCACACGATGTATAAGGGGCTGGTAGAAGGCTTCATGTCACGCTACAACAACGTGCCATTCATAGGACTCAGCGCGACTCCTTTCAGCAAGGGTTTGGGGGTACATTGGGATGACCTGATTGTGACAACGGACACAAGGCGTCTCCTGTCTGAAGGTTGGCTTACTCCAACGGACTACTACGTTGGCAAATCAATCAACAGGAAAGGCATTAAGATCAAAGCTCTAGCGACGGGTGGCACTGACTACGATCCAGAGGCTCTAGGAGCCGCTATGATGGACGATGAGACATTTAATGGTGATGTAGTAGAAAACTACAGAAAGCACTCAGACGGGCTTAGAAGACGTGCTATAGCGTTTTCCCCATCAGTGGCTCATTCTAAGTCAATGGTGGAACGATTTAATGCTGCGGGGATACCAGCCCTGCACATTGACGGGTATATGGGTGACGAGGAAAGGAAGTACATCTACGATGATCACAGGTCTGGACGGTGCAAGGTATTGTGCTGCTCGCGTCTGCTGGGGGTGGGTTACGATGACCCAAGCGTTGAGATCCTGATCGACTGCTTCCCCACGAAGTCACCGATAGCGTTTGTCCAACGGGCAGGCCGAATCTGGCGCATCGCAGAAGGTAAAGAGCGTGCAACGTACCTCGACCACGCCGCCAACCTGAAGACCTTTGGCTTTCCCGAGGATATCGTCCCGCAGCGGCTCGATGACGGAACCAAGCAGTTCAATGAGCGTAATCAAATCAAGAAGGAAGAAAAGGAGAAAATCACCAGAGACTGTCCGGTGTGTTCTGCGGCGTTTCAGGGACGGAAGTGTGCTTGTGGCTACGTTCTTGGATCGGACGAACCCGTCTGGCGTGACGACGGATCGATGCTTAAGAAGGTAGATAAGAACTTCAAAGTCGAGGACAAGTCTGCGTGGATGGGGCAATTACTCAAATATGCACGAGAACACGGATATCAAGACGGGTGGGCTAGCCACAAATATAGGGTGAAGTTCGGGGTCTGGCCGAAGGGCGTGGATAGGAGTCTGAGACCCGTCACGACACAAGTCTTGAACTTTATTACGCACACACAGATAAAATGGAGAAAGAGCGTTGCTCGACAAAATTTTAGAAGGATTGACTAAGGTCAGAAAGCAGGGCAAGGGCTATGTCGCTTGCTGTCCGGTCCATGACGACAACTCGCCTTCGATGAGCATTCACGAAGCGGACGGGAAGATCTTGATGTACTGCCACGCCTGCGGCGCTAGAGGACCGGAGATAGTTGCTGCGCTTGGGATGAAGCCCGAAGTCTTGTTCAGTCAGCCGTTCAAGCGGGAAGAGGACAAACACTGGCTATTGAACAAGAAGCGTGAGTGGGACGAAACGGTGATACTTTTGGCTCATGAAACCCTGAAGTCTGGTGGACAGATCAGCTACAGTGATTACAGGGTCGTCAGAGAGTCTCTGGCTCGCAGAGAGCAACGCCGTAAGCTCAACCTACCCATCAAATTCAACATGGGGATCAACCTATGAGGCCGCTGTATGAGACTGATGAGACAAAGGAACGGGAGCAGAGGCTGGGAGATATCGTTGCCCAGAAGTGGCAGTGTGACCTCCAAAAGGTCTCGATCAAGTACAGCTTGGACTGCCTTGCTCTCAGGGACGACCTACCGATGGCATGGGTGGAGTTACGCTGTCGTACTAATGCTATGTTACAATACCCTACATACATGATCTCGTTGGCAAAAGTTCAGGGAGCCAAGAGACTGGAAGAGGACACAGGCTTGCCCGCCTTTCTTGTCGTGGAGTGGTCAGACAAGATAGGCTACGTCAATCTCGCCCAAGTTGATTGGACTCTGGGATTTGGCGGGATGAACGAAGTCAGAGACTGGCAGGACCAAGAACCGGTATGCTTGATACCGATTGATACCTTTCAAGAATTTAAACAGTGAGAAAGCTATGAGCAGCGGTCGAGAGGTAATCTTTGGCGACGACGAAATGAAGCTGATCGAGGAGCTTGCGCCATCACTAAGCAAAGAACAGCTAGCAATGCGTTTAGGCTGCTGTTACAACACTTTACGGGCTGTATTTCAACGGCAACCGGAGATGCTTGACGCGTACAACAGATCTCTGTCTAGTGCAGCGGATAGGATGATCAAGAAGCTGTATAACAAGGGCTTAGACGAGGGTGACTTCAACAGCATCAAGCTCTGGCTAAGCCACCGAGCGGGATGGACAGAGACTAAGAGAACAGAGCTGACAGGCAGAGACGGGGATCCCATCGAGATTGATCAACACTGGACCATCGAGGTAATTGAGTAATGCCATTAAAGAAAGGGTACAGCAAGAAGACGATCAGCAAGAATATCAAGAAAGAAATGGAGTCAGGACGGCCGCAGAAACAGGCAGTCGCTATTGCGCTTGATGTCGCACGAAGGGCCAAGAAGAAGGCGCACAAGTACGAATAATGCCCAAGATGCAAATCCCCAAGAAGCTCAGGCCATTCATAGATACGCCCAAGCGCTTCAAGGTAGCCATCGGTGGCCGTGGCTCAGGCAAGTCTATGAGCTTTGCTGACATGTGCCTGATGGACGCACAGGTCAAAGGGATCAAGACTGCATGCTTCCGTGAGTTCCAAAACAGCATCGACGACTCTGTTCACGCACTGCTAAAGTCAGAGATCGAGCGACTGAACCTTCAGGGGTTCGAAGTACAGAACACTCAAATCCTTCTCAACCACGAACCCGTCTTCAAGTTCAGAGGTCTAGCGAGAAACCCCGAGGGCGTGAAGTCAATGCACGGCTTCCAACGGTTCTGGGTAGAAGAGGCCCAGACAATATCCTTCAACTCTCTCAAAGCCCTGACGCCTACACTGCGCGAGGAATCGTCGGAGATTTGGTTCAGTGCCAACCCAAGGTCAAGCGTGGATGCGTTCAGCCAGAGGTTCATCAAGCCGTATGAGAAGCAGCTCAGGAGAGACGGATTCTACGAAGACGACCTACATTTGATCGTGATGATCAACATCTCTGACAACCCACTCGCTCCAGATGTCTTGAAGCAGGAGATGCAGCACGACCGAGATACGATGTCTACGGCGCTATATCAGCACATCTGGCAGGGGGAATACTACGACTCGGTGGAGGACAGCATCATTCCGACAGAGTGGTATGACGCGGCTATAGACGCGCATAAGAAGCTGGGGTTTGGTCCGTCTGGGGCCATCATCGCCAGCCACGACCCGTCAGACGAGGGCGGGGACTCGAAGGGCTTTGCGTTGCGGAAAGGGTCTGTCGTGCTGGATGTGTGCGAAATGGTAACAGGCGATTCGAATGAGGGAATGGACTGGGCGCTGAAGAAAGCCAGAGACGCTCAGGCTGACTGGTTTGTCTGGGACTGCGACGGTTTAGGGATCTCGCTCAAGCGTCAGGTAGATCAGGAGCTAGAGTCAACCAAGATGCAGAAGCACCAGTTCCGAGGATCCGAGACACCTGATGACGCGGCTGTACCGTACAGCGGTTCCGACTCAAAGACCAACAGGGACACGTTCTTCAACAAGCGAGCGCAATACTGGTGGAAGCTGCGAGATCGGTTCGAGGCAACTTACAGGGCGGTTGTGAAGGGCGAGTACATCCATCCAGACGAGCTGATCTCTTTGTCGTCTGAGATTAGTGTGCTGGACCAGCTCCGCAGCGAAGTGTGCAGAATCCCGCAAAAGCGATCAAATAATGGTAAAATCCAGATAATGTCGAAGATAGACATGGCTAAGAAGCCGTATGAGTTGCCGTCTCCCAACATGGGTGACGCGCTCATGATGTCTATGTTCTCACCGAAGGCGGTCCAGAAGACTGCTTCATCAATTAACTTTACGGGCTGGAACTGAATATGGCCGAATACGACAACGGGCGCGAAGAGAAGGAAGAGTCGGCTGAGTACAGTGAGGACGATCTCTCGTACAAAGCAAAGTATGACGATCATCAGGCGATCATAAACTTGCTCAGCTCTTGTCAGCAGGCTGACCACGACAACCGCGAGCAGGCCCGTGAAGCTCATCTGTTTCTCGATAAGCGTGACGGTCAGTGGGAGCCTTACTGGTGGAATGCTAACCAGAACAAGCCGCGCTACACATTCGATCAAGTCAACCCTATCGTCTCTCAGGTCACTTCTGAGATCGAGCAGGCCGACTTTGATATCCGAGTCTCTCCGGCTGGAGGTAACGCTACAAAGGACGTAGCGATGACTTACGACGGGTTGATTAGGAACATCGAGAACCTATCCAACGCCAAACAAATCTACGCCCAAGCCTGCCGTGGCATGGTAACTGGTGGATTTGACGCATGGCGTGTCTGCTCCAAGTACGCCGATGACAACTCATTTGATCAGGACATCATGATCGAGAAGATCGCTAATCCGTTGGATCGGGTGTGGTTTGACCCAGCAGCGGAGAAGCAGGATAAGTCTGACGCTCGCTATGCGTTCGTGTTACATCCGATGGCCGTGGACGAGTATGAGGCTCGCTGGCCGGAAGGATCCAAGGAGTCTGTCTCAGATGACCGTGAGGGCGATGCCTACTACGACAAGGCTGAGGTCATTGTTGTTGGAGAGTTCCTGTACGTCGAGTCTGAGGATCGCGAGCTGGTCATGATGTCCAATGGTCAGACCCACGAGGTCAATGATGACTTTGAGAAGATCAGAGACGACCTAGAGGCTCTTGGGGTAACCGAGGTTCGTCGCCGCACTCGCAAGATGCACAAGGTATGCTCTCGCTACTTTGATGGCTGTGACTGGCTCGAAGACGACAACGACACAGTGTTCAACCGGATACCTGTGGTCCCTGTTTACGGCAACTACAAGATCTTCGAGAACAAGACTATCTACTGGGGCGTCGTCGAGAAGATGCTAGACCCACAACGCGTCTTGAATTACGCCATGTCGCGTGAGATCGAGGAAGGCGCTCTGGCTCCTAGAGCTAAATACTGGATGACGCTGACTCAGGCTGCTGGTCATGAGAAGCAATTGGCTACCCTGAACACCAACAGCGATCCTGTCCAGTTCTTTAACGTAGACCCAGAATTCCCGCAGGTTCCCCAGCAGAATGGTGGCGCCCAGATTAACGCAGGGCTGCGAACTGTGGTTCAGGCGATGCAGGGCATGATGAATGCCACGTCTGGGATGTTTGCCGCTAACATGGGCGACAACCCTAACGCTCAGTCAGGAGTCGCTATCAGGCAGCTTCAAAACAAGGGTGACAACGCTACCTACCAGTACACTCGGGCGATGGAGATCGCTATCACTGCCACGGGAAATCTGATCAAGGACGCCATCCCCAAGGTCTACGACACCGCTAGGACTATCAGGGTTCTTCGAGAAGATGACTCCTACGACATGGCAGACATCAACCAGAAAGTGATTGATAACGCCACTGGCGAGATCGTTGTGGTGAATGACCTATCTGTTGGGGTCTATGATGTAGTCTGTAAGGCTGGTCCTAGCTTCCACAATCGCCAGCAGGAAACACTGCAAGCAATCACGCAGCTCGCTCAAGTAGATCCAAGCCTGATGCAGATCGCCGGTGACCTTTTACTACAGAACATCAATACCCCAGCGGCGTCTCAGATAGCCGAGCGCAAACGCTCCCAGATGATTGCTGCTGGTCTGATCCCTATCACTCAGATGACTGATGAGGAGAAGATGCAGGCACAGCAGAAGATGGCTCAAGGACAACAACAGCCTGACCCTGCGATGGTTCTCGCTCAGGCCGAGCAGCAGAAGGCTCAGGCAGAGATGCTGAGAGCGCAGATCGAGGTCCAGAAGCTCCAGAATGAGCAGATGAAGCTGCAACTGGAAGCTCAGAAGCTCCAGACCCAGACCATCGGTGATCAGGCAGAAAATCAGATCGACGCCTTCAACGCGCAGACTAAGCGCATGGAGACCCAGATCAAGGCTCAGCAAGCAGGGGCCACGATTGACAACACGGCGGCCAAGACTATTGGCCAGAATCTCAGCAATCAGCAGAAGATGTCCGACATGATGGAAGAGCAGATGATGAAGTCGCGCATCCCGTTCATGTCAGACGTGGAGTTGATGACCATTGCCAACCGTTGAAGAGCTAGCACGCCAAGAGTTGCTCCGTCGGATTCAAAGCCGTCAGGTCCAGCCCATCCCGCAGACTATGACTCCGGTCAAGCCTACCATCCGCTCGGCGCTTGGTAATCTGATGCGTGATGCCGTTGATGCCTCTGGTATCGGTGGTGGATACCGTCAGGGTCTCATGAAAGCTGCTCAGGGCATGGAGAATATCGGCCTAGACTTTACCCCTGCTGGGTTTGCTATGGACGTACAGGAGACCGGACAGGCGCTAGGACGTGGCGATCTCATTGACGCTGGCATCAGCGCACTTGGAGTTGTGCCCGTTATTGGTGATGTGGCTAAGAAGACTGCCAGATCTGCGTTGAACATGCTTGATCCTAATCGCATACCAGAACGCACTCAGACTGCATATAAGCTCTTCAGGACAGACCCAGAAGGCAACTTATATCCGCTATTTGTGAATGCCAACCAGCAGATACCGATTGGTGAGTGGATTCCAGCAGAAGCTGGCGAGATGACCGGAGATAAGGTCAAATCGAAAATTGGGGCATTGGCGTACCGTCCCGGGTGGCATGCTGGAGACCTTCCGATTGCCACCCATATAGGCGATAAAGTAAATCCACAAACACTTCTTAAGGACAAGAGCTTGCAGGCTCCAAACGTGCGCCCAGACAATCAAGTTTGGGCAGAAGTCGATATGCCTGCCGACTACGATTGGCAAACAGAAGCTCTTAATCGCGCCCAGCGCAACAAAGCCGGAAATATAATCCCGAGAACAGCGCATATCACCGAGGAAATCCCATACGGCGGCCACTATCGCTATAAGACAAACCCGAATATGACCGGCGAGCGGTTGATCGGTGGTCAGATGCGAGTAAACAGAATTCTGAGCGATGAAGAGGTCAAGGCTATCAACGATGCCGCTGGAGTATCTGACTTACCAAGACTGTCTGCATTGCGCGGTTTAGACATGAGCCAAGAGGCCGGAATGCCTAAGGCAATAGGCAATGAGCCTCTGCCTAACGCTCCAACTATTGCAAACATCCCCAATGTTGGTAGTTACAGATTCGGACCAAATCAAGAGATATTGGACGCAGCAGGAAGATACTCCGCATCATCTGGAGTTCCGTATCAGCCTGTTACACGGTATGCGGACGTGGATATTCCACGAGCAGAGGCTATCGCAAGAGAATATGCGTTGATGGAACACAACCCATCTGATCCAGTGGTTCAGAGGGCTTATCAGAAAATGATCGAGGAAACTAAGGGTCAATATGATCAGATGCTACGCGAAGGAATTACGCCGTATTTTATAGGCGATGTTGATCCTTACGCTTCCAGCCCTTATCAGGCATTAATTGATATAGCGGAAAACAGAAGGCTCGGTATTTTCCCTACACGAGCAGGCTTTGGTAGTGACAAAACCTTTGACCCAAGAGATAATCCGCTGTTGGCCGAAACGGGTTACACAATAGATGGTCAACCTATTCTTGCCAATGATATGTTCAGAGCGGTCCATGATTATTTCGGGCAC
>Ga0070745_1001755_pt1 | contig 11915 bp, 12 predicted proteins | sample VirMetDEL_Mar_4_FD_77438 | JGI IMG/M metagenome (GOLD analysis project Ga0070745, IMG submission 77438) | Aqueous microbial communities from the Delaware River and Bay under freshwater to marine salinity gradient to study organic matter... | ecosystem: Environmental > Aquatic > Marine > Coastal ...
CACTCATCGAACACACGCACGATGCCCGTGGCGTCTACCTGGCCAATAACAGCCGCAGGGTTGCGCCCTGTATCCAGACCCACGCATATAGGTGACATGGGAACCACGTCTAGGTCGCTAAACTCATGGAAGTCGCGTATGTACGTGTTGGAGTACACACCTTCGCCTGCAAGAGACTCAGTAACTTCGTTAAGAATGTACTGACGCACCCAACGACTTCTAAGACCGCCGTTAGAGCGCACAAGGTCCGTGTAGTAGTCGCCTGGAAGGTTCTCGTGGTTCTCACCTGTTACGTCCCACGTTCCTTCCTCGTAGTCGATGTTCGTGATGGCGGGCGGCTGCACGAACAACGCCCATGTAGCGTCCATGTTCTCTGGGAGCATGGCGGCGAACCAGTCGGAGTCTTCGTCCCAACTGTTCGACTCGGCAATGACGCCGTACCAGTCTGGGTCTGCACCATGTTTCATGCGCGACGGGTATCGACCGCATCGTGAGTACACGTCACCCACAAGGGATACGGGCATTTCTCGGCACTCAGACATCCACGCACCCGTAAGTTCCAAAGACAGGAGACGCTGGACGTTCTGGGGGGTGTCCAGTGGGAGCAGGAGCCATACGGAGTCTACGTCGTTGAACTTGAACCTGACTTCGCTCTTCGATGGGCTATACTCGCAGAGACCGCCGAATATGGACGTAATGACAGGGAGCACCGTCGTCTGAAGCTGGCGAAGGGTGTTTCGGACCACGGCGAATTGAGAGAATCGAATGCCGTCTTTGCCCGGTGGAACTTGCTGCATCCGGCGGAACAGTTCCACGGCCATGGCAGTGGATTTGCCGCTTCCGATCGGTCCCTTTAGGATTCGTACTCGGCTGTTGTCCCGTGCGAAATCACCCGCTACGGGCGTAAACTTGTATCTTATAGCTACGTCACCCATAAGGCTCCTGAAATGTCTGAATACATACGCACGAACAACGTCTCCGACGAAGCGCTGGACATCGTCACGTCCAACATTGAGTCTAACTCACTCATTCCTGAAGATCCCACGCGCAACGACATTATTCAGCATATACGGCAGCAGTGGCATGTGTTTCGCAACCACCGCACGACGTTGGACTACGCTGATTTGTTGACGGACGCGCAGCGTGGTTATATGGGTGAGTACACCGACACGAAGCTGCACGCCATCTCTCAGCAGGGTGGGTCCAACGTGTTTGCGAGGATCACGACGATCAAGTGTCGCGCTGCATCGGCTGTACTCAGTGACCTCTATTTAGGGGGCGAGCAACCATGGACCATCCAGCCAACGCCTGTGCCAGCCGTACCTGTAGAGATCAAAGAAGACATCGGCAAGCTTATACAAGCGGAGGCTGGGACCAGTGAGATCATGGGGGAGCCTGTCACACCGGATCGTGTGCAGATGCGTGCAGAAGAACTTATGTCGGCGGCCATCATCGCCGCCAAAGAGCAAGCCCATGAGGCAGCCGCCGAAGCGCAGGCCGCCATGGAAGACATCTTGGTGGAGGGCGGCTACTACAAGGCCATGCAGCAGTTCCTCGTGGATCTGCCTGTGTTTCCGCTTGCTATCATAAAGGGGCCATACGTAGAGATGGAGCGACAGGTCGAGTGGGTGCTCCCCAAGCCCGGAAGCAACAAAGCGCCCAAGACCAAACTCAAGACCAAGCCCATGGTGAAGTGGCGACGTGTGTCCCCCTTCGATGTGTTTTTCGATCCGGCGGCGACGAGTCTGGCGGAGAGCGACATCATCGAACGGAGATTTTTGAAGCGGGTGGACTTGGTGAAGATGCGCGGAACGCCGGGTGCGGATGACAACGCCATCAACGCGGCACTGGAAGACTACCAACACGGCCATTTCGAGTATTGGGACGACACAGACTCCGACCGCGACGACAACGAGGGTCATGAGCACCGCCCCACCAACGAAGCCAAGCGCATCATGTGTCTGGAGTACCACGGCCACCTGCGTGGCGAGTGGCTGCTGGACTACAAGATCCCTGATTCTTTTGTGAGCGACCCCAACGAAGAATACATGGTGAGTGCGTGGGTGGTGGGCGAGCACCTTATTAAGCTGGTGGTGGACGGTGCCATCGGCACACGTCACCCGTACTATGGAGAGTCCTTCGAACCCATGCCGGATCGTGTGTACGGGACCAGCTTGGTGCAATTGCTGGCGGACGTACAGGACGTGGCCAACGCCTGCATGCGCTCGCTGGTTAACAACATGAGCATATCCAGCGGACCCATGTACTACGTCAACGAAGAGCGTCTGTCGTCAACGACCGATCCCGACAACGTGCATCCGTGGAAGCGGTGGCGGTTCCTGTCGGATCCGAGTGGGGACATGTCCAAACCCATTGAGTTTTTTCAGCCAGCGTCCAATGCCGGTGAGTTGCTGAACGTCTACCAAGCCATGACGCAACAGGCGGATGAGGTGAGTGCCATTCCCCGATACGTCACTGGGTCTGGGTCCATGGCGGGTGCGGCGGGCACTGCGTCCGGTCTGGCCATGCTCATGGGCAACACCAGCAAGATCCTTCAGAACGTCGCGCGTCAAATTGACCGTAACGTGGTGACGCCCAACATCGAACGGCTGTACAGGCTGTTGTTGCTCACGGACTCAGGTGTGGCGCTTCGCGGTGATGAGAAGGTGGTGGTGTCAGGCGTATCGGTGGCCATGTCTCGTGAACAAGACCGCATGCGTCAGTTGGAGTTCCTACAGATGACAAACAACCCCGTTGACATGCAGCTCATGGGCGTTGAAGGGCGTGCCAGTCTCTTGCGTGAGTTGTCCAAGAACATCGGCATGGACCACACCAAGGTGATACCAGACAGTGAGACCATCAAGCAGCGACAACAAGCGCAACAACAGCAAGCGCAACAACAAGCGGTGATGCAAGGGGCCGCTCAAGCGCAGGGTGGGCAGGCACCAACGCCTCGGTCGCAGGGTGAAAAGGGGTCTGTAAGTGAAGGAATGCAACAAATGTCGCAAGTGTCTAGGTAAAAATTGATCAGTTTGTACTGTAACAGTTGCAAACTGTGCTAAATTTTGCCTATTAGGCTACACACGTGGAGCACACACCGTGAAAGCGAAACTACAGAACGTCATGTCGCCAACGACTAACACGCCACGTAACCACACTGCGGACACGGGCGGTCACTCCGCCACGTCTAGCGACAGTGATTCGGGCCGCATGTCGTTTGGTAAGTGGACCCCCGAAGCGTCCACACGTCTAGTTGCCGGAGTCGGCGGTGAATCAGGAGGATCTTCTAGTGGCAAGCAAACACGACGCAGACGCTAAAATTTCTCGTGCTAATACATGGTGTGACTGCAACAAGTCTACGTACAATCAGTCTCCCGTCGGTGTGTACGCACCCGGCGGGTTTTCTCCCGTCAGCTCCGAAGATGGAGTTAAGAAAATGCGCATGCGCATGACGGGGGATTACGGGAAAGTTCAGCAGAAGCCGGATGAATCCCGTTCCATGTCACCAAGCTGGGGTCACCCCGGCTTGATGAGAATGATGGACTACATGTAAGGACCAATACCGTGGGAATGACGGACGAAGTTTTGGAGAGCGTTGTACATCTCCTGGACAACCATGATTTTAAAATCTTCATGCGATACCTCGTTGACATGCATCAGGCCAACGTAAACCGGCTGGTGCAGCGCAACTTTGAGCACCCGCACCATGTGTATACGGAGCAGGGGTATACACGAGCGTTGTCACACGTGGTGGCGCAGGTCTCCACTGCTAGAGAGAGCATGCTTAAGCGCAAGTCCGCCTCTGAACCTAAAGGAGGCATGTGATGTCACTCCCAGAAGCACTCAGAGCGCGGGTTGAAGCCGGAGAACGGTTGTACAAGGAAGTGTATGGATCAGAAAGCTCGACCCCCGCAGACCCCGCCGCGCAGGCGCCGGTTGTGCCCCTTGACCCGATCCCAGAACCGAAGCCAGAGCCAGCCCCAGAACCGAAGCCAGAGCCAGCTCCGGCACCTCCCCCGCCACCTCCAGAGCCTAAACAGCCCGTTCGGGACTACGCGATGGAGCAAAAGTTGGCGGATCTTGAGAGAGATCTCAAGATGGAGCGAAAACGCGCCGAAGAAGCCTCTAAAAAGTACGAAGAACTTGCTAGAGAGCAGGAAACGACCATTTCAGCCGAAGATTTGGCGCAATTCGGCCCTGAAATGGTTGATTTCGTCAAAAGAGCGGCGAAAAACACCGTAAGTGCCGAGTTACAGGACGTAAAACGCGAAAATGAGCGCTTAAAGTACGAGTTAGCGTCCTTTACGGGCGATGTTCAGGCCGTAAAACGCCAATCTGACGCCGCTTCGTTGGCTGAAATGAAGGCCGTTTTGGCTCAAAACGTCTCTGACTGGCAGCAAGTTGACACAGATCCCCAGTTCATTAAGTGGTTGGACCGTGTCGATGATGTGACTGGTGATAGATACAAAGACGTCTTGAAGCGTCATGTGGACGCTAGAGACGGTTTACGTGTGGCGGCTGTGTTCAACAAGTACAAGTCCACTGTGAAAGCCATGGCTGCTGAAGCAGCGAAGCCGTCTTTAGACAGTTTCGCAGGTCCGAGTTCCAGCGGGAAGCCGGGACCGGATGCATCCAGTTCGTCTGGTGCCGTGTGGACGCGCAGCCGCATTGCGCAATTTTATGAAGACAATCGAAAGGGGCGCATTCCAAAGGCCCAATTCGCGTCACTTGAAGCAAACCTCAAGAAGGCCTTGCAAGAGGGCAAGGTGTTCGACGGGTGATTAACTGTTCGGCGGATCATAGGAGATTGCCATGAGTTACCCACTATCAGACGCAGGCGCTCGTTACCCATCTGGGTCTACGACCGCCAGCCCAGCGTATTCTGGAACCTTTATTCCAGAGATCTGGAGCGCCAAGTTACTCGACAAATTTTACGACGCGACGGTTGTTGCTGCTATTGCTAATACCAATTGGCAAGGCGACATTTCGAACTATGGTGACCGTGTCATCATCCGCACGAAGCCTACGCTGACCATTAACGACTACGTTGCTGAGCAGACGCTTGTTTACGAACGTCCCTCCAGCAACGTCATTGATCTGCTGATCGATCAGGGCAAATACTTCAACGTCATTTTGGATGACGTGTTGGAGATGCAAGCTGACTTGGACATGATGTCCTTGTGGGCAGAAGACGCTGCCGAGCAGATGAAGATCACCATCGACACCGACGTATTGTCCATCATTCCGGGCGGTGCCGTTGTGGATAACCAAGGTTCGTCCGCTGGACGTATCTCTGGCAACATCGACCTTGGTTCTGACGTTGTGGACGGTGCTTTGACTATTGCGGGTCAGCCCGCCGCTGGCGAGATCGACCCCTTCACAGTCATCTCCCGTCTGGGTCAGGTGTTGGACGAGCAGAACATCCCCGAAACGGGACGTTGGATCGTTGGCGGTGCTGACTTCATTGCTGCGATCAAGCGCTCCAACATCCGTGACGTGTCCTTGACCGGCGACGGAACATCCATGATGCGCAACGGCAGAATTGGCATGATCGACCGGTTCACCGTCTACTCCAGCAACCTGCTGCCTTCGGCTGCTACTGCAAATGGGAAGTTCCTGCTGGCGGGCCACAACCACGGCTTGACCTTCGCGTCCCAGATGACCAAAGTGGAGACGCTGCGTGCAGAGTCCACCTTCGGTAACATCATGCGCGGATTGCAGGTGTACGGTCGAAAGGTAATCGATGGAACTGCGGTTGCCGCAGCTGTAATCGCCGTCAGCGACCACTGATACAAGGGGGGGACTCCCCCCTGCCATAATGAGGGATTTTGATGTCTAACGTCGATATTCGATATTTCAAAAGCCGTTCTACGGGCGCTGTTATATCGGTTTACGCACAACAAGCGGACATTTATGAGCGCAATGCTGACGTATGGGGTATGTCTACCAAGTCAGAGCATGAGGCATTCCACAAGTCGCAAGCGGCTAGACGCAAGGGTCTTGTGATTGACGTAAATAGTGTGTCTGTCGGTACGTCCGATGCTTCCGAAAGAGCGTCACCCAAGCGTCGTGGGTCGGTGGGCTGACCATGCGTACGTACGGCGATTTGGTGGGCACGGTGCGCATGCTTCTCATGGACATTCCACGGGAAGGGTTTAACTCGCTTCGGTGGGACGATGACCTCATCTATGCGCAGCTCACTAACGCCGTAAACGACATTAAAGCGGGTCGAGCCGATCTGTTTCTACCCGACTACATCAACGTAAGTTCCATCATCGTCACGACGGCCAACAAGGGGGATCCGTTCCCGTTGGATGACGTGGCGTTTCTCCCCCTCGCGTACCGAACGGCGGGGTACGTCAGCCTCGCGGATGACGAGTTTGTTATGTCTGGTCGCGCACAGCAGTTCATGGTTTCGTCAGATAAACTATTATTTGGTGGTTCCCCTGCAATTGGGCCTGGAGATAAAAGATGAAGCTGGTGCCTCTGAAGGATCTGTATGACGAAGTGGCCGTGATATGCAACGGACTGTCCGTTCCAGCGTTGGAGCAGGCCGTTCTAGCGACATTACGAGAGTTTTGCAGGCGCAGTGGGGCCTACATTGAACGCTTGCCAGCCCTTACGTTGTACCCCGGAAAAGACACCTACTACCTAGACCCTCAGCCATACGGACGTGTGCTGTACATCAACCGCGTCGTGTACATGCTGCCCGACGAAGAAACAGGGCGACAACTTCCTCTGTTGAACGAAGACTACTTTGCACACAACAACGACTCGTTGGGTACCGACAGTGTCAGCAGGTCTCTGGCTTACGGCAGTGCGGCCACTATGCCCACTCGCATTTACACCAACTCCCGTGAGTCAGGTGTTATACGTGTGTGGCCAGAACCCACTGTTCAGGTGGACGACTGTCTGTACGTCACCGTATCCATGACGTACAAGAGAGAGGTGTGCTCGGCTACGGGCGAGCTGGAACTTCCAGAAGTATTCTTTCGGTACTGGTTCGATGTTTTGTTGGCTGGGACGGTGTACAAACTGTCCATGCAGATGGACAAGCCGTGGACCAGCCGCGAAAACGCTGCTTTCTACGGGAAGTTGTTCATGAGCGGGTGCGCCAATGCCAGAACTGAGGCACGCGCAGGCCACTCTGTGTCCGAACCCCCCTTCTACTATCCATTTTGGGCGTGAGGATGCATGAACCAACTTTATTCAGGTGCGAGGCAACGGTTTCTCACCAAGTACATTGACTGGAACGCAGAAAATGAGATCGCGTTCACACTCTTAAATGACGCATACGTGTTTGACGAGAGTCACATTGCTTATGCCGTCATTCCCCCCGAAGCCATAGCGGCTCGATCGGTTGCTTTGGGTAGATACTCCGCAAAGGGTTGGGCACAGACGCCCGTTGTGGTGTTTTCAGGCGTCCAGAGCGATAAACCTATCACGTCCATCGTCATATCTCGCGCCATGAACGTTGGCGATCCAGAATCCAACCACGAGTTATTGGTCTTCTACGATCAGGTGCACCAACTTCCGTACACGCCACCGCCTGTGGGTGGTGATTTCTGGTTGGTGTATGATCAATTGTTCGACCCCGGTGGGTGGTTCCAACTTTAATTGGGGGGTTCATGGCTGATTTAACACTGTCCGAGATACTTAAGCTGAAGTACAACATGCGTATATCAGCCGTGACGCGGAATGGTGAGATTGATGGACACCCGATCAACGACTTTGTTCCCGTGAACGGGTGGATTGATCCCGGGAAAATACTGGTTATTACGCCTTTTGTGGACTCGTTCGTCCCCAAGCCCGTCTTTTGGTCGAGTGCATGGGACGAGGCGTTTATAGAGATGTGTTCGTTCCCTCCGCAGTGCCGCGAGATGGAATCCCCAAAAACGTGTGTGCGCGAGCGAGGGTCATGCGATGGCAGTTATCAATAGAATTAAAACGTCTGCTGGAAACAAGCATTTTTACAAGATCCACTACAACTGGCTGAATGCGTCCGATCCCGACAACTCTGAGCGGTTGCATGATGTTGAGGTTTCCATCGTCATCCGTGGCACTGAGGATCTGGAGACGTATGCACCGTTCGTTGTGGACCAAGTGGTGATCGATCCGGTTGGCACACCGCCCGGACAGTTTCTGACGTATGCAGCCCATGGGGGCACTACGGGGTGTATGTACGACGTGATTTTTAGGGTTACGACGACGTGGTCGCAGGTTCAGGCCGATTGCGTGTCGTATGAGATAGTGGGGACGTGCGAATCATGAGCGCAAAGATTAAGTTTCTCAACAACTACAGTGCCCAACTTGTCCGGGATGTCTCCCCTACGGATACGCAGTTATTCGTAACGGATGTGTCTAGGCTTCCAGCGCTCCCGCTTCCTGATGGTGAGCGGTTTTACGTCACCATCGACAATGCGTTGAGTGTCAACGACTACCCTGAAATCGTGCTGGTTACGGGCGTGAACTTCACCAGTCGGGCACTGACGGTGGAGCGCTCGCAGGATGGGACGGGCGCGTTCCGTTGGCGTGCTGGGGATCATGTTCAAGGGCGCAACATTAATGAGATTTTGGACGAGTTCATCCAAAGATCCCGCGATTACATGGTGGGACCACTCGTGTTCGGGGGATCTTTGCACCCCGTTGTTCCTCACATACGCATAGAGGGTAAGAACATCGACGCCGTTGGTCCGACGGCGGGCATGCGGTTCATGCTTAGGGAGGACGCGGACTACAACCACGTCCCCGCGCTCATTCATTACGAAGGTCAACTCAACACTACCGTGTTCCAAGATTACAACGTGGCGGCCACACGTGTGACGTTGGGTGACGTGAGCAACAGCGGCGATGGACTCCTTGCCGTGGCCGATTCAGAGATCATATCGGTCAATGAAGTGACCACGCTGACGGAGCTTGGGGACGCCACCAATACGGTTGTTACGGACGTCCCAGACCCTACGCAAACCGAGGTATTCACCTACGCGGTGCCGTTCGGCGAACGCCACGGAACCATGAAGTTGGAGATCGATGGGGTGTCACCGAACCCCGTTATGTGCACCGTTGAGTTGATGATCAGTGGGGTCGTTAAGTACACAAGTGCCTACTCTGTGGAAGATCTTGTGACGATCAATAAAACGATCAACACAGGGCCGTGGTACGCCGATGATGTCGTGTCACTAAACATCGTCAACGGCACTGGTATGACAGTTACACGTGCCAAGGTGACGTTCTTCCGCAATCGGTTGGATGCAGACAACATCTTCTACGATAACTCAAACACCACCGATGAGTTGGGCGACAGCGTCCAAGAAGCCATCGATGCGTTTTATGGGGGTCTGTCGTCGTTTGAACACATCCACGCCGTGTACCCAGTTACGGCGGGGCAGGTGACGTTCCCCATGGTTTACCCCAACGTTGAGAAGATCAACGTGCACCTGAACGGGGCGTTCTTGGCGGAGAACGTGTCGTTTATATACGACGAAGTGGCTCAGGTCATGACTATGATCTATGGGGAACTGCGAGCCGACGACACGCTGGTGATAACGCATTTCGTGCGCACGTCTGGTATGAATCCCGCTCACATGGGGACTACATCCTTGTGGCACACCTTCACAGGCGATGCAGCGGATAAACAGTCTTTGCGAGACATAATGAACGCGGTGAAAGTCCGACTGGACGCATTGGACGGGGGAGATTTATGACCAACCGAACTGGATTTTCTACGGGTCTGTATGGGTCATACGTCTACTCGTACAACTACCTTTCTAACGCCAACTTCCGCTTTTGGGACAGGACGATCATACGTGTGACGCCGGGTAGCATTGCCCGAGATTGGTCCCTTTTGACTCTGGGGTCCGCCCGACGGCAGGAAGATGGCCCCGACGACCGCACCAAGTTCTGCATCGAGGTGCAGTCTGAACCCGGTGACGACGTGGAGTTTGGGCAGTTCATAATCGCTGAAGACGCATCTTGCATGTCAGGCCAGTGGGTGACACTCCAGTTCTACCAGAAGTATATAGCGAGCGTGAACCCCATCCGCGCACGCCTCTACTCGGTGGCTGAGTTTAACAACCAATTCAGCGACATGACGCTCGTCGCGCAAGGTGCAGCGGCCATAACGGGTGGGTCGTGGGTGTACCAAGAGATGTCGTTTGACCTGACGACAGCGGATCTCACCAACGGTTTGTGGGTCATTTGGGAGGTCGAGGCTGACAACTCCATCTTCAGGTTGTCCCGCCCTCAGATCAACGTAGGTGACCGCGCCACACCGTTTGAGTTTAAGCCTTATGCGGACGAGCTTCGACCGGACGACGCCGTTGCAGGTATGTGCAAGTACGTCGTGACCATCGTAGGCGGTGAGTCACAGATCGACATGAATCCGTACATGGGTGCGGATGAGGTGGATCAGGTCAACGTCTTGATGTCGGGTGCCATCCTACAGGAGACATACGACTACACGTGGGAACCCGACACCAAGATCATTACGTTCTTGAGTGGGTACCGCCCTCGCGCAGAAGACACCTGCGTGGTGCAGGGGTACACCAAGACTGGGTCCGGCGTTGTGGCGGGGGTTCGTGCATTTAACACACGAACAGGTTTCGTTGTTCCAGAGGCAAGTGACTACGACGCTTGGATGGTGGATTTCGACCCTGCTAACAGCAAGATGACCACCACCGATGTGCAGGCGGCCATTGACGAGTTGGCATCTTCCGTTGGCTACGCAGGGGATGTGGACATCACTACGACCCCTCCAGAGGTGGGGGAGGCACTTGTTTGGGATGGAGCCAACTTCGTTCCTGGGTCGGTCGGTGGGTTCGCCGTCAGCGTTTTCCGTGACGACTACGACTACGCCGCCGCAGAGACGGTGGAGTATGACGACGGTACGGGTCGGGCGATATGGCGCTTCTCCACCCCTCACCCAGCAGGGGCTTGGGTAGGGATCGACGCTTACAAGATCACACCCAGCGCAGATGACGCTGGCAACTTCTATACGAGTATAGGGGATGGGGTCACAGACGGGTCCAACCCAGCCGGAAGCTGGGGCGTGCTCTCGTGGGCCGACAACTCGTACAAAGTCGGATCCATTGATCAGACCTATGACGTGACGTGCGAGATCATCTTGGATGGTGGCGGTGAGTGGACGCAGCGGTTTGAGCTGCACGTCACTCAAAGATACGGTGAAGCGCCTGACTTTCAGATGAAAGGCAGTTTCGACAATGACGGCTACTACCCAGACGCATACTTCCACACGATTGAAATGGGTGTGAGTCCGAGCGGCACGAACCGTCTGGCCATGAACATGGAGTGTAGGTTTTCGAGTCGAAAAATGACCATCACGGCAGTTCTTCGGACGGGTGGTTTGGGCAGTCTGCCCGACATCGCACTCTCTCAAGGAGACCTAGCGTCTGCGGACGTGACTCGTTCCTATGCAGCGGAACGCTGGGGGGATGTCTTATCGGGTGAGCTGAGGCAATCCACCACAAACAAAATTCCAGCGGGGTGGGCACGCATTGATGGCGCTAAGATCCTCGATGCCTACACGGCTTTGGGTCTGACTCAGACGGCTTTCTATTCCGCTTGTACGGCCATGACCGCTGCGGACTACGACAACTCCGCTACGCATCTGTATGGCGAATATGCGAACGCCTCGAACGCATATGTGACGATTGCCGTTGACGACGCTGTCATCATTCCCGACGCTTGGAAGCTGTTCGACCGCGACACAACGGACAATACACACATCGGCTCAGGTGCGTCGGACACTAGCCTGACCATTGCCGATGGCCTGATGATCGGCAATGCGCTGGTGCGTTCGACAAGCATCGTTGTCGTCTCCGGCACCCTAGCGTCCATCGTTTTGTATGGCACGACCACTGACGATGCAGAGCATGAGGTCGCAACACTCCCTGCTC
>Ga0070745_1001764_pt1 | contig 11873 bp, 25 predicted proteins | sample VirMetDEL_Mar_4_FD_77438 | JGI IMG/M metagenome (GOLD analysis project Ga0070745, IMG submission 77438) | Aqueous microbial communities from the Delaware River and Bay under freshwater to marine salinity gradient to study organic matter... | ecosystem: Environmental > Aquatic > Marine > Coastal ...
CAGGTCTTAAAAAATTGGTTGATGCCCATACAATTCCTGCAAGTACTCAAAAAGACATTGCAAATTGGAAAAAGTTTTTAGTTAAGTGGTATGAAATAGGGGGTAATCCTTACGAATTATATGAAAGCGTAAACGAGGGTAGACAAAAAAGTCCAAGAGGAAAAGACGCTAACTATATGTTAATGGTTAGTGCTACAAGAGGATTGAAAGTTAAGGATTTAGGATTAATTATAAGAGGTTTCGTATCTGCTTTTGGTGGAGAGCGTTTTTCTTGGGGTTCTAAAGATACCTACATTTTTGGCAATAAAAATAAAGGCATTGGTGCAACAACTGTTGCCACTATAACGGCTTATATTTCATTAGCGACTGCTTTATTTGGTTTACTTTCAAAACTATGGTCTTTCGGCAAATCGTTGAAAGAAGAAAGTGAGGCAAAAAAGAAAATGAGGGAACTTGAATCTAATGGGTGGATATTAGAGCAAGACTATTTAAATATGCCCGTTCCAAGACCACAAGTTACTGAAATTAAACAAATTTCAGTTCCTAAAGTAGATGCCCCAAATCTTGAAGATATTGGAAGTGTAATTATGGAATTTGAAAATTTAAGTAGTACTCAAAAATCAGACGCATATACTCCACAAACTAAAGAGCAATACGAGGCACAAGCAAAACAGGGTACTTATTCTCCTTTGGTAAATAATACAATAGAAGAAGCAAAAACCGATAAGGGTACTGCTGACTATTTAGCGTTAGCAACTAAAGTAAATAAAGCAATTCCAAATTCGGGGGAAACTATTGTAAGGTATGTTAAATTTAATCCTAATTCTTTTGAGAAAGATAAAAAACTTCAAGCAGGTTTTGGAAATGCAGTATTGCCTATTTTGATTGGTGTTGGGGTTATAATGGCATTGAACACAAGTAAAAAACAATTAAAAAATGGATAACTTACACGCAGAAAAATTTGCTATTGGTGGAAATGACGCCACTTTCTCTTATGACGGAAGTGGTATTAATCCTACCGAAGAAGTTGCTACCCCTATGGAAGAATTGTCAGACGCTCAAACTTTCGAGAATGAGCCGATTGACAAACCACAAGGAGAGGAAGCAGAAATCAGTACTGAAACAAAGGCAGAATTACCAAATATGGATTCAGATACGGATTCAGATACTGACGGAACATTTAAAAATTTACTCGTTTTAGGAGCAGTCCTTTTCGGGTTATTTATATATAGTAAGAAAAAATAATTAAATTTGAAAAAGTAAAAACAAAATTATGGCTATTTTTAGTAAAGAAACTGCAATGGAAGTCGCGTATATCGGGGCAGGTGCAGTAGCAGGTAAAATCGTTGGAACTAAAGTATATGACATGCTACCTTCTAGCGTACAAACGGCAATTCCAGTAAACGGGGCTTATGTAGAGGGTGCTATTCCCGTACTTGCTGGTCTTTTTTTACCAAGCATTGCAGGGCGTTCTACTTTGGTTCGTGGTTTAGCGAATGGAATGATTGCGTCAGGGGCATCGACTATCGTTGGACAAGCACTATCTGACTTTGGTGTTGGCGAAGGTGCAGGAATGGAAGGTGTAGGAAATGTAATGATGGGTAACGTTATGATGAGTGGTGCTGACACTACTTATGCACCTTTAATGGGTTCTACTGAAGGAGCAGACGCTTACAACGACAATTCTTATGATTTCACAAGTGCAGACGCAGGTGAAATGAATTTTTAATTTAACATTAGGAAACAAATAACTAATAAAACAACAAAATTATGAACAGCATTATCGCAGAAAAAAAGTTTATCGCTGAGAGAACGGGTATTCCTTACTCAAACCTTTCTCAGTCTTATTTACGTTCTGAGACACTTTTAGGAAGTCTTTCTCAGTACGATTTCGAATTACAACGTAACAACGTATCTTCTCCTAAAGTAACTGAAAGACTTTTGGATTTGAACGATGAGTTTGTAATTACTCACTTAACTATTGGTTTGAAGAATGTAGCGTCTGATACTGATGCCGAGCATATCGTTGCTCCTATTCAGACTTACGCTAACAATGAAACTGCAAGTGGAAACGTTAACCCATTAGGAACTAACGTTGAGGCAGTATTCAATTCTTCTTTCTCTTTAACTATCAATAGAAAAGAGTTTTTACCAGAGTTTCCTGTACGTTTCTTCAAGCGTATTGGCGATACTCAAGTAACTGCTACTTCTCAAGCGTCTTACCCTAACGGATTGTATGGTTTTGCACCATTCGAACCAGTAAAGGTTGACGGGCGTATGACTATTGATGCTACTATTTCAGTTGGAACGGGTATCGACCTAACTCCTGCAAGTGGTGAAAACTACGCAGTATTAGAGTGTCGTGGATACTTGGTAACTAACGCTAAATCCTAATCGGAGGTCTGTGTAATAAAAACTGGGGGTGTAAAAACCCCCTTTTTTCGTTATATTTGTTTTGTTAAACAACTTTAAAAATGAATAACTTAATTATTAAAAGAAGTCAGATTGTCGAGTTCCAATTTACGGGTACTCCGTCTACTTTAAAACGTTATGGTGCTTTGCCAAATCCTCAACTACAAAGAAATAATGTTATTTTATACGGAATTGAGGCGTTTTCTTCTGACCAACTTTCTGCTACTCCAACGGGAAACACTGTTGTTGCAAGTGCAGACATTGACCAAATGGTTGTAACGTTGGTAGATACTAACAAAGACCAATTTATCTACAACTTTCCTATCTACTCTTTAATTAGAAGTAACGTGGGAGGGTTTGTAACGCTATTTAAACCACGTTTGATAAACCTTAATGATTGTTACGTTCAGTTAACTGACGCAACAGGTGTATCTTCAAATGAGGTTGTAGCGTTCAATTTCTATTATCAACTTGTAGGAGAATAATTTTAATATGGAAAATAAGCAATTAATAAGTCCTTTAGTAAACTATATGACGGAGCAACAAATGGTTTGCGATGCTTATAGTGAAATTTCAGAATCAGCGAAACCCGTCGAATTTGTTTTTCAATCAACGGGGATTTATGGGTTGCAAATTTGGAAACCATATTATTTTAATCCCGACACAAGTTTAAACGGAAGTACAATTAAAGGTATAGAGGTTCTTACTACTACGCAATTAGGAAAAAGCACTACCAATAACACTCCCGTTTCTTCATTAGATGTTTTATCCAATCTTTTATTGTGGTTGGTAGATGACAAGGGGGAAGCAGTTTGTACGCTACCCCTTTGGATTCTTGGAGCAGGTAATTCAACGGCTGACAAAATACAACGCTTTAATTTAAAGAACATTATTTGGCAAGATTGCTACATTACCACTCACAATACTACGGGATTATCAGCAGGAACATCTATTTTGTTTAACGTATATTACGATAAAAAAGAGGAGCAATAATGGTAAATCCAAATTTTGTAATCGAAAAAATGAAAGACCTTGACTATCGCTATTATGTGGTCGAGGATATGGCAGGTTCAATGACTGACCAACAATGGCAGTCTATACCCGTTGATAGGGCAATAGATAAATTTAAGAGTTTTCTAAAAAATTGTAGTGTTGGAAGTTCTTATGTCGTTTTTATTTTTAAAACAAATGAAAGGTTAAAAAACGGAGAACCTACAAGAAGCAATGTACCTATGAGGTATGAAATATTTATTAACGAACCTTATGGGGGAAATCAAATGCAAGAAAAACAAGACGGAGAATTTGGACTAAACGGAATTGCTGAAAGTATGTATAGAGCAGGTTCAATGGGTTCTATTGGTTTAGATACTTATATCGGGGCAAAAGACGAAATACTATCTTTAAAACTGAAAATTCAGCAGTTAGAAATGGAAAATCGCTATTTACAAGATAAGCATACTTCTGAAATGGCGAGATTAGAAAAAGATTATGAAGACAAACTCTCGTCTGATAAGAAAATAGAGGGAATAATTGGTAGCGTACTTCCTGCAATGGGTTTAGGAGGTAATGGTATCGCAGGTATAACACAAGAAAAAGCAACTATGGAAACATCAACATCAAAGGAAAAAATCATCAATGCCATTAATATTCTTGTTCAAAATGACGCTAATTTTGTCGAAAATATCACGAAGTTAGCCGAATTATCTAAAAAGAATAAGACTATTTACGAAATGGCAGTAAAACAATTAAATAGTTTGTAATGGCTACACTAAAAAACGATATTAAAAAAGTTTGGAGAGAATTGCCAAGTTCGGCAAGACTTGGAATCACTTTAATAGGTGGTTTTATTGTATTTAAGAAAGTTCGAGGTTTTTGGGATAAAATTAAAACAACTCCCGAATCTGCAAAATCAGACGAGAAAAAATTTATAGAACAAGGACAAGTCGCTACTTATCCCGATGCTTCTTACACGGGGTGGGCAGACATTATTTACAATGAATATTTTAATAGCGTTTGGTCGAGTTTTTCAGATGTAAAATACATATTTGAAAAAATGCAAAACGATTTAGATGTGTCTAAATTAATTCAAGCGTTTGGAAAAAGAAGAATTTTGTTTTCAACGGGAACGGGAGACTTACAAACTATTATTATCAAGATAGACGATGACGCACCTCAACAAGTAAATCAGATTTTCGCAACAAAAGGGATTAAGTATAGATTCTAATGAAAAAAGATAATAAAAAAATATTAGCACTTGGAGTTTTAGGATATTTAGGTTATAAGTTTGCTCCTAAATTATTTGCTAAAACAACATCTAATCAGCAAGGTGCTAATTCAGATTCTAACGCTACTGAAACAAAGGGAACTCTTGCATCTACTTCAACGAGCAAATGTGGAGCAATTACCTTTTGGGGAGAAACCCCAATCGATAAAGCAAAGAAAGATAATGCGTTTAAAAACATAATTAAAAACTTGCAGAACTATGCTAATACAATGTTAATTTATAGAGGATTAAAGGATTCTACTATAAAGATTGACGGATTATATGGTGCTTGTACTGATAAAGCGTGTAACATTGCTTTCTCGAAAGTATGGGTTACTCCTAAAAGCATAAAAGAACTTGAGGCAAGAGCAAATTATATTAGACAAAATTTTGGTTTGTTTTCTGCTTTGCCTTACGAAAGAAGAATGAATATTTTAGTTGAAAAGTTATCGGACTAATATGTTTATAGGTGCTAACGATATAATAGATACTAAACAAGAAACTCTACAAATTACAAAAGAGGATTTTGAGCGTATTGAACAACGACAAAAATTAATAATAGGACTAATCATTGCGTTAGCCGTACTTACTTTAATAAAGAAATGAGAAAAACAAGAACATTAACTGAATTTTTTGGTAGCAATGACTTCATTGTTTCTAATTGTATATCAATAGCGTTTACAAGACCTACGGGTGCTAATCCCGTTTATGTCAATGGTATGCCTATTGGAGACGGACAAACCTTTACTATAAATCAAAATGTTGGGGAAATAGATGTAACTAATTACGAAATAGTTTTCGGAACGGGTGCAGGTTCTAACGAACTTTATGTTGTTAGAGTAGTTCCTTTTAATATATCAGATTTTGAGTAATGGCAAATTTTAGTAGTGTAGTAAATCACGTTATCAAGTTTGAAGGTGGTCATAGTAGCGATCCACACGACAACGCTTTGAGATACGGACATTCGGGGGTTTATGGTAAAGGTTATGACAATAGATACCCTAATAATTTCATACACACTAACAAGGGCATTATATGGAATACTTATTTGACTTTTTGCAAACGAGTAAATAAAACTCCTAATGCACAAGAATTTATTAATATGAATATGACGCTATGGAAAGACATAGCATACAATTTATATTGGAAACCTTATGGTTTAGATAATGTAAACTCTCAAGCAATCGCTGAAATTATATTTGAGGGATATTGGGGTGGGGGTGGAAACCAATTAGTTAAGTCTATGCAAATCAAACTTAATGAATTGGGTTTTAAAGGTAAAAATGGAAACGCTTTAGTAATTGACGGAGCAATGGGAGTTAATTCCATTTATGCTTTAAATAACGCTACAAAAAAATATAGCAACGAAACGGCTATTATTAGGTATATGACTTCAGAAAGATTGAGTTATTTACAAAGTTTATCTGATTGGAGTATATATGGCAAGGGGTGGACAAATCGAGTTAATGAAATGCTATCCAAAGCATTAGAAACTGCTAGAGGGCAACAAATTGCATCAATCTTCCTTATTGGGGGGCTTTTTTTTTTAACGTATAAAGCGTATAAAAGGTACGATAAAAAGGTAATGTGGGGAGGTAGGATTTAGTTTTCCTCTCTTTCGTCTCTCATTGGTATTTGAGATTCATACTCAATAACTTCTTTCTTTTGACTTTGTGGGAATACTTGCATTTGAGATTGTTCTTGGAAACGACCTTGTTGTGTCGCTATTCCATTTTCAATTCTTACAATAGAATCTGAATCGTGAGCATATTCTTGAGAACCTCTAAAGTCTCCGTCTTTTGTTGCTTGTTGAATCGTAATTAATGAAAGGTTAGGATTATTATGTTTCAACTCTCGAATTTGCTCGGGAGTAATCGCTATAAAGTTTACTGAATCAATAAATACGAAATCATAATTTCCTGCTACTTCCATAATTGGTTCTGCCTCTCTATAATTACCGAAGTGCATACGAGAGGATTTTAAACCGAAGTTGGTCATTTTGTTTTTCAAGGTTTGAGAAAATCCTTCTTCTGACGCTACATAAAGAACGTCTCCGAAATTATCTGCTAAGTATTTAGCAAAGTGCATACAAAAGGTTGATTTACCACTTTTGGGCAAACCAAAAACCATATAGTGAGCATTGATACTCGGTTGACCGAAAAACTGCTCCCAACGACCTTCAAAATCGTATTTAGCGTAATCGTATTCTGCAAGGTCTTGTGCTGACATAATTCCCGTTTGTGCAGAATCTCCTGCCCTCATTTGTCTTTCTAATTGTTTTATTTGCTCTCTAATTGCAGTAACTTTCTTCATTAGAATATCTCTATCCATGTCGGAAAGTTTTTTATTTCTCATTAAATACGCACCTGCAAGTCCCCCTGCAATAGCAGGAAAACCCCTACCAATGTAATGTTCAGCGATTTTATAACCTGCCATTCCTACCTGCACAAAAGGGGGAAATGATAAACGAGCAGTTGCTTTTTGTAATTGATTTTTTAAAGCGTTTATCTTGGTTTGATAAATTTGTGTTTCGTCTATTTCAAGGTCGTTAAAATCCATACTATTTTCGTATTAAAAGTATTATTAGAATAAAAATAATTATCAGCCATAACCACTCCTTTATTTTGTGAATCGCCCCAACGAATCCCGTTTTCTCTTTTTGCTCGATGTACTTTTCGACGATTTTTGAAGGTTTAATTTCGGTTGTTTGTACATAGGTTGTGCAGGGCTTTTCTCGGTAAACAACTCGGAAAGTGTCTCTAACTCTTGCAATTCGAATGTTATCGATAGTGATTGTGTCGATTTTTTCAGACCAAACAAATTGAGTATCTTGTTGTAAAGTATCGCGTACATATACCGAATCAAATTGTAAAGTCTCGATAAGATACGGGTATTTAGAAACCAATCGAGTAAAGCGATAAGTAGGACTGCACCCAACAAAAAAAATGAGAATAAAAAGCAATAATATAATAATTGATAATCCATATTTCATAAGTTATTTATTCAAATATAAGCAATTTACCGTCCAATTTCTTTGAGGGATTTAAGGAACTCTTTATCGTTACCCCCAATCTCCTTGCATTGTTTTTTTGCCTTATTGTCGTTTGGTAAGCCATAAATTTGTTCAAGCGTTAAACTTCTACACTTTGGAACTTTTTTAGTGTAGTATTTTCTTTTCATTATTCCATTAATCCGTTTTGCTTTAAAATTTGGTCGAATTGTTCAGCGTTGACTTGTCTATTTTGCTGATATAGTTCCCAAGTTTTATTTGCATCATTTAATTCTATTTTAAATACTTCTGAAACCTTTTTAATAGCAGTTGCTGAATCTTCAGTTTCTTGCTCAATGGCTTTTAAAATATCTAATAATGTTTTCTTTGGTTCAATCGCTTGTTTTTTCTTTTGTTGTTCTTGCCAATATCTATATCCACCAATTCCCAAAACTAACGCTAATAATAATATGGTATCTTTTTTCATAATAAATTAAGTTGTTGTTGTCCTTGAGTAAGACTTTTCTCGTATTCTTCCTTTTGGACTTTATAGTCGGGCTTTATGCCTCTATATTCTTGATAATAAAATAATCGAACAAAATTTAATCTTTGGTTATGCTCCCAATCTCCCGTGTATATCATTTTTAACCAACCACTTGATTTTATTAAATTGGCAAAATCAAAAGGAGACTTTTCTTTCATCTCCTTTAGTTCTTCTAAACTATGGTTTATGTACATACCCTTTTGCAAGTTGGGTAATGTACCTTTTGATAATTTTGTGGTCGTTTCGGTGGTTAAATTCATAACGCTTATCTTCTCCGTTCTTATTCATCGAAATTACAAAATTTTCCCCGTTTTTCCTTATTTGAAACTGCTTAACGGATTCATACTTAATCGGTAAATTTAAATTTTCAAATATTTTTTCTACTTGATTAATTTTTTTAACGCTTGTATCTCTTTTGAAAAACACCCCGTCTACCCAATGAAAAATATACTTTTCGCCTAAAATCCACTTGCATTCTTCCATTACATCGTTAACTTCTTGAATTAATGAAAAGAAAATTTGTGCAGTTGGTTCTCTATGGTTTACAATGTTTTTAACTTTGCCATTCTCATAATTAAATTTTAAATATGATGACGCTAACATTCCTAAACAAGGCAATTTTTCTGATTTTTTTAAAGAATTTAAATAATCAAAAGTTTCTTTAGTTATTAATCCTGCATTATAAATTGCGTGAGGATAAGCAGAACTAATATCTATATTTAAAACTTCTGATTCGTTCATATTTCCAAGTGAATCATTATAACCAAAATTTTTTGTGCTATAATCCCCTTGCATTATTTGTTTCGCTAATTCGTTGTCCTTAATATCCTTTAGCACTTTATTTCTTGCAATAAACACCCTATTAGAATATTGATTAACCATAAATTTGTGTTTACCCATTTTACTTTCTAAAGTGGTTGTATATGTTCCGTGTTTCATAGTATAGGGAATATTCATAGTATCCCACATATCCGTAATCATTCGGATATTTTCTAAAGTCCTTTCTAGTTTCATTATCTTGAAGTTGCTATCTTAATTTCTACATCTCTATATAATTGTGGAACTTGCGTTCCCTTTCCTTTGGCAAACTCCTTTTTAAATGAAGTACTTTCTTGTCCTCTTGGTTTTTGAAGTGATAAGAATATTGTCTTTGTTCTATAAGAAATGGTCATTTTATAATCAAAAGTAACCTTAACCCCTAAACTTGAATCAATACTTCTAATATCATTGACAATACCAATTTCAAACTTTGCAAGATAATCTAAAACCCTTTTCGCACCCCTAACAAATATACTCCCTTTAGTATCTTCATTCGGCTTAGTCAAAACAACTTTATAATTATTAAATGCAGATGTTAATAAAAATGTCGCTACCTCCGAAACACCTTTTTTTGTAACTTCCCCCGTGTATCCATTTTTAAACGCTCCTCTTTCAGTTTGAAAAATTGGAAAAATTCCTTCGGGAGCAGATTGTAAAATTGTCCGTTGAATTTCTGCTCTACTTTTATAAAATTCATCAATATTTCTTGGTAGGTTCGGACTAAATCTTTTAAGAATTGCTGATTCGTCTTTTTTCAATGCCCTACCCTTGTAGTAAAGTAAATTCTTCGCTGATTCTTTTGCAATTTTAGAACGCCTTGCTGAATCTTTTCTTTGAAAGTCTGACGCTACTTTACTGCTAACTCTTTTTCCGTTTAAATAATAATATGTTCTCCCGTTAGTTGTCCTTACTCTTTTTAGTCCCGTGATTCTTGTACTCATATTTTGTAAAGGTTAGCCAAAAAAGGGGAGCAGAACTCCCCCTTAATGATGAAAAAAATTTAATCGTTTACCCTAACAAAGATAAATTATAAATCTTAACATTACCCTCTTTTTTCGTGTAAGTTACCTCGACTGGAGTACCTACGGGGACATTGTCAAGTTGACGGACTAAATTTACACCCGAATTTATTTTTACTTGTTTGTCGATTAAGAAACGAGCAGACTTTAATTGTCTTTGCTCTCCCGTACCTTTGTCGGTTACGCTAATGTCTCCCAATCCAATGTAAACCCCTCTAAAAGAATCTTCGGGTTTTTCTAATTCGATGTAGTCAGCCGTTAATGTCATTACGGGCTTTAATTTTGTTAATCCTTCGGACTTCGCTACCAATTCTTGGAAGTTGATGTCTCCTGCTACTTGGATTTCGGCAGTTTCTGTGTTTTGTAATTCGCTATTCATTTTAAATAGGTTTTTTTAGTTGGAAAATTCAGTCATGGAAGTAATAATAAAGTGAACTAACTTTTGAGTAAAGAGGTTTCTACCTGCTCCATTGATATGGATTTTCGCCTTTACCATTTGTTCGTCTCCCTCTATTTCGCTAACATGAACTTGTAAGTCTGGTCTGTACTTTGAACATTTTTCCATGCAATCGTACACGCTACGTTTTACCCATTGTTGGGTAAGTTGTTTATCTTGTGTTGTCATAAAATTAAAAATTTCTCTTGTATTCCTCAAGAAGTGGAATGTCCTTGTAAGTTCTACATATTTGTTTGCACCTATTGAGTGCCTTTTGATATGTAACATCATTTCGGAAACTCTTATCGGGCATATAGCCGTAAAGATTAGTTCCGTTCACATTTTCGTAAACTCTAATAAACATTGACTTTGCTTGTTTATTGAGTGCTTCTAAATCTCTTTCGGGTAACATAGTTTTATAATTGATTGATGATGCAATTTTACATAAGTTTTATTAAAGTATGAAAAAAGTTTATCAACAATTAATGTGGATAACTCAAAAAAGTTTTATATTGATTTTACAAAAGTTATATATATATTTGTATAACAAATCAAAGAAATATATATTATGAACAATCAAAAAGAAAATCAAATTGAAGTTTTAATCAAAAAAATCAATTCTTCAAAAACTCATCTAGAACTATTGGACATTATGTTTGATATAGACTATCGAGTAAAGTTTTGTGGTTTAAGTGTTGGGGTAGCAGATAGTTTGAAAATGTTTGTTAAAATGGCAAAAAACGAAATTAAATAAATTATGAAAAAAGAAACAAAAGATTTAAACAATCGAATTAATGATGCCGAGACAAAATCTGAATTGATTTTGCTTATGACTGAAGTTATTATGAATTGTCAAACTTATGCAGATTTACTAAAAATAATGCTTGTTATTGACAAACAATCAAAAAAGGCATTTCCCGATTTACCCGAAGAAATTGCAAATACTCTAATAATGTTTATAGAGATGAGAATGGAAGAAATAGATATAATTTACTAAAAATATGGAACAAGTAATAAGAGACGAAAAAGGGCAAATAATCGGTTTTAACATTGATTCCGATTGTCAATTTGTACAAGAAATGCAAAACCCTAACAATGTAATCAATGTAAACTCTAATTCGATGAATAAGGCATACTATAACCTTATATTATCTATTCGTGATGTTAAAATGTATCTTGGAGGAATAAAACCAAATCGACATTGGAGCATTACAAGAGTAAAAGAGTATTTCGGTTTCAAAATGAAAGACAACAACCTATTTTTAGAGTATTTAACGGGCATAGAAGACATTTTACAAGGACAAAACGGGGAAAAGTAAATGTCCGTGTCCGTGTCGGAGTGGTTGCAGGTGGATTCGATGTCCGTGTCCACCTACCCGACCACCTACGCC
>Ga0070745_1001766_pt1 | contig 11867 bp, 10 predicted proteins | sample VirMetDEL_Mar_4_FD_77438 | JGI IMG/M metagenome (GOLD analysis project Ga0070745, IMG submission 77438) | Aqueous microbial communities from the Delaware River and Bay under freshwater to marine salinity gradient to study organic matter... | ecosystem: Environmental > Aquatic > Marine > Coastal ...
AACCTGACGGTTCTGGTCCTTAGCGAGGTCCTGCTTGATGCGGGACATTTCTTCGCCAACATAGTCGACGAATGCCTGCGGGTTGGACTTTGCCTGGTACATGGTCTGACCCGTGCACTTGATAGCGCCGTACTGGCTCTTCAGACCGGTTGAACCACGGGCGTAGGTCTGCTGACCTGCGTCGGGCAGAGCTTCCAGCTCGTTACGAGCACCAATACCGTGGTTGCGTCCAAAGTGAGCAACAAAGTTCACTCCGGCACCACCAACGTTAGTGATGTTCTTCGCGGTGCTCTTAATCATCCCCAGTGCCGGGGTGTCGTTGTTAATCTGCTCGTTAACGCCATCGGAGTAAATCTGTTTCAGAATCTCCGAGCCGATAGTGAGCGAAATACCGTCAGCCATAGTTTTTTCCTTTCTTCGGCTTGGGTTTTTTGCCTATTTTTTCCCAGCCGTGAGGACGGCCATATAACAAGATTAGCAAAAAAATGACTAATCTTGTATTTAGCCGGCTGTTAGTGTCTGTTTGCGCGTCTAGTTCTCTGAACCCAGACGAATAGCAAGCGCCAAGGCAGCTTCTCTTTTAGCATCTTCCGAACTCAAATCGGGTGGGGCTGGTGCGGTCATTCCCGTACCACTCCCCACAACTTTAGGTGGACGTTTCGACGCATACTTGCGACGAAGGTTTTCTTCATAGTCACGCAACTCATGGTATGCGTGAGCTACGGAAGGATTGTTGCCAGCGTGGGCGTTAGCCACAGCACGCTTAACAACCTCAGCCCTGTCAAACGTCCCATACTTCTTTTCCAGTTCGCCCAACTCGCTTTCTAGTTGACGTCGCCCCGCTTCCATTTGCTCCATTTGAATGCGTTGCTCTTGAGATTGTTTTTGCGATTCCTCAAGCTGTTGAAGCCGTTGCTGGGTCTCCGCCAACTGTTGCTGTAACGCCAGTTCTTGTTGCGACACTGCCGCCGGTTGCTGGGTTTCTGTTTCCTCAAACCCGAAATAGTTTTCAAATTCGTTCGCGGGTTGCTTCTGCTGTGTCGTTTGGCGTTGCGAAATAAGTTGCTGGGTTTGTTCAATTTGTTTCCTTAGCTCTGCAACGTTGCCGGCGTCTTGCGCCCACCCGTAAGTTTCTCCTAAACCGTCATAGAACCTGCGGGGGTCTTTGACGAGCGCTTGCTGCATTTGTATAGCAGCTTCAATGTCTTGCTCGGTGAGCCCTTGAGAAGTGAACCTTCTGAGTGGTTCTGTTTCTTCTATGACACGCTGGTAGCGTCGCTGCCAGTCTTCGACGAGCGGTTTGAGGTCTTCGTGGAGTGGTTCGGGGACGATGCTTTCAATGTACGACCATGAGATTGGTTCGTCGTCACTGTCCGTGTCGTTGTCGTCTTCTGCCGCAATGGGTTCGTCGTCTTCTGGTTCTTCGATGGCGACGTCATCTACGGGTTCTTCAATGGGTGTTTCTTCGTTTGTTTCTTCTCCGAAACCGTCGAAGCCTTCCACATTGGAGAGGTCTAGGTTTTTAATATCAAAGGTATCGTTTTGGTTAGCCATAACCCTAACTATACCACAGACGCCCTTACCTTACGCTACCGTTTGCGCGAGCGTGCAGAAAAACGCATTTACTGCATTTCAGATATGCAGAATTGTGCAAATTATGTGCGCTCGAACATAGCAAACGTGATGTCACCACCAACTTACCAACATTTAAGCCGGTAAGTGTAGGTAAGGAAAATTCCTTACTTTACCATTTTACTTTGTCAGCCCAATAAGCCGCAGAAGTCTTACCCTTAGCAATGTTCTTAGAATGACGCGCCTTAAACGAAGAACGCTTCTTCTTCATACGGTCAGACTCCCCAGCTTTAGGCTTACCGGCGGTACTAGCACCCTGCTCACCAAACCGAATTGTTTTAGGCTTACCATCAACCTCAACCACAACAACGTGAGACTTTTTAGGATGGTTGGGGGTACGCTTGGGCTGGTTGTAACCCGACACGCCAGCATTCCTCAGAGCTGCAGCCTTACGGCTTTTTGCCTCAGCCATTACTTTTTTCCCTTCGACACAGCCATGTTGTCAACAAGGTTAGGGTAAGGGCGCCCAGCCTTCTTAGCGCGAGCTTTAGCCTGCGCCTTTTGTGCTGGGGTCAACGACATCCGCTTGCTCTTAGGTTTAGGGTTGGGTGTGTTCCACACCTTCTTTTCCACTAGATTGTTTTTCTCCAATCTATATATTCATCGGAAATATTGGGGTCTGGTCCTACAGACCCATCTTCGTAAAGAACAAGGCCGCGGCGCTTCAGGTTTGCCCTCATGCGCTCCATTACGTATGCGTCCATGATTTCCGGGTCTACTTTGGCGCTCGAGCTTCCGATTCCCTTGCGACCCTGTACTCTACCCCCCTTGCGCGGGGTTGTATTGCGGCGTGGTTGTTTTTTCTTTTCCATTACATTGCTCTTTCTGGACCCATAAAGTCCGTCATGTTACCTGTTTGTGGGGGTGGAGGCATCGACCCCGGACCCGTAGAACCCACAGCCGGCGCAATACTTCCAGAGTTACCCGGCTCATAAGCGCCACCAGGTTGCGGACCACCAGGAGGCAGAAGCCCCATCATCCGCATAGCCCGACGTGCTTTATGCTGGGCAACGTGGTTCATTACCTCATCCTGAATATACTGAGGCAACATCTTGTATGAAGAACTCTTCTGCATCAACTCGTGAATCTCAATATGCACATCATCATTATCCCACTCATTAATCGGGATAACACTTTGACGTGGCGGAATCTGACCATCAGGTCCAGGTTGCACCTCACCCATAGCCACCCGCATTTGATGCATCTGGTCAGCCATCATCACCTGTTCCTCGGTGAGGCGCTTAAAGTCAATGTTTTCGGTTTGGGCGGCACGCTTATCAATACCGCGGCGGGTAGTCCACTGCTGCAACATGGGCATGTCAAGCAACTCGAAGCCCTCTTGCGGTGTCATGTAACCAAACTTCATAAAGTCCATAACATTCGCCATGCGTGCACTCTTCGACTGTGGTAGTGCGCTACCAGCCTCAATGCGCAAGTCGGTTCCGCGTGCGATATCCGAACCTTTCAACAAAATAGCTTCGTAACCACCATCGTCACCTGTGGCTTTCACCAGTCGCGGCACATCCCAATAATCAGCGCACAAAGACAACGATTGACGTGCCGTGTCTTCTACCGCTGACTCTAGTGACGTAATAGTGGGTTGCAGGTAAGAGTCGTCACGTTCCTGCAAATACGCAATAGCGGTGGCAGCCGACACGCCGCCAGGAGCCTGCCCTCGTGACACCTCATGCTGACCGGAAATGTCCTCGAAGTTCATTTGCTGGCGTTCGTTAAACTGCACCACATAAGACGGCAACTCGGTGAGCGCCATGGGTTGCGGTCTTTGCGCGTTGGGGCGCACAGGAATCCAAAGACCGGGCTCCGTGGTAACTTTCTGTGGCACCACGGAGCCCTCATCAAACAACACCTGCGGTTTGCTGGTGCGGTTTTTGGCTTCAATAATTTGAGACTGGGTGCGGTTGTATTCAACCTGCAAGGGAATCAAATCCGTGATAACAGAGTCAGCGTAGAAACGCCCGGTGGGAATGTGGTCAATTTTTGCGAACGGGTACTGCCCGTGAGAATAAGGCAAACCTGACAGGCCCGCTTGAATGATTTGTTCGTTAACAATGGTGACAAACCCTCCTTGGGGGAGGATTTTGGTTGTGCCTGGTTTAATCCACGCTTCAATGAGTGTGGCGCTTTCGGGGCGCGCTTCTTTGTTGGCAGAGATACCTAACTTTGATGGCGACATAATATCGTCGGTGTCGCCGTCTTCACTGACACGGAAGCCTTCGGGGAGAGCGTCTTTATAAGTCAGCTCAATCCATTCAATTGGTTTGTTGTACACGTTAAAAACGTATGGTTGGTCGTAAATACATTCTTCGGTAAGGTCCGGTACAAGAATGTTGAACGGGCTCAACGCAGCCCAACACACCTCACCATACAAGTCACTTACCGCGTCATATTTGTAATCATCCCAATAGGTTTTGATGAACGCGGTGCCGGTGATGGAAAGCCAGAAAGCCGAATCAGCGATGGTGCGGTGAAAGTTTCTGCGATAGTACAGGGACTCCCACACTTGTTCACCCGCCCGGGCAGCAAACACATCGTCGTCGTCGTTGGAAGATGGCACCACACTTGCGGTCGGTTTACCTGCGGTAAGTTTAGAAATCTCGGTACGAATAATAGGACGAATTTTGTTTATTGTGATTCGGGGAGTGTATTTGTCCAGTTTGGGCAGGGGAACCAGGCGGTCTTCATTACGGTTCCATTCGACGTATTGTTTGCCCATGTAAAAAGACAAGTTGGTGTACCACTGGCGTTCATACACGCGACGTGCTGACCGCATAGTGTTGTACTGGCGTTTCACCCAAGCAACAAGTTTGCGACCGTCAGGGCTTTGCGCGAAAGCACGAACACGTTCAGCTTCCAACATGTTGGGGTTCATGTCGGCTTCCATGGGTTGTTCGTATGTTTCTTCAACCTCAACTTCAACTAGCCGACTTTCGTTGTCGGCTAGTTCTTTGTTGATTTCTTTAGCTGATGACGGCTGTGATGGCATCCAAGTCTTCCTTGTCTATAGCGATATCGTCGGCTAACTCTCCTGCTAGCCGAGCTTCTTCCGCAGCATAAGTGTCTCCACTATAATATCGCGCATTCTTCTCGTATTCAGCCATTTGTTCAGACCTGGTTCGGGCGAACTCCAATTCACTGTAAGTTAGGGCATCCTTACTTGCCAAAAGCCTCACAGTTTCGTCAAGTTGTTTGCTCAGTGGTTCAGTTATTAACTGGGTCCTTTTGGGCTCAGTTTTTACTATCCACAGTACCAGCGTCAGCGCTCCCCCCGCTAGTAACGCCAGCAAGCTCAGTGACAGCACTATCAGAAAGCTGTTTGATTCCATTGATAACTCCTTCGATTGTTTCGGGAACGTGAGACAACGCGTTCTGTAGTTCTTTGTTGCGTTTTTGTGCTGCCTTAAGTTCTTGGTGCACGTTTTCTAGATTTTGTTCTGCTTCTTCCTGGCTGATGTACCCGAACTGGCGGGCCAGCCATGCCATACCTCTAGCGGAAACGTACACTTGACCATAGTCGGGTATTTGGAAACCCAAATCTAATGCTTGTTCTTGCCCTTTAACGTTACCGTTCCCTGTTAGCACGCAACGCTGCGGGAACACTGTCATAACATCAACGAACTTTGTTCTACTGCTTGGCATATTTCTCCTTGATTAGATGAGAACAATGATACACCAAAAGGTTACTCTATTCCGGTGAAATCATAACTGGTGCCGTTAGGGTTGTTTAAACTGGTTCCCAAGGCCCGCGAATTACGTCTTTCTAGTTCTGTTCGCCACGCATACGTCACATCCAACAGTGATGCCGCATATTCAACCCTGTCGTCACTTTCACCAGCATAATCTTCGGGCGTTAAATCGGGCATAAACGTCATCAGGTAACGCAACGCATCTGTCGTGTGGTCATCTTTTTCGCGTTGCCCCTCAGGCTGGTTTTTCATTGCCGCAACTTTTTTGTTCACAAAACGGTTCTGTTTAGCACCTTTAAGTTCACGAATCGTATTATGGCACTCCTGCAATATTGTGAGAAAAGGTTTACCCGTTTTCGGGTTCATTTTCAGGTACTGCATTATCTTGTTGATTCCTACCTCTTTTTGGCGTGGTATCCCGTCCACGTTGATGTAGATTCCGTGTTTCGCGTACTCGCTGATAATGCTTTCTCCCGTGATTCCGCTTCGCTGTTTCATCGCCGGGTCCCCGGTCACCATGTACGGAACGCAATCTAACTCCGCGTTAATTTCTTTGATAGCTTGAGCATGGTCAGCAACTGTCGCATTAGCTTGATAATATTCCCTTATCACCGTAAGTCCGCCTTTGATATCAGCCGCAATCCACAACCAGGCGGTCGGGTTGTTGATTCCGTGGTCCCCAGTCAAATAAACACGCATGTGTTGCGGGTCGAAATTGAAGTCTTGGAAAGTCTGGTTGGCGTGTGTTATCTCTTTGAAATCTTTGTACAAAGCACCTGAGATAGATAAATACTCACCACCAAAACGGACCGCTTTGTTTTCTTGGTCCATTGTCCCGAAAATACGTTCAATAGCGTCTTTCGGTAGGTACGGGTTTTCGTTGGTTGACATTTGAATCAACCCGATAACTGGTTTTTCTTTTTTCTCTAACGCTTCAAAATAAGGCTGGTAAAGGTCATCGTAAATCCATTCCATACCCGCTACGGGGGTTTCACTAATCCACCAACACCCGTTTGTGTCCAGCAAACGCATCTGGCATTCGTCAAAAATAACTTTGGGGCACTCTTCATCGAAATGCACAAAATGGCGTGATGTTCCAGCGAATTTGTCGAGGTCTTGGTCTTGCGACATGAACTCCACAAACGAACCGTCTTTCAGTGTCAACGTGTGCTGTTGCGCTGAATATGATTTTTCCCACGACCCATCAATCAAATAATCTTGCGGCATATATTGTCTGTAGAGCGGCAAAATGATTTTGTCGACACCGTTGAGAAAGTCAACGCACACAACACGTCCCCTGACTTGACCTTCAAAGTTGGGGCGGTAAGGGTGGGTTTTGGTGAGATACCAAACCCCTTCCACTACGGATGCAACAGATTTACCGGAACGGTTTCCTGCCACAAACAACCGGTTCAGGTCTTGCAAATTGTGAAACTGTAATTGTTTGTCGTGTGGTTTGTACGCGTAAACGTTAGGTTGGCGTGCCTGCACACGCAGTTGCTCTTCAATATTCTGAACAAGACCAACAAAATCTACACCTTCTTGTTTGGCGGTGCTGGCCCTAGAAGCTCGATAACCCATTTTCTAACTGATTCTTTACGTTGACTAATGGTGCCGCTTTATGGAGTTCGTCGGCGGCAAGTTTGTCCACAGCAGCCCCTCCCAGGCGTGCTCCCATTGTAGCAAGCACGATAGCGTCAGCAATGTTGTGGTCCGTGATGTGCATACCTGTTTGTGCCACCACGGATTCAATAACCGCATGTTTTTTAGCGTTACCGTTCCCGGTCGCATATTTTGCTCGCGACCTGGGCGGTATCACATAAAACGCTTTTATTTTTAAGTCCTCTTCCATGAGGTAATCCCAGATGGCGTGTTTAACAATCCACCAACCACCAGCAAGTTCATGTGATTTTGCGCCACCGGAACCAAAACTGGGGCCTTCCATAACAATAATGTCCCCATCGTTAAGTTTGCGTACAGCACCTAACACTTTGTTGGCAATGTACTCTAATCTTTCGTGCCCTTTCATGGGCGGGTTTATCGCCCAAGTGTCTTCCCATACCGGCCTGCTTTGGGGCTCTTTTGATACAATTGCGATACCGGTTGCTGTTAGTGACGGGTCAATCCCTAATATTTTTACCATGAGGTAACCCTACACGAGGAAACAGTGGCTAGAGACGAAGATACCGAAACACGCCAAGCCCAGTTGCGGCAAATAGATGATTTTAGGCGTGGTGTTGCGGAAAGCACACCGGAACCCCCTCCTGCCGGTCGTTACTTGGATTGGTTTCACGCGCAAGCATCGTACCGTCGTCCCACTGATTTGCATCACCAACTGGGGTCTAACTCATGGGATGCCGCACCAGGGGACCACACCCACAACATTGAAGACTTGTTAGACATAGAAAAATCTGTCCACATCACACCTGAGGGCACCGCTGCCACCACACCACCAACATTCACGGGCGACGCCGGCGACGTTTTCTCTGGAAGTTACACACGTATCGGCAACGTTGTACATTTTGCTTACATGGTGGATTTTGATAACATCACCAGTTTTGGTGCTGGACAGTACTCTATGGAGTTGCCTTACGCCGCAGAACACCCCTACGTTTTCCGTGACGGTTGCCTTCACGACGCCTCAACGGGGGACCAATACCATATGACCGGTCACGTGGCTGAAGGCGAAACAACCATGTACCTGTTTTGGTCTGACAAAGTGTCTAGCGCCGTCCAAGATGTCGAGTTTGAAGAAGGAACCCCTTTGAGTTTGGATGTGGCAGATAATTTCCATATTGCTGGAACGTACGAGAAACAACCAGATTAAGTTAAATGTCCGCCCCGTGTTTTCTGGCCTCTTCTCTACGCAAACCATCTTCAGTATAAATTTCCTCATCTTTTGCTCTGGTAACGGGGTCGTGCTCAACATAGTCCCCATCGGGGATGAATGGAACTGACGCGTCAACGGAACCGTCCTCATTGGTGGGGCGAGGACCATACGCTTCATCGTTTTTGGCGTGCCACTGGTTGTGACACCAATCACAAATCCTGTGCAGGTTAACCCCCAACTCGTTATTCAACGTGTTCTTATCGGGACCATGATGCCTATCCGACGCTGGCCTGCCCGGGCAACCCAAAATGGGTACCACACCACCACCAGCCTGGGCCAACCACGCCCACTCACAAATCATCCCCGGCGCAATCGGCGCTGTTTTCGCCGCCATCTTGCGGCCAGAAGAAAGCGGGTCAGCATACTCATCAGGCGATTTAACACCTATATAATCGTTTATATAAGTTTCAATCTCTTCAACCACCGGGGTCCCCACATAGTTCGAGTCGGCGGAGCCTTTAGATTCTTTACGCAATTGCGCATGCAGGTCATAATTGCCTCCGCAGCAACACGACACCCATTCGAAATTGTTAGCCTCTTCGTTGACGCGAACCCAGAACTCGTCACATTCGTCATGGAAACCGTGTCGACAACTTTGGCAAACAGAATCCAACGTGACCATAACATCATCTAATTCACCACCCAAACTAAACGCTTCTTCAAGGGTGAGATAGTCATCAAAATCTTTTTCACTCATTCGTCATACAATCCAATCCCCGTGTAACGGATACCGCGACGCCCTTTCTCTTTTACCAAGGGTAACCTGTTTGTCAGTTCACGCAACAACTGAGTCCTAGATATAGGGGTTTCCGATTCCTGTTGACACCACTGCTTGTAGTTATTGTAAATTTCCTGTGCAGAATACGACATGTGTGCGTTAACGAAAGTTCTGTCCGTCACATACTGAGCAATATTGTCTTCTTCAAGCTGGTACTCGGTTGTAGCGGTACGAACACTTTCAGGCTCGTTAAGGAAACCATTCTCATAAACACGTTGCGCACCTTCAATCATCCACTGCAAAATCCCTGGACCTTCAGAAGCAATCAACTCCTGCGCCAAATGTTTATTCTGTTTTTCGGGCGGAATCGTGACATCAAAATTGATTTTACGAACCCGCCGCCAAAACCCGTCACCACCAGAAGAAACCTTAGGCAAATGATTCATAGCCAGAATAAGAGTATGGCTGGGTTTGAAATCAAAAAAGTTTTTACCAATCAACCGTGCACTAATCGTGTCACCACCAGTCAACATTTTTACACGCGACTCATTGAACTTTCCATCCGGCCGTGTCTCAGAACCTAACGCCAAACGCACGCCCCGCAACCGCGCAATCTCAGTCGAGTGTTCTTGGAAACCTTTATCTAACAAAAAGTTTTCCGGCATTTGCGTCACATAATCACCTAACAAGCCAGACGCTACTTCAAGAATTGTGGACTTACCGTTAGCGCCAGTACCCACTAACAACGGCAACACATGATGCAAAGTCTCACCAATTAAAGCCAAACCAAACAACTCTTGAATATACGTTATACGCTCTTCGTCAACAATGACCTGCTCCAAAAACTCGTGCCACCTTGGTGTCAAAATTTTTTCCGGAGCCACCAACGTTTGTTTTGTGTGACGGTCCTTATACGGGTCGCCCTCACGCAACACACCCGTTGTCAAATCGATGATTCCATTCGGTGTACATAGTTCGAGTGCGACACTATCCAAAAAACGAGCTTGGCACACTAAGTCGCGAGTAGTTTCAGCTAACTCAACAGCGGACTTAAGTGCGCCATTCTGCAAAGAACGTTTAACCCATTTTGTTGTTGTTTCGGAAGGATTAGTCTCAGCAAAACGATACGCAGAATCAATTGCTTCCTGCATAATCTGTTTAGTGTCATCAAAAACCCAACGATGATTTTGCCACACGTGCCAACCAATGTTGGGCACAAACAAAAAACGCCCACTGATATTAGCGGCCAGACGAGAAGCATTAGCCGAATCAGTGAACGAAAAAGATTGTTCCTGCATCACAATTTGAGTAACAATTGTTTGAGACTGGGCGAGTGCGCCCAGCGACGCATCACCTTCTAAGGAAGTGTTTACGCCGCTGGGCGATTCTTTTGGGAGGTTCGGCACAGCATCCAACCCTCCCACTCGATGAGTGTGATAATCAACCGCTTGCGCCAACCTAATCTCGTCCATACTCGCGACGAGGACCCGCGCCCACGTAAGTGTCGACGCGACCTCATTGTGAGTCGTTGGTCTAGCATTAACACCAGTTGCCAACAACGCCTCAAACTTATCGCGCAAAAGTAAAACCAACTGCTCATAAGTATCCTCCGTAACGCAACCATTACGAGCGGCTGCCTCAATCTTTGTAGCCTTACCGACCATCCAAGGGTGACGCGCTGGCGGGTCACCCTGAGTAATCTCATCAACAACCGCTAGCGCCCACGCACAATCATGCTCAGCAGGCTCCCACGTATCCGGATTAGACACAACAATAAACTCATCAACCGGATTATCTTGATGCTCAAAACCATACGCAACCAATACTTCTTCGACCTCCTCCACCGACAGGGGCGAAGAACCAGGAAAAAACGAAATGCCAGTCAATACAGGTGAATCAGGTTGTTTATGATTATAAGTACCCGGTGCGCGAAGCACACGAGGCAAATCATAAACTGGGTCAACATAACCGCCTTTGATACTTGCAACACGTTGAACCAACTGACCCCAACGTTTAAGAACAGACTGCATGTACTGGCGATTATTGTCTGTAACATTTGCGTCATTAAGCATCCAATACGGTTGCAAACCATAACCAGAGAACACAACAAACGTAGGCGGAGCATTAACAATGCCAGCCAACAAATCTATAACTTCAACAGCAGCAAACTCGTCACGCAAACCAGAATCCTTGAAATCTAGGTCAGCCCACAAAGCGCGAAGCTTGGTGATTTGGGAAGCGTCACCACGTCCAGAACCTGGTTTAGCCGTGACCTCGTTAACCATCACATAAACATTTGTCGCATCACTTTCCAAAGACTTAGCAAACGAATCGGCATACTTGACACGCGTATGCCTGGTGTTCCATACACCGGTTGCGTTGAAATACGAAATAGAAACGTAATTATCAACAGAACAACCCAAAGCCTCAAACATGGCACGAATAGGTTGTGGTGAATCAGACCACGAATAACTGGTTGGAAACATAAAACCTCCTTATAAGGGCAGGGGGCCGAAGCCCCCCACCCGTCCGGTCAAAAACCGAACATATCCTCCAACTCCTCAATTGAGAGGTTGGTAGCAGCAGAAATCACATCAAGCGGAGTCTGCGGATTGCTCTTACGAATAGCAAACGCTGTCGCGTGTGCATCCGAAGCGAACTCTCCGCTACTCGCTTTTTTTGCTGCAGGAACCTCTGTCGGCAAAGACCGAGCAGGAGGCGCGACATACGAAGCTTCATAAAGCTTGATGTCGTTATAACCACGCTGCGAAGCAGGCTGAGTACCACTATGCGTAATTGTCAAAGTGCCACCCTCCTGCAAACCAACACGAGACAAACCCATGTCAGCCAGACAGTTAGAGATTGCTCGCTGAATAGCCCACTTCGCAAAAACGCGACGCTGACCATCATCATCCTCAATCTC
>Ga0070745_1001767_pt1 | contig 11865 bp, 13 predicted proteins | sample VirMetDEL_Mar_4_FD_77438 | JGI IMG/M metagenome (GOLD analysis project Ga0070745, IMG submission 77438) | Aqueous microbial communities from the Delaware River and Bay under freshwater to marine salinity gradient to study organic matter... | ecosystem: Environmental > Aquatic > Marine > Coastal ...
CTCCCCTATTCCATTCGCCCCAAGTTTGAGTTCCACTACTGCCGATCCCATCAGAGAAGCCATTGGAGTGCTGACAGAGAGGACGTCTACGTCTTGTGTATTGAACACAACACGGGAACCCTTGTTGGTGAGATCAAGCATGTAGGCTTCTTTGATCGTTGGGGGCATTACAGATCCTCCACAGGGTTGCCATCACAGTCACGCAAATCATCACGCTCGGTATGCACATAAACCTGAGTATCACCGCTGGCCCGGTTAATCTGAACGTCGCAATAGTCGCCGACGCGGGCTGATATGATACTCGTTTTCGTGTATCTCCGGTTGTATGGGGTGAACTTTTCTTTCTTCACAAGCTTTCCAACACGCACAAACGTCGCGTCGTAAGTAACCAGCTCTGCCCGCCCACGAATAGGCTCGCTGCCCTGCTTGGCATCATTGAGATACACGGCGGTTATGCGTCCATCAACCCTCGAAAATGGTGGAATACTGGTCATTGAAGTATCCAGCCAAACGTGTCAAGTGCTGGGCCTCTGTATGTCACATCAAGCAACTCTGCTATTGTGCCAACAGCAAGACTCGGCTCTATTTTGTACACCTGATTGACGCCAAGCGCCTCCACAGGAAGATTCTCATACCCGACATCGTTGAATATATCGCCCTGAAGAACGCCGTCTACAGGAGGTAGGTAGTCAAGGATGATGTATGCGTATCCCTGTGTCTGGGTTGTAGGCTGGAACCCTCCGCCAACGATAATGCGATCCCGATTTCTCCACCGCATCAGTCGGCCTACATTATCGGTAATGTTCCCGCTAATGGTGTCGCCGAGATTGGGTTCGTCAGTCTTAAACCTTCGGATGGTTGTGCGAAGTCGGGGTCGATTGATTCTTCTGGAAAATGTCTCCGCTTGGTCTTGGTTAAGGCCTGGATTAAACACGACCACATATGGCTGTGAGTATGACTCTTGGATTACCTGACTCCGCTCCGATGCTACGTCCGGTGCCTGTCCACCGGAGAAAGATCGAATACCCCACTCAACCACAATACGAGCTTGGCCTGTCTGTCGAGAGTAATGACGAACATCAACCCGCGTTTGCGGTAGACCGACCTCGTTCTCGTCTGGCTGTGGAAGCGGTGTCGATGTGAGGGGATCGACATTCCGACATGCCTCGATGATCTGCCCAGCCGTGAGTGTGTCACTAAGTCCCTCGAACGCATAAGAGTACCTAACGTAGTAAGGCTCGTCAGTCTGTGCGTTGTACAACACACGCTCATTCGGTTGGCGAACACCTGTGACTGCCAATCAGACCTCCCCGCCCTGTCGATACTCTTGGATCATCAGATTGATTTCTTCACGCAGGTCTTCCATCGAGTCCACCAAGGTATTGGCTGTTTCTTCTAGGATCTTGGCCATGTCTAGCAATCGTTCGCCAAGGCGATCTTGAGACCTAGACCCTTCACGCATAGAATCAGAAAGGTCTTCAATCTTTCCAAGCGATTCGATTGACCTATCGACAGATAGGTTTATGTCGCCAATGCTGGTGGACAACTGCTCCTGAGAAGTTGTCGAGTTTTCTATGGCCCTTATCAAGTCATTTATTTGCTCTGGTTCCATCACAGACTCCCCATTGCACCAGTGAACACTGCTGAGTTCTGGTTATCAATGTACGCAATGATGTTCGCATACTGCGGCTCGGCTGCTTGATCAGCGTTCGGAATCCATTGTACCCGACCGATCAGCATGTTGGGCTCGTTGAACCCACTGTTTGAGTCCACATAGAACGTCACGTTCTGGCGTGAGTTGTACGCAGGGAAGATCCTTGACCCGTCACCCACAATGCGGACACGGATCGAAACAGTCGCAATGGGCTTGTCCAGCCGCAGTGCGAACGCCGACCGTTCAACGGTATCGAAGTCCGTGTTGCGAGAACCGTCCACCGAGATGTTCCAGCCGACCACCTTGAGGTTGCTCGACAGCCCCGTCAGGTCAGCATCGCCACCAGACAGGGGCACACTTGAGCCAGGATACATCGTGACGCCGAAGTTGAGACGCCTGCCCACCAAATCGTCAGGCGTCTCTGTCGGGCGTCTACGGGCCGTCCACTGGATGGGGCTCACTGTGTATCCGGTGATACCTGACGGGGCTGCGTTGCTCAGTGAGGCGATCACCTCGGACTCCAGTGTCCATAGGTCGCCTTCATTCTCTGGGGTAGACCCACTGCCAAACCAGATGGACCTGTCCGCAATGACGGTGATGCCGAACTGCCCTTGGTAGATGTCACCCTTCTCGCTTATCCCAAAGCGAAGCGGGTTGTACTCAATGCGGGGCGGTGACGGACGCATGTTGACAGGCCAGTCGTCGCGGACAATGGCATCAGACGCCGGGATGATATCAGTGATGTTACTGATCGCCTCAAGCCGAGCCTTGATCCATGCAAAGAGTTGGTCGTCTGCATTGCTGCTCACAGGCCAGCCCCACCAATATGACCAGGATTCCAGCCCAGCCCAAACGGACGCACGTTGTTGTACTCAGACCACTGGGGCTCACCGCCAGAAGCGTCGTACCGGGCCAGCAGCCCGTGGATCTTACTGTCAGTCTTCTCGCGGAATCCAGCCACACCTCGGGCACGACCGATCCGCTCCATGACCACCATCAGAACGCGATCCTTGATGACCCCGTGGAAGTCAACCGGGAACGATCCAAGTGCTGTGTTCATCGTGGCCTGCGACGACATGCTCGGTGTCTGTGCAGTGACCATCGCCTTTGCGGTGTACTGCTTGTCCGGGGTACGCTCAAAGATCCAGTTCAACTCACTGCCTGCACGCAGCAAGTGGAAGTACAAGGGTTTGCCGTCGCTGGCCGATGACGCCTTGTAATCCAGAATCGTCTGGTAGTCCACAGAGATCGCAAACCCACCGAACGCCGTGTCGTAGTCGATGCGGTCGCCGATGAGTTTGTCAACCGCAACACTATCTGATGCGGTCACCGATGCGTCTGTGCCGATAGTGAGCGTGACGAGCTTGGTCTTGAAGCCCCAATCGGTCTCATTCCAAATCTCAGTCACCACGGTCTCGATCGCATCATCCACCATCGCCACATCCAGGTAGACCGATGGGCTCATGCGAAGTGCATGGATGATGGTGTTCGCACGGATCGACTGGATGGTGAGGGCACCAATGTCTCCAGTGGCCGTGTTGTCGAACGATGATCGAGAGTACGAGAGCAACGCATCACGCCGAGCGAGTGCGTTGTTACGGCGGATGTCATTGACCTCAGCCGTGGGAAAAGCCGGGGCTGCCTGTAGAGCAGCCTCGGATACGAACCAACTGGACCAAGTAGCGGGTATGTTGGTATCAGTGGTATCGCTGACAGTAAACGCATTTGCAACCTGACCAAGAGTTTCCAACGCTGAACCAGCAGCACCGCCAACGGTGCCGACAGTCCAGTTGTTGTCGATAGCAATCTTCTGATTCGCAGTCAGTTCAGAATACTGACGCCGACTCAACATCAGCGCAATGCGATTCTGTAACGCGGCTGCGTATGTGATTGCCATGCGTAAACCTCATATCAGGTAATGTTGGAAAGGTTGGTCTCAATGAAGAACAAGGTGCCGTCTGCGTCAGGGGCACAGATGAACTCGATTGAATCCCAAGAGTCGATAGCCGAACTCGCACCAGTGGTCTTGATGTTTTCACCATCAGTAAACTGGGTTGAATCGCTATCAGTACGAGCCATGAACCGGATCTTGCGTCCTGCTCGCTCCACGGTCTTGAGCCGCGTCACGATAGGGGTGCTTGACCCGACGATGAGCACATTGGTAACGCCAGCGGGGATGGTGATGGCTTGAGTGCCAACAACCTCGATGGTGTACCAACTGCCTTGCTCGGCCATTGATTGATCGTGAGTGTAAAGTCCCATTGAAACTCCTTACGAGGTTGCGAGAGGCTGGATGACGTAGCCGGTTACACGAATGCCCCAGTCGCCGTAAATGTCGCCAATACCAGTACCCGAACCGTTGGTTGAGTGGAGGTACAGCGTCTTGGCGGAGGCCGATGGGCTTACCCGATTAGCAATCGTGGTGACGTTCTCGCCAACTTCGTCGACAGTGCTTTCGAGAATCTCGATGTACTCATCGGGATCGCCGGTAGCACCGATACCAACACTTGTGGCGGTATCAATCGTCGATGCGGCATACGGGTGGATGTGGACAGCATCAACCACCGCGTTTGCGGGAAGGTCGATTGGGAATGCGTGCTTGATCGCTTTGTCTCCAACCGCTTTGGTAATGCGGCATTCAAGCGAGAACGGAACGACATCAATGTCGCCCCAGTCTTTGCCAAGGCGGACTACACCAGTCGTGGTGACGTTAGCGAGAGGGACGGGCTGGTTAGCCATTGGGAACTCCTGTGGGAATGTGGAAAACTCGTCTACTGTGCTTGTTGTCTGCGACCCTCTCATTATACTTGAGACGGTCACGAAGTTCAGGGGCCAAGTCGTAGGCCCTGCTCAAACGCTCATACTCGACCTTGCTCTTGGAGGCATCGCTACGAGATTTCATCTCGGCGTCCTTCTCCTGCTTGCTTCGGCCAACACTCAACATGATCCGCTCAACGGTTTCGTCAACCACGATCGGGATATACCTATCACCCTGGAACAGAATGTCAGCATACGGGCCGCCATTGGGCTCGTCACCGACATGCCACTGGATGCCGCGCATGCCTTCGTGATACCAGCCGCTACAGCCAGTAGCAGCCTTGACCTGCTCGGCGATCAACCCAAGTTCCTCACAGATGTACTCGGGCACATCAGGGAGCGGGCTGCCGTCAACGAAATGGAGATGCGTGTACTGCATGAAAGCACTGATGGGCCTTTCGACCCAACAGTGATTAAGTGAGATCAGGTGACGTTGAAGATACCAACGGCACGGTTGATTGCCTTGAAGAACGGAGTCTTCTGCTCCATGACTTCCAGCTTGTAGAACTTCGAGCCGCCCGAGTTCGGGTCAGCGCCTTCCACTCGCTCAAAGCCACGTCCTGCCGTACCCTCGGACATCACGACGGGGCCAACCATGTTGGCGAAGTACATCGTGAGATCGTTGGGGAAGACAAGGTAGGCACGGTCATTCTTCGCAGTGTAGTCACCCATGACGCTGATCGCGCCAAGGACTGGGTGCTGGTAGCGAAGTGCAACTTCACCAATGGTGTAGTCGCCGCGATCGTTCACGCCCTCGGTGCTCAGTGCGGCTTCGCCGACGTCTGCACGGAAGTTGTCAACAATCTCCGAACCGGCGAGGAACACTGGGGGTTCCATGTCGGCCTCGGCGGTACGGAAGCCCATTGCACGGGCAGCGTCGTCAAGGTACGACTTCTGCATCGGCATGGACGACCCGGTGGTGCGGGTGCGGATTGGCTGCCAGTGGCGGTTGCCCTGAGCAGCACGGTCGATGCCACCGATCCACGAATCGCTGGTGTACGAGGTCTTGAACATTTCCGCAAATGCACACTTGAAGCCTGCGTCCTTGGTGCCAGCAAGGTAGATGTCACCGTTGTCGGCGAGACTATCAAGGTTGGCAACGGTCGAGAGTTCAGAGAGGTAGACGGTAATCGACCCTTCCTCAAAGTTCACTCGGTCGATACGCACCTCGTCGGCCAGCAGGGTATTGCCGTTGTAGATGTCCAAGTGGACGCCTTCGCGGAAGATACCAATGATGTGGCCATCCATCAGGAACGATGCAGCGGTTGCACCAGAGCTGTACGCGGCTGCACCAGCGTAGGTGCCTTCGTCGTCGAACTCGGCCTTGGGAGTGCCGTTGATCTCGCCCAACTGACCAGTCTGATCTGAGTGCATCAGAACATTCGTGGTGTAGTCGAGCGAGTCCATAACATCCTGCTGGGCACGGTCGAGCACCTGAGCAGCGATATCGTTGCCCGAGGTGGTGAAGTCGTGCCAAGGGACCGACGTTGCAGCTTCAATCGACACGAAGTCGTTTGCGGAAGCATCGTTGTAATTGTAACGCAGCTTCAGGCTTGCAGCACTGGAGGTGCGTCCACGCTGGAAGTCAGCGAGCAGGGTGCGAGTCGCACGGCCACTGTTGGCGCGGGCGGTGATCACACGCTGGTTGATGCCCTGGTTCTCAGCGTTGGCAATCTCGGTGCCGGGCTGGAGCAGACGCATGGTTGGCGAACCAATCTTGAAGATCAGTTCGGGGACTTCGGACATGTACTCTTCACGGATCAGCTGGTTGACTGTCCGCTGGACGGCTTCGGTCTGGTTGTAATAGCTTGGGTTTGCCATTGTCGGGTTCTTCTCTGCCTATTGGCTTACGAGTTTGAAGCCGACTCCCCATTGAGGCTCGCGAGATGCTGCGACATCAAATCGTTGATGCGGTTCACGCGAACTTCTTTGCGACCAAGCATTGCAGGTTGAGCACCTTCGTTCGGGTTGCCGTTGGGCGTGGACTGTTGAGTCACGCTTTGGTCAATCCCGGTTCGGGCGGCGGCTCCACGGATTCGATCAAGTCGCTGCTTTACCAGTGATTTGATCTGCTCCAAATCGGAGTCGTTTGGCGGCACATAAGACTTCTCGTAGAGCGGGTGATCAACGGGGTAACGCTGACCGTTCTCTTTGAGGTATCGTCCTGCCTCAATCAACACAATGTCCCAGACATCGTTGGAGTAGTCGCCACCGACTTCCTGCGAAAACGCTTTGAGTCGGTCTGTCGCTGCGGCGTCAGCACTTTCATGCTGCTGAGTCGCCGTATGTTCTTCAAAGAACCTGGCAAGTCCGCTCCGAGTTAGCGGCGGGTCATCCTGCTGCTGGGTCTGCTGTTGAGGCTGTGCCTGATCGCCAAGCAGCGAGTTGATGTCGAGTCCGCGTGACCTGAGTTTCTGAACCATCTCCCGATCTCGAAGAAGCTCCTTGACCTGGTTGGGGTCACTGATGCCTGCTTCTCGAAGGGGATCAACATAGGGTCGCATCCCATTGATTTGGGACTTGTACCGTTCGGAAAGGTCTGGTGCGGGTGCCGACTGCTGCTTTGGTTGCTCAGTCTGTGATTGCTCCGTGGTCTGTTGCGTAGATGCTACGGGTTGTCCGCTGGTTGCGGGTGCCGATGCCTCTGGTGCGGGGGTCGTGCTTTCGTCTGACAAGATGTACTCCTAGCCGTCTCGGGTGCCTTACGGGTTGTCCGAGGGCAAAATGGTTTAGGTGGGTTGTCCGCACATGCGGGTGCCACCTGTTCATATTCTATCAGCCATTTGTACGGTATGCAACCCTAACGGGCGGCATTCGCATTAAATGCTTGGTTTGCGATATCTTGGAAGCTCATCGGCCCCTGCTCTTGGGGAGGTGCCGCCGCTTGTGCTGCTTGCTGTTCGACGGCCTGCTGCATCTGAATGGCCTGGATAATGGCCTGTTTCGACTCGGGAGCAACGGCCTGTGCCGCCTGCCTGCGTAGTGCCTCGATCAAGAACATGGCGTCTCGGCCCATCGGGTATGGCATGAACGGCTCACCCATCGCAATCTTGACGGCCATGATCTCGCTGGCCTGCTGGATGGTCTTGTCGTGGTTGGACACGGGCATATCAATGCCAACGAGCAATCGACGCATCTCGTCGGGGTCGCTGGCAAACGCACCGCTCTGGGCCAACATGCTGATGTCCCGCTTCTGCTGGCTACGGCTGCGACGACGGATGGACTCTTCTGCGATTTTCAGACGGGGCAAACTGCGGAACGGATCGATCCGAAGCATCATCCCGACCTGCTCATCACTGAGCCCAGCGTCAAACAAAAGCCGCTGCGAACTGATCGAGCCAGCCTGGGCCAGTCGGATCTGCGTCGAAGTGATCGACTCAACGAAACGCTCGTACTCTGCGATGTCCGAGTCAACCCGGTCATCCGCGGTGATCTCGGTCGCTTCGATTGTCCGCTCGACCGTAGCGTCGGCTACATGGCTCTTGGTCTCGCCAGCGTGTGCCGAACTGCGGAAGCCAGCGTTGCGAACATCATCCGAGAACCGCTGCATGTCATTGGCAACAGCCTGCGGGGGCTGCGGCATCTGTAACATCTGCGGTGTCATAGCGTTACGATCGCGGACATTGAGCATCAGGATGCCGTTACGCATCTGATTCATAATCTGCGTTGGGCTGGACTTCTGATCCTCAAGCGTGCGGCGATCAACAAAGATGACCTTTTGCACATAGTTCCAGAGCGACTGAAAGTAGATCGAGGCGGCGATGTTCAACTTGTCCTGCGCATCGACCATCATGCCGACATCGCTAATGCCGTGCAGATCCTTGGAGCGGCGATGCCCGAACAGCAGGAACAGCGGCATGCCGTTACCGCCGTAGGGGTTGCCGCCACCGGGTTGCTGGTTGATTTCCCAGTTGGTGACGACGCTGGACTTGGATGCCTCAACGTCCGAGCGGCCCATATCAAGCACCGTGTACATGCGGTCGAACCGCTTGCTGGTGCCACGCAGGAAGACCGTATGCACGATCATGCCCTTGGCCTTACCCAGACTGCCCATCTCGGGGTAGAGGATGCCGCCAGTCAGTGCGTTGAACCGACGCTCAATCGGACGCAGCATACCCACTTCTGGCAACTTGTCGGTGTCGAGCTGATCAACCTGGTCGTCGCCGTACCGCCTACGGGCTGCGTGCTCGGTCACGACCTCGGTGAGAATGACATATTCATGGTTGTCGAGGCACTGGTCGGTGACATTCGGGTCGAGCGTGAGTTGGAACCCGTCAAAGTTGAAGCACTGGAGGCGTGCGTCGAACTGACCTTCGGGCGACTGCTGCCGCTCGATGCGGTATCCAAACCCGTGCATACCGTCGATGCACCGCTCAAAGTTGGCCGTGCGGCAGACGCCAAGGGCACCTGAATCAGAGATGGTTGCGTTGGCGATCGCCTCGGCAATGTCCGATTGCACAATGTCAAATCCACGACCAACCCCGTAGTCTGGGGTTGATCGAGCATCAATCTTCTTTGGGGCTGTCGCACCCTGAACACGCCTGATGTTCTCAGTGATCTTATTGAGAGTCGTTCTCAATGGCGCGGTGCCACCATCGGGCACATTCGCACGGCCCGCCTGCTTGAATGCACGCAACGCCTGCGAGTCCAACTGATTACCAGCAACGCCACGACTGAGCCACTGCACACCGGCATCGTATGAACGACACCGGGCTACATACTCTTGTTGAGCCACACGGCGGGCGTTCGTCTCACGACGGCGCTCCCGCACCCACTCTTTGAAATCGTCGGGGCTGCTGTGGCTAATCATGGATTACCTCAAGGTATTTCTTGGTCGTATTGATCGCCCATCGGCTCCGGTTCTTCAATGTAACCATTGACCGGAACGCCCCTGCTGCTGCTTCTGTATGCGGTTTCTGCGACATATTCCGCATTGATCCTGTCTATCTGCTGCTCTTGAGACAGCGAAGCCATGTCTTGGGCACGCCGAGACTGAGCGGTATTCTGTGCTACCGCTGAGTCTAATGTACGGCACAAAGCCGCGACGACACCATCGTCATCCGGCTTCTTGACACCCACATTATAACCTATCAGAGCCCCAACAGCACCGATAAGCAGACAGAGGACCATTCCAAGGATTACAACAAGTGCCTCATCCATCGCTCACCCCCAGCTTGGCATCTTCGTGCATGATCATGGTCACAGAGTTCTCAGGCATGATCGTGATCGGAACGGCCTCATCACCAACCATGATCTCCATGTTGGTGCCAGCGTGCTTCTGGTGGCCGACCCGTAGGCCGATCTCCAGTGGAATAGTGCAGTCCTCGGCGTAGCACACCACGATGCCTGACCGCAGTTTCTTGGTGTTGATGTCGCCGATGTGCAGCCCGGCGTCCGTCTGAGTCTTGCCAGTATCCCGCATCAGGATAATCTGCTTGTTGACTGGCATGACCATCTTGGCAATGGTTTCGATATCTGTCATGTCGCCTCCTTTAGACGTAGTTGTTTGCGCTGCCGAACCACTCGTACTCAGTGCCCTGTGGCAACGCATAATCGTTCAGTGCTGCTTCTAGTCTAGCAACCTTTTTACTGCTCAGAGCCCTTGCCATGCCCTTGTTGACTTGGCGGGAGAACTCGCCCTCATGCACAGCCAGGTCGCCAGTCTTGATTGCATGGCTGACCAACTGGGTCAAAGAGTCAAGCGAGTGATACCCGGTCATCACCGCGAAGTTCACGATGTAGTCGTGTAGCCGCTTGAATGACGGGTCGATCTGGAGTGGTGCGTTCTTGTCGGGAGTTCCGTCCTCAAGGGTGGGGTACTTGCCGGGAAACAGCACCTTGGCGGGAATCGTTTGATCCGAATGCTCAAGCACAGGCGACACCGCACGCAGGCGAGATGCCTTGCCCTTATTGCCTACACCGTGCAAGATCACACGACTAATGCCATAGTGCGTTTCAAGGGCCTCGGCCATTGCTGAACCCAGACCTGTCACTTGCTCGATGTGGGCGGTGTCGATCGGGTAGCGGCTGGTCGTTGCCATCATGTGCTCGGTCAACTGGGTCTGCGTTGCGTAGAACTCGTCGGCGTGCACAATCAGCAAGACCCGTTCGTCGTACACAACTTCTCGCCCATTCTCAAAGTCCACCCGAACCAAATCACCCAAAGCACCGATCACCACACCAGCCTTGTCGCCAGTACCGTCGCCCTTAGCAGCCGGGTCCACCGACAGGTGGTATGTTGCGGACTTGAGGAACATCTCAACCGCTTCGTCTTGTGGGTCGTACAGCCGCAGCTTCTCAACGATTCGCTGGTCAGACGTGATCGGGGACAACTGGTAGTTGGCTGCCCACAGCGATGCGTCGTTCAACTGGTTGTACTTGGCACGCAGTTCTGACGGCGGGTACATATCGGGCCAGATCGACTTGAACGGCGGGTTGTCCTTGGGGCCGCCAACCGGCAGACGCAGGGCCATCATCTTCATGCCCTCGGCACCCATTGTGTCGTTGGCCAACTGAGCCTGCATGTAGTATTCCCACATGAGATCCTTGTTGTGACGAGGATATCCCGTCAGGATCACATCCCACTCCTTGCCTTGGAGTCGAGTCATCCATGTACCCGAAAAGCGGATCTTGCGTTGCTCTCGGGTGTTGTCCTCAGTCATGTCGGACTGGGGCACAAGGTCATCCCCGTACAAGCGATCGAGGTTGTTACCCTGACCAGACACCCAGACCGACGCGGCCATGAGATTAGGGTTACGCGGCGGGTCATCATTGTGTACACGCAGCGTCGTCATGTTGTTGTCGTGGTCTGTTAGGTATCGGTCAGGGAACAACCTGAGATTACGTCTGCCCTGCGAGGTCTTGGGCATAAAGCAGTTTTTCGCAGCAACCAGAACCTTACTGGCCTCAGATTCCTTGTCATGGATGATGGCCATCTGGATCTTGGGGCGAAGGTCAATCGACAGCACGATGTCATGGATCACCATGTCAGTCTTGCCGTGACGCGGAGGCATCATAATCAGCGTGCCGAGGTATCGCTCGCCTGCGAATATCTTGCCATTGCTGGCTCGCTCGCCGGGCAGGATGATCCCGTCAATGTCACGAATAGCCACCCCGTTCCGAGACATCCAGATCCGCATTGCCGAGCGGACGTGGATGTCTGAGAACGAGTAGACCAGTGCCTCTTCAATGTCGGGCCTGCCCACATACAACTGAAATCTGAGCAGGTGCGTGGACTGAGAGATCATCTTCTCGTCCCGGCTCATGCCCTCTTGGTATGGCTCACGGGCGATTTGAGCCATGTGCCGAACCTTGCGGAGACGGTCAATCCATCGAGTCGCCGTCTCCGCTATCGTTTTTGGGCCTGGGGGTTCCCCCTGATTCTGTTGAGGGTC
>Ga0070745_1001772_pt1 | contig 11845 bp, 9 predicted proteins | sample VirMetDEL_Mar_4_FD_77438 | JGI IMG/M metagenome (GOLD analysis project Ga0070745, IMG submission 77438) | Aqueous microbial communities from the Delaware River and Bay under freshwater to marine salinity gradient to study organic matter... | ecosystem: Environmental > Aquatic > Marine > Coastal ...
ACCTCGGTATTATTAAAGAATACTGGGACACACCACGTACTATCAAAGTGCTCGGCAAAGAGCGTGCATTCGAGACTGTAGACCTACAAGGCTCAGACATCGAAGGCGGCTTTGACTTGGTCGTGGAATACGGTACAAGCTTCTCTCTCGACCCAATGGCCAGACGCCAAGAAATCCTGCAGCTCACACCGCTTCTCAAAGAAGCCGGTATGACATCCCGCGCAATCCTCGGCATGCTACGCCTCAACGAGCTCGACGCTCTCGTCGACAGAACACAGCTGGCAGCTTTAAGACAGCGAGAAGTATTCGAGCGTATGCTTGCAAACAAAATCTACATTCCACCACGCGAACTGCAAGAGCATCGCGCCATGCTGGAAGAAGCTTACACTTACGTAATGTCTGCCGAGTTCGATGCACTACCTGAAGAAGACAAAGCCCTTGTCGAGCGTCACATAAAAGAACGCGAGCAGATGGCAGCCCAAGGCACAGCAGAAGCTGGCGTTGCAGCAGAACAAGCACCTAACCCACTTGCAGCTCTTATGGGCGGCGGCGGTGGAGCACCTCCGGGCGGAACTCCACCTCCAGCTTGACTTAGTCTTGCAATACAGTAACGTAGGCCGCAAGGAGGCCAACACACTATGAGCACCAACGCGCAACCATCAGCAAACATGAGCGATATCGTCCTTGAGGCAATGAGCGAAATCGAGAACTCTCCAGACAATAACATGCCTTTGGAACCAGAGTACCTCGACTCCCCGATGTCAGACGAAGACATCGAAAAAGAACTTGGAGGAGTAGACACTCCGGCAGCAGAAACAGAAACTACAGAAACTACAGAAACTAAAGAAACAGAGACTACAGACCCTAGCTCTCCTATCGACGTAGTGCAAGTCCAGCTTGACAGTGGCAAGACTGCTAAAATCAAACTCGACTTCTCAGACAAAGAAGCTATCAAAGGCTTCATCGCAGAGCACTACGCTGCTTCACGCAAAGCACAGACCCTCGAACAACAAATCGCACAAATCCAACCAGACTATACCGACATGAAATCTGCATTCGAGTCTATCGAGACTGCAGCAGAAGAAGGTGTAGAAGCTCTTGTCGACCTTCTGTACGGCAAGCCAGGCAGCTTCCAAGAACTCCTTGAGACAGAAATTGAAAGACGCGAAACACGCAAGTATGCTTCTGAGACCGAACTTGCAGCGATGGACCGCGAGGAGCAGACACGCAAAGCTGCAAGAACTACAGCAGCAGAGCGCAAGAAACTCGAAGCAGAGAAGCAAAGCATCGAGGCACAGAAAGCCAAAGCACAAGAAGATGCACTCTACTCCCGACTTGAGCGTCAATTCAACTCTATTCGTGTAGACGGCCTCTTTGGCGACTCAGAACTTGAGGACTTCGTGAACCGAGCTATCTGGCGTGAGTCTATCGACCAGTTGGCCGAGCTTGAGGCTTCCAACCCTAACATTCCAGACGCTGCAATTAAGCAAATCATGTCGGATGTTTCCTCAAAAGTACGCAATAAATTCGCTTCTACCCAGAAGACTGCGACACAGAAAGCCGTGTCTCAGCAAAAGAATGAGGTCCAACAAAAAGTTGCGGCCAAGGCCACTTCTGTAGCTAGTCCCAGTAGACAGCAATTACAAGAAAGTGTTAATGCAAAAGTTGACGCCGGAGATATCAGAGGTTTAACCCGGCTCTTACTACGGGGCCAGTAATTTTCGGCTCTAATTTTGGAGGTTTTGTTTCATGGCTATTAACAACGTTGACCAACTAGTACTTGGTAAACTTCTTCAGATTACCTTCTCGAAAGGTTTCCGTCGCCAATTGGTGCGTGACCACAGAGACTGGGAATCTGTTAAACAAATGACAGTCGGTATGCCTGGCGGACGTGAGCATCGCTTCATGTTCCAAGTCGGCGGCGGACCTGCTGCTATCCAGTACGCTGCAATCGGCGCTTCTGGTGCATTCCCTGCAGCTCAACGCTCAGCAGTCGAAGAGAAAGTAGCAATCTTCAAAGAGCTCAACGCTACAATCGAAATCGACTACATGCTGTTCGAGCGTTTGAAAATGGCTCCTGCTAAATACGCAGACAACTTGGCTATGGAACTCGAAGACAAACTCGTGTACCTCAAGCGCCGTGTTGCCGCTGACCTTTACAACGACGGTCTCGGTGTTCTCGGAACTGTAGGCTCAGCTGCTTTGACAGACGAAGGTGTTGCTTCCGGTAAAGTCGGTGTGACTCTTAGCGCAGCTGCAGCTCGTGGCCACATCGGTTGGTTCGAGTACGACGACCTTATCCTTAAGGCTAGTCCAGCTGGTTTAATTACCTCAGGCGACGAAATGCCAGCAGGCGTTCACGCTTGGAAAGTTGTTAGCATCGACCGTGAGAACAACAAATTGGTTCTCCAAGCTATCGACTCCTCAGGAAATCCTGTAGTTTTGACTAACACTGCTGCTTCTCTCATCACTGAAAACGACCTGTTCTATCGCGGAACTGTTTCGGCTTCACACAGCCGCGTCGACCTCAGCTCGGCATTCGCTGGTGACTACGGCACAGCTACCGAAATCATGGCAGGCCTCGGCGCTCTCGTAGCAAACGACGGACGTCTGGTTCACGGAATCAACATGAGCGGCGTTACAGGCTCGACAATCAAAGACTGCGGCGGAGCTCCAATCGACGTAACCTTCATCCAGCAAGCTCTCTCGCAAGTTAAGACTGCAGTTGGACAAGGCCGTTACAAGTACAGCCAATTGCTCTGCGCTCCTGAAATGCTCGACAGCCTCATCGAAGGCCGTGAGACCGACCGTCGCTTCAACTCAATCGAAGACTCCGCTCGTGGTGTTCGCAAGTTCGTATACCAACACGGTGAAGATGCAGTTGAGTTCGTGACTTCCGAGTTCGCTCGTAAGAACGAAGCTATCGCACTTCCAAGCGGCAAGGGCGAAGAAAGCAAATGCGTTGAGTTCATCGGTACAGACTTCAAGACAGTCGAAGCTCCTGGCTCAAGCAGCAAGTTCCACCTCCGTCCTACTTCAGGCGGCGGACACGAGAAGAAACTCGTAAGCTACATGTTCGGACTCGGCGTTCTTGTCAACCAGCATCCTAAGGCATGCTTGAAGATTAAGAACTTCGCGAACAGCGAACCAGCATAAGTTAGCTTAGCCTAACATGCGGGGGCCTTCGGGCCCCCTTCTTTTTACCAAACGAGGTGTAATATGGGTTGGAAATGGAAAAAACCAAAATGGGTACAGAATATACAGAAAAAAGCAGACAATATTGTAAAACCAATTACCACATCGGCTCCGGTAAAAGCAGTACAAAGAGCAGCGACTAATACCTTTGTAAAACCAATCCAGCAGATAGCTAAAAAGTTACCACCCCCTCCACCAAAACCCAAAGTCGTACAGCAGGTACAGAAGGCTGCACAAAAGACTGCAGATAAAGTAGGACAAGGCGCGAAAGACGTAGCCAAGCAGACAGGACAAGCCATCAATAAAGCGGCAGACAAAGTTGGAGACGTCGTACGTCCAGCCGCGCAAAGCGTGGCCAAAGAAGTCGGACACATGGTTAACCCGGCTATCGGCGAAGTTGCTCTTCGTGGCAAGCAAATCGCAAAAGCTTCCACACCCGTACTGAAACGCATCGGTGACAAACTCGGCGACGCTGGACGAGCAGTTGGAGATACTATACTAGACGGATATACAAGATTAAATCCTATGCCTTCACCAAGCAGTGGAGGTTTTAGTCTGACTGGCGAAGGACCAGTAGAACAACCTAAAAGAAGTCAATTCCTTCCATTCTTCACAAGGATACTACCAGACGCCATAGGCGATACAGCTAAAGGAGTCTTAAGGACTGGGGAAGGCATACTTACAGGCGACGGTGGTCAAATAATCTCCGGTCTGAAACGCACAGGAAGAGGCCTCGGAGACACACTAAAACATACAGGTCTAGGTACACTAGAAGTACTTAGCGGTGGGTTTGCTAAACGTCCTGGAGACACAATCGACGCCTCAGGTGCAGGAGGTTATGGACCTACGCAAAACCAAAATCCACAAGAAAAAACTGAAAGCCCAGTAGTCGAGACCCCTCAACAAAAAGCTGAACGCGAAGAAGACGAAAAGACACTGGCTGAATACGGTCAAGAGGCCTGGGATAAATTCAAAGATTTCAGCAAAATGGTAATAGACGAAGGTATTAAACCAGGTTTTGACAGTATGGACGTCAAGACAAAACGGATGAGATATAGAGATGTAGCCTCTGACGCTGAAATAGAAGTATATCGTAGAGCGGAGGCAGCCGGAGATAAAAAAATGCAAAAAATGATGGTAGCTCAGTGGAAATACCGCCAAAAATATGGAAGAGATTACGCTGACGACCTCATGCAAGGCAGAACATATCAGCAATAAGGAAGACTACCATGCCACTCAAAAAAGGTTCGTCAGACAAGACAATTAGCTGCAACATCAAGGAACTCATGGAGAAGCGTGGCATGCCCCAGAAGCAGGCAGTGGCAGCCGCGCTACGCTCAGCCGGTAAATCCAAGGGTAGCAAAGATAAAAAGAAATAAGTATAGTGTAACCGGGTGGTGACTGCCCAAGTTCCAGTCGCGTAACAACCCTTTGAAAGGACAGTGCAATGGCTATCAATTTGAAGAAAGAAGCAGACCTCGCAGGCAAACATCCTTCCCGCCGTTTCGGCCAACGCGAGCGCAAGCTCCTTGAGAGCGTTGCTGCAGAGTTTCCATTCTCTGTAGTAGCTGCTGGTGTACATACAACTGCAGGCGGAGACGCTGCCGAGTCGATTACTGTTGCATCAGCGCAAGCAGGTGATATTGTAATGGTGAGCGTGAAGACCGCCGGTGCATCTCCTGTTAGTGTAGAAGCCGCCGCTGCAGCTGCTGGTTCTGTCGAGGTTACACTCAGCGCAGACCCAAGCACTGACCACGTTCTTCAGTACATCGTTGTGAGAGCCATAGCATAAGGGGCTCTCCTCGCACTAGGAGAAGCTTCATATGGCAACGACAACCAATAGAACTCGCAATCTAAGGTTGTTCCTATCCTCCGGCCTAACCGCCGAGGCTAGGGCCAACCTTGAAATACTTGACCGTCTAGGTGACACAACTTACCTAGACGCTTCAGAGACTATTACATTCAGAGCCAAGGCCGACATCGTTCTGCAACCAGGCGACGAGAACGTCAACGGCACGAAGAACAACGGTAAACTCTACCTCGGTACGGCAAACAACAAAGCCCATACCATGGAGTTCTGGCCGGTCTCGGAAGCTGTATTCAAGGCTCCTATCGTAGTCAACGACAAGCTTGCTATCACTACAGCTAACACCGAAAAGAAAACACTGACAGTCAACACAGGCGCTGCCAATCGTACTTTGACACTAGGCGGCGACTTCGTAACCGGGCAGTCCATCACACTGAACTCCACAGGAGCAGTCACGGCTACCTTGCCAGCCGGTACACAGACGCTCGTCAATACAAGTACTCAGCAGACTATCTCTAACAAGACTATCGACCTCTCGAACAACGTAGTCCTGACAGGCAAGATAAAGAACGCAGAAATCGCTGCAGATGCCAACATCGCATACAGCAAGCTAAACCTGTTCAACTCTATCAAAGCTTCAGACTTCACGACCTCAGCAGGTAAACTACTCTATACGCAAATCGACCTACAAGGCCAAGTCAAAAACTCTGACTTCTCTTCAAACGTCAACGACAAACTAGCAGGCACCAAAGTCGACACCGACTTCCAGACACAAGAGCTAGTGACTTCCGGCTTCGTTTCTCTGAAAGACGGAGACACAGGAAACAAAGCTAAAATCAAAGCACCGAGCCTACAGAACAGCTACGAACTCTTCCTGCCAGAAGAGGAAGGCCTCATCGGTCAGGCCCTGGCTATGCTTCCCCCAGACCAGAACAACCCTGCAACCGAAATCCGACTCGGCTGGGTGAACGTAGGTACGACAATCCTACAAACAAACGAAATCTACGTCGGTGACGGCACTACCCCTAGAAATCTAAACACAGCAACTAAGGGCGAAGTCCTAGCCTCTATCGGTGAAGGCCTGGTACTCAAAGCCACAACCGTAACCGAAGGCGACTACGGTAACGCTACCACTATCCCGACCTTCTCAGTCGACAGTAAGGGCCGCCTCACAGCCGCAGCAGACGTCGAGATAGCTATCCCTTCTACCCAAGTGACAGACTTTGTCGAAGCAGTCCAAGACGTAGTTGGCGAGAGTCTCGTATCTAGCTCAGACGATATCGAAGCTACCTACGACGACGAGAACGACGGCCTGACTCTCACCCTCAAAACAGAGGCTATCACAAGCAAGGCAGCCCTCAGCCCGACAGGGGCAGAGCTTCTCCTAGTCTCAGACCCTAACGACTCTGACGCCCTTAAAAAGGTCACTATCACGTCCATCACTGAGCTCTCCGGAGCCAGCTTCGCTACCGACTGGACGACAGGGACTACACTGGAAGTCACCCACAATCTAAATTCCAGAGACGTCATAGTGCAACTCTACTCTCTCGACGATTTCGAGGAAGTACTAATTGATAGCGTCAAACGTACAACTGTCAATACTATCGACCTGACAGCCTCCGTAGCCCCACCAGGGTCTGGCTGGCGAGTAATCATCAAACGAATCTAAACCCTTGACTCTTGCGTAGCCTACGGTACAGTCTCTTTGAGTGAAAAGGAGACTGACTCGCCGTGGCTACCACAACCACTCGTACCAAAAACCTAAGACTCTTCGTATCGGATAAGCTTACAAGCGAGGCCAAAGCCAACTTGTACGCTATCGACCGTTTCGCTGAGTACCTTGTCAAACTGGGTCCTCGACACGTTTATGTCGGGAACGACTCGGAAGAAATTGTAGAAGTAGACACGACAAAGCTGGGAGACGTCGAGGCGAGCGAGTCTTCCGGCTTGTCATTGAAGAGCGTACGGGAAACCGCATTCTCTTCAACGTCTGCTTCTACAACCTTTTCCCTGACAGCAGACAAGAAAGGCCGTGTCACAGCCATCCAGGCCCAGCCTATCGCTATCAGTGCATCACAGATTACAGACTTCTTGCAAGCCGTAGACAATATCACAGGGGCGGAGTTCATTGACGGTGCCCCTACCTTCGTCCCAGAGAGCAAGGGCCAGATTGTAATTGACCGGCTGTCCAATCCACCGGTCCTCTACGTATCGCAGGACAAGGTCTCGGTCCAGGACTGGGTCCAGTTCAGGCCAGCCCCGACAGCCGTCAAACGTAAGTTTATTCTAACTAGCCAAGATATCACAAATGGCTACATTACCCTCACAAACGATGAAATCATTCGCTCTTCTGTCGTGGCATTCTTCGACCGACTTCCCCTATTCGAGGGGGCAGACGAGGACTACGAAATCTCAGTCCAGGAAAACGGTGATGTTCGGCTGATTTTTAGCTCAGACCTACGAGACCCGGACTACGTAGGCGAAGTCTTCCGCATCTCCTACTGGACACCCTGACCCTACCAGATTATATTCTCCCTGCGCGGCTATGTCAGCCGTCTTTACACTCCAGAGGAGAGACTCCCTATGGCATTACAGATTAAAGGTAAATTTATCCAGAGCGAAGCCATTGACGGCTCCAAGCTCAAACTTAAACAAGGCGAGGCCCTCCGTGCCGTCGACGAAAACGGTGTAGACATTGAGCTCTTGAAAATCGGTGTCAACGGCGAAATCATCGCTAACGGTGCCGTACTCGCGCTTCAAGTCTCGCTCGACGCAGAAGTTTCACGCGCTTCCTCGGCAGAGGCTACCCTCCAGTCGAATATCGAAGCAGAAGCCGCAGCCCGCGCTGCAGCCGTGTCGTCAGAAGCTAGCACTCGTGCAGCTGCAGACAGCGTCCTCCAAAGCAACATCGACGCAGAAGCGGCAGCCAGAGCATCGGCTATCTCGACAGAGCAGGCAGCCCGTGCAGCCGCAGTTGCAGCTGAGCAGGCCCGTGCAGAAGCAGCTGAAGCTGCGCTCCAGTCTGCAATCGAAGACGAAGAAGCAGCTCGCATTGCAGCAGTCTCCGCCGAAGCAGCTAGCCGTAGCTCCGCTGACTCCGCACTCTCCGGACGCTTGGACGTCATCGAAGGTGCAGGCGAAGGCTCTGTAGCTAAGGCCGAAGCAGATGCTAAAGCATACGCTGACCAAAAGGTTGCAGACCTCGTTGCTTCTGCTCCTGAAGTTCTCGACACCCTTAAAGAGCTCTCCGACGCAATCGGCGGCGACGAAAACTTCGCAGCTACCGTCGCTGGCCAGGTAGGCACAGTTCAGTCTAACTTGGACGCAGAAGAGGCTAGAGCCCTTGCTGCTGAATCCAGCCTCTCTTCCGCTATCTCTGCTGAAGAAGCAGCACGAATCGCTGCAGTATCTGCAGAAGAAACCCGTGCATTGGCTGCAGAAGCTGCCCTTTCGAGCTCTATCTCAGCTGAAGTCTCGGCTCGTCAAGCCGCTGTCTCTGCAGAGCAAACCGCTCGCGAAGCTGCCGACGCTTCCCTTCAAGCAGCTCTCGACCAAGAAATCCTCGACCGCGCTGCAGATGTAGACGCTGAGGAATCCCGAGCTCTCGCAGCCGAAGCTGTATTGCAAGCTGCCATCACTGCCTTGGAGCAATCCGTCGGTGAATCCTTAGCAGACCAAGTTGAAGCTCTCGAATCCGCACTTGCAGACGAAGAAGCTGCTCGTATCGCTGCTGACTCCGCTGAATCTGCTGCACGCGCTGCTGCCGACTCCGCTCTCCAATCCGAGTTGGACGCTGAAGAAGCACGCGCTGCCGCTGCAGAAGCCGCTATCGCAGCCGACTTGGCAACCGAAGAAACTCGCGCCCTCGCAGCTGAAGCGGCTCTCCAAGCAGCTATCGACGCAGAAGTTGCTGCACGCGCTTCGGCAGTCTCTAGCGAAGCCGCTGCACGCGCCGCTGCAGACAGCACATTGCAAGACAATATCGACGCAGAAGAGGCCGCTCGCATTGCTGGCGACGCAGCTACTCTCGCTTCGGCTAACAGCTACACAGACAGCCAAGTTTCTGCTCTCGTTAACAGCGCACCAGAAGTCCTTGACACTCTCAAAGAACTCAGCGATGCCCTCGGCGGAGACGAGAACTTTGCTGTTACTGTCTCTGGCCAAATCGGTACAGTTCAGTCCAACCTCGATGCAGAAGAAGCTCGTGCTCTTGCAGCAGAGGCAGTCCTTACGGCTGCAGTCTCGGCAGAAGAATCTGCACGCATCGCAGCTGATGCCCTCAAGGTTGACAAAGCTGGCGATACTATCACTGGCGAGATGGTCTTCGACAACGCTGACCTCAAAGTCAAGAATCCTTCCGGCCAAGTTGTCGCACACTTCGACGCTTCCGAGTCCAGCGCAGTCTTCGGCTACGCTAGCCCAGACAATCTCACAACCGAGTTGGCTGGCGGAGCAATCAAAGTTGAAGCTGGCGTAAACCTCGGCGGAGCTCAGACCTTCATCGGTGCAGGCTTCATCAACTTGCAAGAGAGCGACGGCTCTGCTGCACTGCCTACCCTGGCTAAACACGCAGCGAACAAAGCGTACGTTGACCAAGAAGTCGCAGCTGAGGCCGCTGCCCGTGGTGCAGTCGACAGCGCACACAACACCAGAATCTCGGCTCTCGAAGCTAAGGCGTTCTACAAGTACAGCAGACAGTTGACTTCAACTGATATTGCTAACGGCTACTTGAACCTTCCGCACCTCATTGAAGACAAGTCGTCAGTGGTTGCAGTCGGTCGTCTTATGGCTCACGAAGGCGCTGGTTACGACTACTCAGTGTCGACTGTCGGAAGCGTCAGCCGCATTACATTCCTGAACTCTCTCCTCCCAGGCGGAGAAGAAGCTCTGGCTGTAGGCGACTACGTATTCGTGCAATACAGAGCCTAAGTCTGACTCGGGACGAGGCGAAAGCCGAGTCCCCTTATAAGGGAGTGAAACGACCGCATGGCATTTCTCGACGGGTTCGCAAGAAAACTAGGCGTGCTAGAGTACAAAGGGACGTGGAACGCCACGACCAATGTACCCGCCTTGTCACACGCGACCGGCAAGAAGGGCCAGTATTACGTTTGCTCCACCTCCGGCAAGGCCTTTCTTGAGGCCGAGTCAGGAGACTGGTTAATCCATAACGGCACGCAATGGCAGAGACTGGACCTCATGGACAAGAGTTCCATCGCTCCGGCCAATACCGTGTACGAATCCAACGCTCAGGTCTACGCAGACGGGACAGCCCCGAAAGCAGACCCGAACGGACGAGAGGGCTGGTACTTCAAGAACGACGGTGCCTTCCCTGTCAATAAAATAAACTGGTATTTCTTTGCATATACACAGGCTACAGTGCTCTACGGGCAGGTCTCTTCCTTCTGGGCCGTAGTTACGGTATATACCAATAAGCTTCCCTTTCTGTCACTTTACACCATCCCGCAAGGTGACGGACAAGACGGAGCATCCTGGTACCGCTCCCGCGTGTCCTACGTGGGGACGAATCCGAGCAGTCCAGGAACCTACCTCCTGCACATCGGAGCAGACCCAGGCGTTTATCCAGGCCTTGAGCGTATCCCTTTGACCCGGGACAGCTATTCAGCTAGAGGACCTGAGGGTGTTGCAGAGGTCGTCATGACGGCTCTACTCTCGTCAGACTCTAGCTCGTCGGTCAATACCGTAGAGTTTGTCTGCCCAAGGGTCAGCTTCCAAGGCAATGCAGTTAGTTTCCGGATTCAAGAAAGTATGAATATAGAAACAGCTAAACAGAATGTAGAAAAACTAGAGGCCAAAGTGTTAGAGTTGGAACGACGACTCGAAGCCCTAGGCGGATAAGGAGAAAACATGAGATTATACGGTACATTACAAGAACTATCCTCCCTGACTATCCGTCTGGATTCAGGCAAGACTGTCCAGGTCGTAGCCGCTGAGCCTACGGTAGATGCTACAGTAACAATTCCAGACGTAGTGGACGGCGCTGATACTTTCGTCGTAGCAGACACGGCTCAGACACTCTTGAACAAGAGTCTGACTGCCCCGCAAATTACCCAGGTTAACTTGCAAGACTCGGTTCGCATTGACGTCCCTGTAGCCGCTTTTACCACTCAAGCAGAGCCAGGTAGTCTTAAATTTAACTCAGGCACAAAAAAACTAACTATAGGTGACGGTACAGCCACAAGAGTTTTGGTCGACGACGGTGCCCTTGACGATGGTTTGTCTTCGGGTCAAAGACCACTTATACGAAACAAACGTTTAACAGATAGTGGTATAGAAAACACATCTTTCACCGGTGGTTCTATCGGTTCGGATTCCTCCCCGACCGCAATTGATTATGTAAATAAAATCGGCTTGTCTGACATTCCTAATGTCAATGCAAACCACGTCCTCATCTCCGACGCTAACAACGAACTCTTCTCGGAACAAAAACTGGATAGGTCACGCGGCGGTACAGGCGCAGACTTGTCAAACGTAACCTTCCCCGGCGATGGAGCAGAAGGTAGAATTATTCTCGACGCGGCTGACTTAACTTCGCTTAAAGTAGCACGTGCAGCTCCCTCTATCGCGACAAGCGTACTGACTCCTTCGTCCGACAAAGAAGTCATCCAGAGAATCGCTACAGCTGCGAACTTCAACGAAATCGCGAATCCCGAAGACGGACGCTACTACATCCTTATGAATGCCAGCGCGACCGATATCACTATCGGGAACGAGACAGGCACTGCAGCCAACCAGATTGTCACAGGCACAGGCGCTGCATTTACATTCAAGGCAGGCACCTCTATCGCAGCAGTATACGACGGCGGCTCTTCCAAATGGAGACTC
>Ga0070745_1001774_pt1 | contig 11837 bp, 14 predicted proteins | sample VirMetDEL_Mar_4_FD_77438 | JGI IMG/M metagenome (GOLD analysis project Ga0070745, IMG submission 77438) | Aqueous microbial communities from the Delaware River and Bay under freshwater to marine salinity gradient to study organic matter... | ecosystem: Environmental > Aquatic > Marine > Coastal ...
ACTTGACATTTATATATATAATATACCCCTGCCATAAATTTTTAAAAAAACAAGGGTCATTCATAGTATAAAAAATATTAAACACAGGCCGGGGGATTCATAGTTATGACTAGCCTGTGTTAACTTGTGTTGTCTTGGTTGGGGGTGTGTCGGGTCTATGGAGGGGGATATATTTACCCCGCTGGGACTAAATAGAAAATAACATATTTTTAAAAACTATGCAATATGCTATAATACGATTTATAAAACACTGTTGCAATTATGCAACACTTTATAGAAAGTAATTAAAATGTTTAAAACATTAATTTTAGTTTGCTTAATTAATACAGAATGTGTAGAATTACATGATGACAGAGGTCCATACAAAACTGAAGTAGAATGTAAAGCAAGGGCAGCAGAGATGATGTCAGACTTTGTGTCTGCTAATGTAACACCACCTGTTACCACACTTAAGTTTAAATGTGATAAATCAAAAGGACAAAATATTTAATGTTAGATACAACATTAGAAAATAATAATGAGTATGCACCCTACACAACTTTAAAAATTAAATTAGAAGAATATGCAAATATGAGGGCAAGGTCAGACTTCCTTACCTTTGTAAAGATATTTGCACCTACACTTATATCTGACTTTAAGATGGGTAGACATATTGAGTTATTATGTTCAAAGCTACAGGGTGTAGTAGATGGGAACGTAAAGAGGTTAATGGTATTCCTTCCACCTCGTTCTTCCAAGTCTGTAATCTGTAGTAAGTTATTTCCTGCTTGGTACATTGGTAACTTTGGTAACCATGAAATTATGTCACTATCCCACTCAGAACAACTTGCAAGTGACTTTGGACGTACAGTACGTGATGTAGTCGGAACCGCTAGGTTCCAGCGCATTTTTCGTGACATTAGTTTGAGGAGTGATGTAAAGGCTGCAGGTAAGTGGAAGACAAACAAGAATGGGTCTTACTATGCTGCAGGTGTACGAAGCCAAGTGGCGGGTCGTGGCGCACACGTAGCTTTGCTTGATGACGTTATGTCTGAAGAAGATGCTATTTCAGAAGCAGGTCGTAGGTATATTAAGGAATGGTATCCTGCAGGTCTAAGAACTCGTATCATGCCTAATGGTGCAATTATTATTATTAATACTAGATACCACTATGATGACCTTTGTGGTTGGCTTCTTAAACAGGAAGCAGCAGTAGAACAAAATAAATATCCTTGGGAAGTAATTAGTATTCCTGCTTGGCTTAATGAAGAAGCAGCAGAGTTATTAGGATTACCAGTAGGTGGTTCTTACTTTCCTGAATGGAAACCAGATGAGTTATTAAAAATTGACGAGCAAGAAATTAGAGCATCTAATGGTAGTAGATATTGGAATGCTTTATATATGCAAGACCCTAGTCCTGATGATGGTGGTATTATTAAAAAGAAATGGATACAATCTTGGGATTATGACGAACCACCACCATGTGACTTTATAATACAAACATATGATACTGCTTTTAGTACGGCTCGTACCGCTGACTATAGTGTAATACAAACTTGGGGTATATTCTATACATTTGAAAATAACGAATATGGTGTAGAAGAAAGTCAAAGTAATATTATATTATTAGGTAATACTAAAGGTAGATTTGAATATCCAGAACTAAGACGTAAGGCACAAGAACTTTATGCAGACTTTAGACCAGATGTATGTATTATAGAAAAGAAAGCTTCTGGTCAGTCTTTGATTCAGGATATGAGAAGGGCTGGTCTTCCTGTCTTAGATTATTTACCTGATAGGGATAAGGTGGCTAGGGTATATGCAGCTACACCAATGATGGAAGCTGGTCGTGTCTGGTTGCCTTCAGATAGAACATGGTCAGATGATTTGTTTTCTGAGTGTATGTCTTTTCCAAACGGCGCACATGATGACCAAGTAGATTGCATGACTATGGCTATTCACTATATGAAAGACAGTTGGAATCTTATACACCCAGAAGACCCTAATTGGGAGGACGATGTTAATCCAAGAAGACAAAAGAGGGTTGCATATTGGAGAACTTAAAGATATAATATAAAAATCGTAGTTTAACTGGTAGGAAAGAAAATGGCTATTGAAAAAAATCCCAATGATATTATGCAGCAAAACATGGATAATGTCATTCAATTAAATATAAATCAAGAATCAGATGATAACGTAGGATTTGAAGTTGACCCTGAGACAGGAGAGATAGAAGTATCTTTTGCTCCTGATGCTGATATGTTTGGTATGGAAGTAGAGGTTGAGTATGACGAAAGCGGCTTCTATGATAATCTAGCGGAACAACTTGATGAAGATACTCTTACGTCTATTGGTGAAGAAGTTTACGAAAAATATGAAGCAGATAAAGCCTCACGTTCAGAATGGGAATCCATGTTTGAGCGTGGGTTTGATTTGCTTGGTCTGAAGTTAGAGGAAACAACAGAACCGTTTGAAGGTGCAGCAACTGCTGTACACCCACTGCTTATTGAATCTGCAGTGAAATTTCAGTCACGTGCATCCCAAGAACTCTTTCCTTCCAGTGGTCCAGTCAAAACCCAAGTTCTTGGCGATGCTACCGTGGAGCGTCAACGGCAAGGTAACCGCGTACAAAACTTTATGAACTATCAATTGACAGAGCAAATGCCTGAATACTTTGATGAGTTCGAGCGTATGCTGTTTCACCTTCCGTTGATTGGCTCTGCATTTAAAAAAGTTTATTATGATGCGTCAATAGACCGCCCTGTCAGTGAGTTTGTTCCTATTGACCAGTTCTATGTGTCTTACTATGCTACAGACCTAAGACGTGCAGATAGATATACTCATGTACTATATCGTAGTCCTATGGAAATTGCCAAGCAAATGGCAGCAGGTATGTATGCAGAGATTGATATGCCAGATGCGTATCACCCAGAGCAATCTGCACTAACAGAAAAAATGGATACTGTTCTTGGTCTGTCTCCTTCCTCAGACCTTGACCCTCAGTATGTATTGCTTGAGCAGCATTGCTATCTTGAAATTGAAGATTATGAAACAGCTTGTCCTTATATTGTAACTATTGAAGAAAGTTCACGTAAGGTATTGTCTATTCGCCGTAACTGGAAAGAAGAAGACAAAACAAAACAAAAGAAAATGTTCTTTACACATTACCGTTTTGTTCCGGGCTTTGGTTTCTATGGTCTTGGTCTTATTCACTTCCTTGGTAACCTTACTATGTCTGCTACTGCAGCAATGCGTAGCCTTATTGACGCTGGTCAGTTTGCTAACCTTCCCGGTGGCTTTAAAGCTAAAGGTGTTCGTGTTGTTGGAGACAATGACCCAATTGCTCCGGGCGAGTTTAAAGAAGTTGAAGCTACAGGTATGGACTTGTCTAAGTCTATTGTACCTCTTCCATATAAAGAACCATCAGCTACATTGTTCCAGATGATGCAGTTTACTGCTGCGGCTGGTCAAAAGTTTGCTGATACAACTGAACAGGTTATTACTGAAGGGTCAAACTATGGTCCTGTCGGTACAACTATGGCTTTGCTTGAAGCATCAAGTAAGTTCTTTAGTGCAATCCATAAACGACTACATAAGTCACAACGTGATGAATTTAAAATCTTGGCTCGTATTAACTACGAAAGCCTACCTAATGAATACCCCTACGATGTTCCCGGTGTAACAGAAACTATTTTCCGTCAAGACTTTGATGGTCGTGTAGATGTTATTCCTGTCAGTGACCCCAACATTCCTTCTAGCGCACATCGTTTGATGATGACACAGATGGCAATGCAGTTGGCACAGACTTCTCCACCGGGTATGTTTAATATGGAAGAACTAAACCGTACTCTATTGAATGCGGCTAACATTCCTAACTTGGATAAAATACTTCCTGATAAACCACAAGCACAGCCTCTTGACCCTGTTACAGATATTGAAGCTGCAACTAAAGGTTTGCCTATCAAAGCTTTTGCTGGGCAAAACCATGATGCTCATATTCAAATTAAACAAATGTTCTTACAAGACCCTATGAATGGTGGCAATCCAATTATGCAACGTATTGCTCCTGTGCTACAGGCTAATATTCAAGAACACGTTGTAATGAAATATGAAGAACAGGTAAATGGTTTGACACGTCAAATGATGGCAGAAGCACCTCCGGGTGACCCTAACTCTCAGAACCCTCTTGTTATTGAACAAGTAATGGTAGCTGCTGCACAACAAATAATGGCTGCAAACCAAGCTGCTATGCAGCAAGGTCCTTCACCTGAACAAGCAATGGTTCAGATGGAAGGTAAACGTCTTGAAATTGAACAACAAAAGGTACAAGCACAACTAGCTAAAGAATCTGTAGAGGGAGCGTTAAAGCAACGTGACCTTGACCTTAAAGAGCAAAAACTTGCACTAGATGCGTATAAAGTGGGAGCAGAGAATACTCTGAAAGCGGATGAAAAAGAGAAAGATAGAAATACAAAAACGGCAATCAAAGCTGTTGAAGTCCTTGCAGACCTCATCAAACAAGACAAAGGTTTTAAAAACTCCGAAACGCTTAAAGCGGCAGACATGATTACTAAGTTAATATCTGATGCCAAGAAAGGCAAGTAATGCTTTGGGAAGAAATAGATAAGCATTTACAAAAAGAAATTGATTTATTAAAAAATTCACTTGCATCTGGAGCCGCTTCAGACTATGCTTCGTATATGAACTCTGTTGGGCGTATTTCAGGATTGGAATATGCCAAAGCAGAAGTTAAAAATATAGTAAATAAAATGATATACGAAGACGAAGAGGAGTAACAATGCAACAAGTCTCTATGGGAAAATCAATTCTTAATGATGCATGGAATACAAATGAGGAAGTACCTGACCCAGAGGTTCTTCCTATTATACCGGGTTACCATATTTTAGTACGGCCTGTTTCTGTTAAGTCAGAAACTAAAGGTGGTATTATTTTACCCGATTCTACTAAAGAAGATATTGCTTACTTAACAACTGTAGGTAAGGTTCTTCGTGTAGGTAAGGATGCCTATCAAGATGCTAACCGTTATCCTAATGGTGCTTGGTGTCAAGAAGGTGACTATGTTTGTTATGGTAAACATTCTGGTCAAAAATTTATGTATAAAGGTGTACGTATGATTCTTTTGCTTGATGACCAAATTAGTATGGTTGTACAAGACCCTAAAGAATTAGACACTACTTATAACCTTTCTCATTAAAAAAATAGGTTAAGCTATTGTGAACTTAAACACAATAGAGTATTATAATATTTATTGCGTAACTCGTCATATCGCAACTGACGTAAAAGGAGAAATAAATGTCTGATGATTGGACAACGGTAAGTGCTTCCAAAGCCGTAAAAGAGGAAGATAAGGTTGAGTTTGAAATTGAAGGTCAAGAAGAACAAGCGCAGGTAAATGAACCTATTCAGGTTTCAAAAGAAGGTGATGAGCCTCAAGAAGTTGAAACAAAGACTGAGGCTCAAGAAGATTCTTCAAAAGGAGAAGAGCAACAATCTGGCGCACAGAAACGAATCCGTCAACTCGTAAAGCAAAAGAAAGAACGAGAAGAACAGATTCAACAGTTGGTGCAACGTCAACAAGAACTTGAAGAACGATTAAAGGCTCAACAGCAAGAATTAAAAACTTCATTAGAAAAAAGTTTTGAATCTGCTGAAGAACAAATTAATAGCCGTATTGCAATGGCTAAAGATGCATATAGACAAGCGTTGGAATCAGGAGATACTGACCGCATTGTGACAGCACAAGAAGCTTTGAGTAATGCTCAGTCAGATGCTTCTACTCTTAAAATTGCAAGGCGGTATGAACAACCTAAACAAGAACAGGTTGTACAGCAGCAAGTCCAACAACCACAACAGTCTGCACAATATGATAGAATGGCAGTTGAGTGGGCAGGACGAAATCCGTGGTTTGGTCAAGACAATGTAATGACCACTCTTGCCCTAGAGGTAGATGCGGAATTAAAAGCGGAAGGCTATGACCCTTCTGATGAAGATTTTTACCAAGAGATTGATTCTCGTTTGAAAGCTAAATTTCCACAACGATTTAGTACACAACAGGAACCAACTCAAGAACGACAGCAGGAAACGTCAAATCCTGCCCAAGTGGTCGGTGGAGCATCACGCACTTCATCAGCCGCACAGTCTGGCAAAAAAGTACGTCTTACTAAAGAAGACATTCGACTTGCTGAGAAGTGGGGTATACCCTTGGAACAGTACGCAGCAGAAAAGCTAAAGGTTGAGAAAGCCGATGGCGAATACACTTCAGTACAATTTTAAATAGCGTGGAGGAAATTAAAATGGCACGTAATACAACAATGTCACGTAGTGCAGAGTCTCGTGAACTCAATACAAGGGAACAATTTGAAGAATATCAAGAACCTAATATGCTTGATATTCCAGAAGAAACCGAAAACCGTTTTGCAAATGAGGGGATGACCCTACGTTGGATTCGTATTAATCTTCGTGGGCAAGACGATTACAAAAATGTAGGCCGGAAAATTCAAGAAGGTTGGCAGTTTGTTACGGTAGATGAAGTTCCAGAGATGCAGCACACTTCTTTCGTGAGAGAAGGTGGACGATATGAGGGTACAGTCTGTCGTGGAGACTTGGCTCTGGCGAAAATGCCTACGGCAAAAGCGCAAAGTCGTCAACGGTACTATGAGAATAAGAGTAAAGAAATGGTTGATGCAGTTAATCAACAATTGATGGGTTCAAATGATTCTCGTATGCCAATTCGTAATACAAGTAAATCAAGTGTTACTAAAGGCCGCGCTGCAAAGTTTCAATCGTAGCTTTTAGTAAGTGCAATTTTAAATAGGGAGAAATCAAATGACTGCAACTTTAGCGTTGTCTGGCTTCCGTCCTTCTCGTAAACGTGGTAATACCCCAAACAATCAGGGTCAAAGTGAATACCCTATTGCTTCAGGTTACGCTGCTAACATTTTTACAGGCGATTTGGTCCGTATTAATGCAGGGAATTTGGAAGTTATCACTACTGTAACTGAAGTGGTCCAAGGTGTATTCATGGGCTGTCGTTATGTTGCTAACGGTGAACAAAAATTTAGTAAGTATTGGCCTTCAGGAACATCTGCAACTAATGCATATGCTCTTGTAGCTGATGATTCACGTACCGTGTTTGAAGTACAAGCAGATGCATCTGTAACTGCTGGTGACCTTCACGGTTCACAAAACTTTGCTGTAACACTGGGTTCAGGCTCAACCTTCACAGGTATGTCTGGTCACGGTATTGAAGCAGCAACTCGTACAACTGGTATTGCTATGTGCCGTACTCTGGATTCAGTCGATGAGCCGGGGAACGATGTAGCTGTAGCTGCTGAGAACGCCTATCTGAAGTTGAATGTACAACTCATTCAGCATACAGATAACTTCTTGACTGCTACTGTTTCTGCACCTGCAACCATTACTGCGTACCTGTTAGGTTAAGGGAGATTAAATAATGGCGATTAATAGAGCAAGTATTGCAAAAGAACTTCTCCCCGGTCTTAATGCCGTATTCGGTATGGAGTATGGAGAAGTTGCTGATGAACACGCACCACTGTTTGAGACAGAAAACTCAGACCGTGCGTTTGAAGAAGAAGTATTGTTCTCAGGCTTCGGGTCTGCACCTACTAAAGGTGAAGGCGCAGCCGTAGCTTATGACGATGCTCAAGAAAGTTACACTGCTCGTTATACACACGAGACTATTGCACTGGCATTTGCAGTGACAGAAGAGGCTATGGAAGATAACCTCTATGACACATTCGCAAAGCTTCGCGCACGTGGTCTTGCTCGTGCAATGGCGAACACCAAACAAGTTAAAGCTGCTGACGTATTTAACAACGGCTTCAGCGCATCTTACGTTGGTGGTGATGGTGTAGCTCTGTTCTCTGCCTCGCACCCAACTACTGGTGCAGGTAATCAGTCTAACTACATTGGTGCAACTGATTTGTCAGAAGCTTCACTTGAAGCTGCATTGATTTCAATATCAAAAGCTAAAGATGACCGTGGCATCTTGATTGGCCTTCAGGCTAAATCACTGCACGTTCCTTCAGACTTGGCTTTTACTGCTGACCAAATCTTGAACAGCACACTTACAACAACTAATGCTACTTTTGGTACTGATGGTATCAGCAACCAGAACAACATTAACTCAATCCGTAATCAGGGTCTTGTACCGGGTGGTTTCTACGTAAACCGCCGCTTTACAGATACTGACGCTTGGTTCCTAAAAACCGATTGTCCAAACGGTGCGAAGATGTTTGTACGTGCGCCTCTTCAAACAAAGATGGAACCTGACTTTGACACTGGTAACCTCCGCTTTAAAGCACGTGAGCGTTACTCATTTGGCTGGTCAGACTGGCGTAGCTTCTTTGGAGCCGATGGTGCTTAATTAGCACTATCTACAAAAACTTAAAAAAAGAAGAGGGATACTATTTCGTATTCCTCTTTTTTTATGTATAATAGTAATAGTCAAAACTTATAACTAACTAATCAACAAATATATGGAGTTAAGATGGCTAGTAACATTCGACAAGGTTTCGTAACAGGTAGCGGTGCTATACTGGATACAACAACAAATACTACAGTTGCAGACACACGTATTAAAGGCATCACTTATTCAGGTGTAGGTACGTTTGTTATTACAGGCAGCGAAATAGATGAGTATAATAATACACGTGGTAATAACATTAAGTTTGTAGGAACAACTGCAAATGATGCAGGAGATATTATGATTCCTGACTATGGTGTTCGTGTAGTAGGTACTGTAAAAGTTTCTGCGCCAACTTCAGCAGCAACGGTAGCAATCTATTATGGCTAATTACACTTTCTTAGTACAAGATATTATTGGTGCTACAGAGAATGATGGCACAGAATTTTTGGCGTATATGCCAAAGATTGTAAATCGTGCTGAAGAAAGATTGACACGTGACTTAGATGATTATGGTCTAGTTACATATACTTCTGTTGCAGTAAGCGCAGGTAATAATATTGTAACACTTCCAGTTGGTACACGTATTGTAAAAAACTTTAATATAACTACTTCGGCAACAAGCACTCGTATTCATTTGTTACAAAGAACAGATGAATATATTAGAGATTATTGGCCTGTTAGTGCAAGTACAAGTGTGCCTGTTTATTATGGACGTAGAGATAATACAACTGTACTTATTGGTCCTACTCCTGTATCTACATATGATGGAGAAATAGCTTATGTTTCACGTCCAACAACACTTTCATCAGCAACAAATACAAATTACTTTAGTGACTTTTGCTATGATGCATTATTTAATGCTTGTATGGTAGAGGCATTAGTGTTTATGAAAGACTATAATACTGTACAATTATTTGAACAAAGATATGGACAATCAATTGTAGAACTTCAAAACCGTTCACGCAGAACAAGAAGAGATGACATGGAAACACCAGCTTCACCAGCGGGTGCAGACAATCCAGTTGTATTAGGGAGCAACTAATGAAGAAAAAAATTATTGAGGCAGGTGTTGAACTTTTAACAGGAGCCGCTAAAAAAGCAGCACCTAAAGCTAAGACTTATAAAGGTCGTAAGCGTGGACGTAAGTCTGCAGCACAACGAACAGCTAAGAATGAAGCAGCAAAAGCTTCTCGCGCTAAGTTAAGTGCTAAACGTGGTCCACAGCACCGTGGTCAGAAACTTCTTAAAACAGAAGCAGCTAAACCTAAACTTACTCTTGGTCAGAAACTAAAGCGTGAAAAAGGTAAGCAGGATATTTCCAATCTTTCTCCAGAAGAAAAGAAAGAACGCCGTTCATTAATGGCTCGTGTAATTCGTGAAGCACGTGCAGAAGGTAGGGGTAGCACTGCAACAGGTACTCGCAAACAAACTCTTACTGCCGAAGGTAGACGTTTAGTTGAAAAAGGTGATGTTGATACAGTTATTAAAAATCCTAAAAAATATATGTATGAAGGTGCGGATGCTCCATTAGTTTCTAAAGATGCAGGAACAGAGTTTGCTACACGTAAAGACTTGCGTGAAGCGTTTAAAGAAATGTCTCCGGGCGAAAGAATGGATTTTATTCAAAAGAATATTACACCTAAGATGACAAGCAAACAAATCTCTGATGTTCTTGGTCAAGGAGAAGGTATTCCTAAATTACCAAAGCAGCAGAACATTGCTTCTACTGCACGTAAACTTGCACGTCAGGGCTATCCTTCTTCTCTAAGCAAACTTAAAGAAGCACAGAAAAAACGTCCCGGTATGTCAAAGCCAAGTGGGCAAGGACGTAAATATAAAAAGGGTGGACGTGTACGTGGTTGTGGTGCAGCCCTTCGTGGCTATGGAAAGGCTATGAAGTAATGGCTGGTAAGACATATAAAACTAAAACATATGATACAAAAAAAGTAAAAGATACGCTTAAAAAAATAGGTACTGGTATGAAATATAGTCCTGCAGCTATGGTAGAATTAATAGACTTAGCAGACCTTGGAATTAAACTAACAATGAAAAAGGGCGGGAGTCCTAAGAGTACGAAAGGAAGAAGTACAATGTACAAAAAGAAAATGGCATCTGGTAAAACCGTAAAGGGCGGTAAAACAGATTTTGATAAAATGGTAAAGGAACTTGGCCTATCTAAATCAGAGATTGCAGATATGCTTGGCCTTACTAAGCGTGACCCCAAGACAGGTGTTCGCCGTAAAGAAGGTAAAAAAGTAGGCACTACTAATATGCCTTATAAAAAACCTGCACCCCAAAAGAAACCAAAGTCTATCCTTGAAAAGCAAATGGACATGATAATGCCAAAACAACAGATGATGAAATCTGGTAAGCGTGTAGGCTGTGGTGCAGCACTACGTGGTTATGGCAAAGCTATGACAAAGAAAGGTTAAGACAATGGCATTAAAAGAAATAGGTTTTAAAAGTTTAACTGAAATTTTAAAACAGCTTTCTAAAAAAGGTGTTAAGGCACAGACACCTTCTGTTAGAGCAAGTCGCCGTGCTTTAAAGGGTGAGCGTAAGTTTGAACCTATTACAGGTGCGGGTTCACGTAAGCCGGGTCGTAAGATTGGTGAAGGTGTTCCTACTACAGGTAAGGGTCGTGCAACTGTTAAAAAAACTACACCACCTATCAAAGCACAACGTATTGATGTACAAGCTAAACCAAAAACAACTAGGACAGTAGGTAGAAAAAAAATTCCTATGAAACCTTTTACTCCTATTGCGGGTGCAGGTTCACGTAAAGCTGGTCCCACTAGAGCTGCTTTTGTTTCTAAACCTTCTACTAAAAAAACACCTACTCGTAGTAAAATAACTCCACCAGTAACTCCTGCTTCTAAAATTAAAAAAGGTCCTTTAGCTGCCGCTGTTGGATTAGGAGGGGTTGCCCTTACTGGTGCTATGCTTGATAAAAAAGACAAGGCACAGGCTGCTACTTCTAAATCTTCTGGACCAGCTACTCGTGGTTCTAATAAACCAAAAGTTGCTCCTAAAGCTACACCAAAAGCTGTACAACCTTCAGGTCCTTCAAAACGTGGGTCAGCAAAACGTGGAGCAACAAAAACTATTAGCGCAGGTCCTAATACTGGATTTGGTCCTAAAGGTAATCAGTTTGCCGGAAGTAAAGAAGAACGTGCAGCCCTTATGAAAATGTATGGTGGTACTGGTTCTGCTGCTGCCAAAGCTGCCATTGCGGGTAAGCAAGGTAATCTTGCTGCAGGTAAAGCAGACTATGAAGCTGCTCGTATAAAGCGTCTTAGTAAACCTGTAGAGCGTAAGTCTGGCGGTAGTGTAGTTGCTCGTCAGGTAAAAGGTTTTGGTGCGGCACGTAGACCTAAAAAATAAAGGAACTCTACAATGCCGTTAGCAA
>Ga0070745_1001781_pt1 | contig 11817 bp, 15 predicted proteins | sample VirMetDEL_Mar_4_FD_77438 | JGI IMG/M metagenome (GOLD analysis project Ga0070745, IMG submission 77438) | Aqueous microbial communities from the Delaware River and Bay under freshwater to marine salinity gradient to study organic matter... | ecosystem: Environmental > Aquatic > Marine > Coastal ...
CGCGGAGATCATTCGTACGACCGGCAACATTGTTAACCGTGCTTTGAAAGAAATGGGAACCAACGCTCGGATGTTGGAGGCCGCCGGTGTAGACCCAGCTGTCGCCAAGGTTTTGGCACGGGAGATCCGTGGGATCGGGGCCCAGCGCCTGTCTGGTTATGTGTCCATGGCAACAGTTGCACCTTTTGCAATTCGCGACGCCGCGCACATCACACTTGGGATTTCCCAAGAGGAAGAGTCAATGCTTGGAAAAGCTGCGCCCTATTGGACAACCGGCAACACACTGATGTATTTGACAAAACCAAACGAAAAGGGTGAAGCGGAATACGTCGACCTGTCCTACATGCTGCCCTATGAGTTCATGCTTGCGCCGGCCCGTGCAGCGATGCAGACCTACGCCGCAAAAGGAGAGGTGGGTGCCAGTGAAGCCGAGCAGATTCTGTCTGGTGCTTGGGAAGGGTTCAAGAAGTTTGCTGAACCTTTTGCCTCAGAAGCCCTGGCAACGGAGCGGTTGGTCGACGTAACCATCCGTCAGGGTAAAACACAGACCGGCGCTGAGATCTGGGAAGACGGCGAATTGGCAGGTGATGAACTGGCAAAGGGTTTGAACCACGTCGTGGGTGCATTTATCCCAGGGATTGTAGACCAGTTCCTTACAGTTAGAGGCGGGGAGTTTACCGAAGGTCGCGTAACCCGTGCTGCAACAGGACTGCCGTCTAAGCAGGGAGATCCCTACACTCTTGCAGAGGAAGCCGGCACAATGCTGACCGGTCTTCGGCCCATGAAACTAAACATCGGACGCACCCTTAGCTATGCCGGAGGGGAGTACTCGGCGCTACGGTCCAGTGCTGTGCAAATCTTTACGAAGGTGGCGGATGACAACGACGCTACCGTGGAAGACCTTGAGCGTGCATATATTCAAGCGAACGAAGCCCGTCGTCGTCAGCAAGCAAATCTGAAATCTGACATTGACGCGGCGATGGCAGCGGGAATGAGCCGCAGGGAAATATACCGAGCGTTTGACAACACGGGTGTGTCACGCAAAGAACTTGGCTTGATCATGCGAAACAAGTACGATCCGATTCAGATCAGTCGAGACTTAATCCGTGAAGTTCGCGGAGAGGTTAATATCAAAGATGAGAACAGGGTTCTTAAACGTGTTCCTACTCAACAGATCAATGCGATCCGCCGAGATTTGAGAAACACGCCAATCGTTGGAGAACCAGAACCGGCGCAAGAAACGTTTGTTCCAATTCCGGTTACATCAGCGCCTGCACCACAGCCTCGTTCCGTACCAGAACCACGGCCCAGTGAAACCTTTGTCGGCCGTACGATGGATACAATAACAGGGACTGGTCGAGACCTAGCGCAGGGACTACGCCAACGTGCGCAAGCTATTGCGCCGTCATTGTTGGGTGGGGATCCCGCCTCACAGGCTGCGAATGCAGAGATTGCAAGGCGGTCGCAGGGTCAGTAGTCGACCTCGATGTTTACCTTCACGCCGTTGCCGCCGAACAGTTTGATAAGTTCGTCGGCAAAGGCCTCCGTTTCAACAACAACTTCCGTGTCGTTGGTCAGCGAAGCAAGGTTCAGCGTGATGCCAATGAACTCCATCAGAGCTTCAATTTGCATAGGGTGCATGTCTTTGAGACCTAGTGTTGGGCCAATGTTTGGATCGATCATTCGATTTCTCCCCAATCAGATTTAATATCTACGTCGATTTTAGAGGGGACCTTGAGCGGCACACCGGTTTCCATGATCTCCTTAATCCTATCAGCCTGCTCTTGGCTCTCTATGTTAAAGCATAACTCATCGTGAACTGTCAGCATAGGGGTATATCCCTCCTTGTAGCAATCAAGCATCGCCTTCTTTGTTTGGTCGGCTGCCGATCCTTGGATCAATCTGTTTAAGGCCTTGTAAGTAAACGCAACTTTGATGTGCGGCCCGTACATCTTCATTGCTTCCTCGTACGGCAGTGGCCCACCGGCACCGAAGGAAATAGGTTCCCACAGATTAAACCGGCAGCGCCGCCCCAGTAACGTACGGATCTGTTTGTTTTCCGCCGCCTGTTTGGAAGCCGTATCCGCAAGCTGCTTAACGAACGGAACCTTGTCACGGTGCCGTTGGATCAATGCCTTGGCGTCATCCTTGGAGATACCCAACTGGTCGGATAGTTTACCTACGCCCATGCCATACATGATACCAAGGTTAACCGTCTTTGCCTGTTTGCGTGTGATGCCTGCAAGATCAGCCACCATCTGGTGCAGGTCAACGTCCCCGTTGTTGAACTCGTAGACAATCTCGTCGACTACAGGATGCCGCAGGTAGTCGGGCATGCTTGCAGCAAAGTGCACCAGTAACCGTGGCTCTTGGCTCGAATAGTCAAACGACCCCCACTTCATCCCTTCGTCTGGAACGAACAGACCACGGATCAGGCGCTTGATGTCTGGGTCACGGGCAGGGATCTGCTGTAGGTTTGGGTTTGATGACGAGAACCGACCCGTTACCGTGCCGCCCTCGTCGCGACGGGTGGAGTGGAGTTCGGTATGAATGCGGCCGTTGTGTTCGTGGCGCAGGATACTGTCGATGAACGTGGCGTCAGCCTTGTCCAACTCCCGCAGCTTAACCAACGCCTGACAGACTTTGGCGGAGTGGTCATTGAGCCACGCCTTGGTGAACGACGGGGCATTGCCCCCCGTAACAACTTCTTTCTCTTCTTCGGTTCCGTCTTCCAGTGTGGTCTTTTCCATATGGGATATGATCGGCGTCCTTGGATACTCCATCCCCATCGCATCAAACATCTTTGCAATCGAAGCTGACGCCCAGATGTCAACCTTCATCCCCGCCTCACGGTTAATATAATCCCGCAGAAGCGAGGTCTGTTCTTTAATGATGCGCTTATTCTGCTCGGCTTTGTCCATGTCCACACGCACCCCATTGCTGCGCATGTCCAACAGGCATGGGATCAGGTCTGTTTCGATGTTCCAGATGCTCCACAGATCCTGCTTCTCCAACTCAACCTTCAAGGCTTGCCACAGTTTGAGCGTGGCCACCGCATCCTGTTCCGCATAATGGCCAACATACTTTGGCGGCAGAAGGTACATGCCTCCCTTTGCATCAACGCCCCACTCTTTGGCCGCGGCTTGCAGCAGCTTCTCGTCTTTCCGCATGGACACAAAATCACGGGCCATCGCATCAAGGCCAAACGACCAACGGTTCTCATCAACCAACGCGCCCGTTATCATCGTATCGATGATCCGGCCCTTGATCTCTACGCCCTCGGCCCGTAGCCACCCCGCATCGTAGGTTGCGTTGTGCATGATCACGTTCATGTCAGGCACAGCCAACTGTTTTGCGATCCATTTGAGCGTGAACTTTGGATCAAGGTTGTGACCGTTCTCGTGACGCATCGGGAAGTACCCTTTGTATTCCCCTGCCGCTACGGCGATACCGATGATGTGTCCGTCTTTCCGTGCCCAACCAGGGCCCAGAGTTTTGATGTTGGGGTCATACGTTTCCAAGTCCACGGCCACCTCTTTGTATGAGGTCAGGTCTGGGTACTCGGGTGGGATGTTCCAATCCACGTCGATCAGGTTGAGTTCATTCTTGATCTGATGGTGTAGATCGCTGCCGAATAGGTTTCTTTGCATTAGATTGTGTACCTGTATTTGTTGTTGGTCTGCAAAATGTACAGCTTTTCTCGGGCTCTGGTCACCGCAACATAGAACGCACGGTGCTCGTCGTCTTGGTATCTGCTCGTCGTCGCTGCCTTTGTAGAGGCAAGAAACACCACGCAGTTGTCATCTTCCCCGCCCTTCATAGCATGGATCGTTGACAGTTTTATGCGAGGCTGTGACAACAGATCGTCCCCACGGCGGTGGAGTGCGTCAATGTATTCACGCTCGGCTGTCGAAACACGCAACACATCGTATGCCCCAGTGTCTGCCCCAACCAGAAGCCCAAAGTTAACTGTCAAGTCTTGCATGTTAACTTCTCCGTCAGGATCCAATGCCTCCAACAACTTGGCTGACCCGCGTTTAACAACTGCGTTCTGTCCCTGCTTCGGAACCGCCGCATAGAAATCCTTGACCCTCTGTACTGAAACAGACTTGTCAGCGCACAGGTCTTCCCATGTGTAGATGTTGGCAACCAGTTGCTCCGACACACTCGACCGACCCTTGATGGAATACTTAAACCCCATGCCTTTGATCTGGGCTGCAAGTTCTTGGACGTACCCGTTGGTCCGCGCCATGATTGTCCACGAGCCCTCGTGCAGTGGGATATCTTCAAGATGGTAGACCCACTCAACGGCTCCCTCTTCTTCGCGAGGCAAGAACTCTTTGACGTGCCTGTCAGTGATGCGACTAGATATCTCCATGGCAAGCCGGTGCACGGCTGCAGGAATACGATACGACTGGTTTAGAACCTCGATGCCTGACGCACAGTCCATGAACAACTTCACGTCGACCCCTGTCCATCGGTGGATAGCCTGATCGTCGTCGCCTGCGATAATGACTTGGTCAGATGCGGCAGCGATTTTCTTCGCCATCTCCCACTGCAGTGGCGTGAAGTCCTGTGCCTCGTCGATAAACAGATAGTCAAGCGAAGGCGTCTCCCCTACCGCAACAAACTTCTCGATCATATCGACGTAGTCATACTTGTTGGTCGTCGCTTTGTACTCTTCCATCTGCTCTGACAACTGCCGCAGCTTTGCCATAAACAGGTTCCAGTCGCCAACGTCGTTGAGCTCTTGCTCCAACGAGACCATGCGTAACCGTGATCGATCCAACATCTGTAAGTAGTTGGCCCCCGATCCACCGATTGTGACCAACGGCATCCCTTCGTCCATGTCGGTGGACATGTTGCCTTCGAATGTCAGGCCCACCAATCTTCCGACGTTGTCGTAGTCGTCTTTGTTCATGATGTCAGAAGGCTGCAGCCCAAGCGCACGGAACCCAAACGAATGGCTTGTCCGCATGTACGGAAAGTCTTTTGGTGTCCGATTGAACTCAGCACAGGCGCGGCTTACCATCTCTTCGATAGCCTTCCGCGTAAACGAAATCACACCAATGCGGGAAGGGTGTGCCCCTTGTGCCAACGCATCTCGGATCTCGTCGATCAGCCTGTGTGTCTTGCCACAACCAGGTGGTCCCAGGATTAACTTCGCATTCTCAATCATGGTCTTTCCCCCGTGGTCTTGAGTTTACCCAGTCTTCGATCTCGGACAGAACCCAACGGCTCGATGACCGCTTGTTGGTTTCATCGCCCAAGACAATAGGTTTCGGAAAACTGGTCGAGTTTTGCGCCAACTTGTAAACGTAGGACTTAGACACACCCAACAGGTCTGCCACCTCACCTACGCGCAGCAGTCGGTTAGAATGGGATGTCATTGCTCATCTCCTTTTTAGGTAACTCAATTTCTTCTTCATCAAATGCAGGGACAAACCAGCAACGAACCGTGCTTCTTGTCTCCCCCTGTGCGGTCCGCTTATTTATATTCTGCTTTGTGTTGTCTCCGCCCAAGTCCCGTATCATCTGGGTGATCGCGCCTCGGCTCTCGACTTTGAATCTGCGGTTATGTAAGAACTCAAGAAGGCCATCTAACTTGAACTTCGTTACGCCGCCATCGGTCCACGGCTTGCCCATCTCAATCTCTTCAGGCACCATCGCACGAACGTAGCTTGTGCAGTATGAGCGGAGTAGTTCCTTGAACTGCCCTTTGATCGTCAGTTCCTCTGGCACATCCAAGTATGTGGCTTGGCTCATGAGACCGTTGACCATTTGCTGCCACGTCCGAGCCTTCGTCGTCGGTGGCATGAACATGCACTGGTCCATACAGGCTCTCTGCCACAGCGTCTGGTTCTGCAACTGCTCAGTGGTTAACTGGATGCGGGTTCCGTTAACGTCCATGAAGTAGAGCCGTGGCTCCGAAAGCATGATCGTAAGACCACCAACCTGTGGTGCATCAGGTGCATCTGAGCCGATGCCGTACCGTGCCGTTGCGCAAAGCTGCGGGTCACAGTATGACTTGAACGGCTCGTCCTTACAGGTAGGCCCGTAATCTTTCTTCTCGTGCTGCCCGATCAGCGTCGCCATTTCTTTTGCAGGGAGAGGCGGGGAGCAGAGCGTACGATTGTATTCTTCAAGCGCCTCCTGCCAACTGTCAGGGAACTTGTTCCTGCAGTACCACGCTATCATAAACAGCAGCTTGTTGCGCGGCTCCGACTGTGGGCCGTTCTCGAATATGTACCGTAGGCAGGGCGGCCCGTCTTCGAAATGCTTGCGCACCTTCTTTGTGGCACGAACCGCTTCCAGTTCCGCCAACGACGTGCGTTTCTTTTCAACGGCGTCCAAGAACTCGTCCAGTTCCATCGCCTCAGTGTTCTCGTTGTAGCAGAACCGCTGCGGCATCTCGGCATCAAAATACGGCATGTTGATAAAGTTGCCCACGTCGCCACGCTCTGCGATGATCTGATCCTGCTTCGGGAATATCTCGCATCCGCTGTACCCCAAGAGGATCGACATCTCTGTCAGGTATTCGCGGACAATGGCTGCCTTCTCAAACTCTTTCAGAAACAAATACAGGTGTGCCCCGCCAGACTTCGACCGGCAATGCAGCAATGGCAGGTCCAACTTTTGGATCTTGGCCTGCAACTCTTTGTGGTTCAAGTCGTATACGTCAACGTCAATCGCACCGAACTTGCATTCGTTGTCGTTGTTGATCGGGATCGCACCAACGCCACGCTTCCCATCGATGTGCCCCTGTACCAACTCCTCGGTCAGCGGCTCTCGGACAATTCTACTTTGGCTTTCTGCTTTACCGTTCCGCCCAACTCGACCAACAATCGTCGTGCCGTGAGCGTTCGTCGCCCCGACGTATGCGGCAAGCAGTCTTTTTGCTTGTGACATAAACTGCTCCAATGTGTGAAAAAGTGGGGTTAAGGCATGTCCCGATCCCTTAACCCCGAGGCTGCTTAGAACGGAATGTCGCTCTCGTTTACCGCAGAAGAGGCAGTGGACGGCCCCTCCTCCGGTGCAGCTTTCACTTCTCCCGAGGCAACGCTGTCTCGGAAGGCTTTGGCTTCTAACATCAAGTTACGATCTTGGATCAACCCTACCAATTCAATTTGGTAATTGAACCACGACCCTTGGTCATTGCTCTCTTCAACAGTAGTGAACTTCCACTGATTTGCAAAGAGCGGAGGTGTAATCGACTGGCCTGTCTTCGGGTGCTTGACCTTTTGCAGGGCGATCTGCGTCTTCCAACGGCGGCTCACCTTTAGCTGAGACGACTTCATGTCGATCACAACAGGCTGATAGGATCCGTCTTGTGCGACAATCAGGCAGTAGTGCTGATCTGACTTCACCAGTTCATTGCCAGTTGGCAGGATCTCTTTTGCTCCCTGCCGTGTGGTACGTTGCAGGATTGGATCGGTTGCTGCGATCTCGCCGCGGAAACCACCTCCCTGTTCACGAGGTGTGAACTCCAGATACTTTGTGGTCTGGAAACAAGGGATCACGATCAGTCCGTCTTCGCCAGTCCAGAACTGTTTGGTTACAGTGTTGAACATGTCACCTTGTTCTGCACCTTCGATGTACTCCGCTTCACGCTTCTTCAACTGTGGCGACATCGCCTGAAGAATACGAACAAACGGGATCTGCATCTCGCTGCTGTCGTACGCCGCACCTTCGCCGGCGAACTCTAAGATGTCGTCCATGACATCGGTGCTTAACTCTGCATTTTTCTTTGTTGCAACTGCGTTAGCCATTATTTTTCCTCCTTGTCTTTGACGACATCTTTTGGTTCCTTAAACCCAACCTCATCTTCTTGCGCAATGCTTTCGCTCAGACGCTCTTCCGCCTCTGCATTGCGATCCATTTCTTCTAGCTGCATTTTTTTACTGATACCCATTACGCTTTCCTCCGGATCTGTGCTGCGTTTGAGATAAAGGCCCCGAACAAATCGAGGTCGATTGGCTTGCCACCCTCCACGCGTTCCTTAACAAACGCCTTGAGTGTAGATGGATGAACATGGGTCTTTGTCTGTGGATCAAAGCCACGGTCCTGTAGCAGACCGACCACGTCTCCTGCCACATTGTCTTCCCCCTTGCCAAACGAAACGGTGACGTCGTTCTTGATGATGTCGTCCAATCCATTCTCTCTCAGCCAAGCAAAGGCTTCGTCTTTCCGCGCAACTGGGATCGATGCACTCACGATCATCTTGCGCTCAACAACCACGCCGTCGACATCAAGCCGCTCAACGCCCATCTCATCCATCAGCTGCGGGATGTTCTCAACAGACAGCTTGTGCTTCAGGGACTTCAGATCTTTCAGGTGGTTTTCCGCATCGTCGATCTGTTGTTCTACGTTACGGAGGGTTCGAACCAGTTGGCTTAACTGCTTTCCTGTGTTCGTATCAACGTTGGACAGAGCCTGTCCTTCATCGAATATGTCGTCGAATATATCGCTCATAAGTTTTTCCTCTTCAGGGTTGCTTTCTGCGGTAGCTTCGTGCTATCCGTACGGTAGACATTAGTGGAGATATGTGATGGATGTCAACTACAAATTTAAACTTCCGCCCTTTCAGCATCAAAAAGATGCGCTGCGATACGGGGCGAGACAAACAGAATTTGGCTACTTCATGGAGATGGGGACAGGCAAATCAAAGGTTTTGATCGACAACATTGGGATGCTGTACCTGAGTGGCGACATCAACTTCGCCCTCATCATCGCACCGAAGGGTGTCTACCGCAACTGGGTCGCCAAGGAAATCCCAGAACACATGTCCGATGACGTACCACATCGGGTGATTCGTTGGGTCGCTTCGCCGAACAAAGCACAACAGGCAGAGATGCGCTCCGTCAAAGACAAGTTCGATGGGCTCACCATCTTTGTCATGAATGTTGAAGCGTTCTCTTCTCTCAAAGGACAGCAGGGTGGAATGTGGATGTCCAAGGCTCTGGGCCCAAAGGGCCTGATTGCCATCGACGAAAGCACCACCATCAAAAACCACAAGGCCAAACGCACCAAGGCACTCATGAAGATCGCCGCAGGGTTCGCGTTCCGCCGTCTGTTGACAGGGTCTCCCGTCACCAAAAGCCCGATGGATATCTATTCGCAGACAGAGTTCCTACGCCCTGGGCTCCTGGGCTACGACAGCTACTACGCGTTCCAGGGGCGGTACGCCGTGGTCCAGCGTAAGACCATGGGCGCACACGCATTCCAACAGATCGTCGGCTTCCGCAATCTCGATGAACTGACGGACCGAATTGATCAGTTCTCGTTCCGTGTTCTCAAGAAAGACTGCCTCGATCTACCCGACAAAGTCTACACCGCACGGTACGTCGGGCTGACCGACGAGCAGCGCAACATGTACAACCAGATCCGTCAACACGCCATGGTTCTGCTCGACAACGGCGAGATGTCCACGGCTCCTGCCGTCATCACCCAGATGCTACGGCTGCAGCAGATCATGTCAGGCCATCTCAAGACCGATGAGGGGGACATGCTGTACTTCCCATCAAAGCGGATGGAGGCACTGGAAGAAATCCTCGAAGAGCATGACGGCAAAGCAATCATCTGGTCCCGCTTTCGGTACGACATCCAACAGATCACGCAGATGCTGAACGACAAGTTCGGACAAGGATGTGCCGCCGCATACTACGGGGACACCACAGACGAAGAGCGCAACCGCATCGTCAAAGAGTTCCAACAAGGCCGGCAGCTAAAGTTCTTCGTCGGCAACCCCGCAACCGCAGGGTACGGGCTGACTTTAACCGAAGCCAATCTTGTGGTATACTACGCGAACGACTTCAATCTTGAGACCCGCATCCAATCAGAGGATCGCGCACACAGGATTGGTCAAAAGAACAACGTGACATACATCGACTTGATCTCCGAAGGCACCATCGATGAACGTATCGTGAAAGCCCTCCGCGAAAAGATCGATATCGGTGCAAAGGTTTTAGGTGAACAGGCAAGAGAATGGCTGACTTTGATCCCGAAAAAATAACCAAGCTGATGGTAGAGCGCACAAACAATTACGCACATGTCGAGACCCAAGCCAAAGAACTGGCCGCAATGACAGGGCTCGACATGGATGTTGCCAAGGCCTTCTTCACAGGTCTTACGTCCAGAGGCGCAGCTAAAAAATCAGATATCCGTGGATACAAAAAAGAAGCCCCGCGAAAGCGGGGCAGTTGAGGCGGATACCCATAAGGCGATGTGGGTATCAGAGCAGTGCGTCTAGTGTATCAGGCCGCTTCTTTCTCGGCAACCGCTTTGCGTATCAGAACCGATAGCTGACGCGCCATCGATCTCTGCTCACTGTCCGCTAACTTCTTCAGCAGTTCGTGGTCCTCTTTCAACAGACCGACGTTCTGAAAGTGCGTCTTATCTTTTTCTTTCATCTTCTTCCGAGCCATTTGTGCCCCCAGTTGTATTCCGTTTGTTATAAACTTATACGCTGTCTGGGGGCTGTCTGCAAGTTATTTAAACGGTTCTGTGTTGCGAGCCCACAGGTTCCATGACGCACGTTCTTGGTTCGGTGCAGCATACACATCGGACTTCACGATCTTGCCCTTGTTGAACAATCGAATACACGCGTTCCCCGCACTCTTGGTGTCCGTCCCCACATTGTCCGCAAGTTCTTTCGTTGTGAAGAAATCATCGAAGCTATCCAGTATGTCTTCGATGGTCTGTTCAATCTCCGCTGCCGTCGGTCCTTTAGGCTCGTCCACTGGATCTTGGGTCACGGACCCACGGTCCACTCGGATCGCTCGCCACGGGATCTGATCCCGCTTGTCTTCATAGTTCGGTATGCAGTGCGCTGTCAAAAGATCGCCGATTTCAATCTCCATAACCTCCATCTGACGCCTAGACAGAAAGACTGCCTCTCCCTGATCCGTGATCCCAAACCCACTACCTGCGTGGGTCGTGTTCTCAATGACGATGTTCAGTGCAGTTGTCTTAAAACCTTGGTTCATATAGTTCACCTTTTGCTTCCTTTTCTTTTAGGGTGTTAAGTTCTTTGACGAGTTGTTCAATCCGCGGGTCCGATGGGTTTACCCATTCGATCTCGTCAAGTGTTTTTTCTGTGTTGCGGATTAAATCTTTTATTGTATCTAGTCTCGGGTCCATTTATCAACTCCTTGGGGACGTTAAACCTTGCCGGTATCGGGCGGTTTGCAGATGTTCGTGCTACCAAATGCGCTATCACCTATCACTTTCATCGGCGTCCCCACGATCCCACACCACCGCAACTCCTGTGTTCCAGTTCGATGCTTCCCGCTTTGCGTCTTCTAGGTTATCAAACAACAGCACAGGCGAGAGTTCATGGAACGGGTTGGTAGTACGAACGTATTCAGTTTGACCGAAATCTATTTCAAACAGTATCGCGTATCTCATCATTTTTAGTATCCTTGTAATAATAACGTACATTCTGAAACGTCTTCAGGTGTGTTGTACATACGCTTACACACTTCATAAGGATGACTATAACTTCCTAGTGCTAGTCCTAGCACAAATGCAAGTGCAATAGGAATGCCATATTTGATGGCTGTAATAAACCCAGTTCTAAAACCTTCCCAAAATGCTTTAATCATCCCACTTCTCCTCATACTCTACCAACGGTGCCGTGTACTCACGGCACTCCTTGTTTAGTTGCACCTGATCCTTCACGAACTCGATGAAATCAGAATACTCTCTGTTCCACACCACGCCAGTGAACCGATCAACCGCCGCCTTCTGATCGTCGGTCAGCGTGTTCCAGTACAGATACAGGTCGTTGCAATACTTAGCCTCGGCCTCCCAATCCCA
>Ga0070745_1001786_pt1 | contig 11809 bp, 14 predicted proteins | sample VirMetDEL_Mar_4_FD_77438 | JGI IMG/M metagenome (GOLD analysis project Ga0070745, IMG submission 77438) | Aqueous microbial communities from the Delaware River and Bay under freshwater to marine salinity gradient to study organic matter... | ecosystem: Environmental > Aquatic > Marine > Coastal ...
ATTGCGGACTTCGACGCCGCCCACCTGCCGCCAAACCTGCCCCTGGCTCATGCGGTGGACTGGGCCAGGACCCACTGCGAGTCGAGCGGGGTGCCTGCGCCCACTACGATCGTCTGGAGCGGGCGGGGCCTCCACCTGTACTGGCTGGTGGACTCGCTGCTTGACGCGGAGTCGTTCGAGAGCGCGTGCCGGCGCCTGATCGCCTCCCTGGGCTCTGACCCCGCCGTGAAGGACATCTCGCGGCTTATGAGGGTTCCGGGCTACCTCAACCCCAAGGAGGGCTCTACGGGGGACTGTGAGGTCCTGTGGGAGGGCTCTACGGACCCGATCCCGACGCAGCTCTTCTTTAGCCTTGAGGCACAAGACTCAGGCACTGCCGAAGACGCCAACTCGACATACCGGATTGAGCAGCACTACACTGAGAACCGGAACTGCGGCTTGTACATGGAAGCCTGCCAGCTCCGGTCTTTGGGCCGCGCCAACCGCCCGCATTACTTCCAGGTGTTGGAGGCCGTAAACCAGTCCAAGTGCCGCCCGCCTTTGTCGAGGGACGAGGTGAGGGCTGTTGGACTCAGCGCGCTGCGAGGCGATCCAATGCCGGAGGCTGCTTCCTCTTCGACGCGGTTTGGCCTGTCGGAAGACGACGGCCAGGCCTTCCTGACGGACCAGGACCTCTTGCGGATGGTCAGCCGCGATGTGAGCGACGACTGCAAGTATGTGCGGTCTGGTCGAGGGGACGAGGGCGAGTGGGTGAGCTGGGACGAGGGCCGGGCGATCTGGGCCGGCGGCTACGGGATTGAAATCATCGCGGAGAGCCTGCTGGCCTTGGCCGACGAGCTTGCCGCTCTGGACAACGAGGATGGCGAGAAGACCGTCCGCCGACACACCACGACCCGGAACCGGAAATCCTTTGCCAGCGCCGCCGCCGGCATTCGCGGCCCCCACCAGTCGTCGCCCTCGGACTTTGACCAGCACGACCACATCCTCGTCTGCTCCAACCGGGTCTACCTCGACCTGAGCGCCAAGGGCGGCCCCATCGCCCCTGATCGCCATCTCTACATGACGAAGCAGCTCTCGACGGCCTACGCCCCCGGCGAGGAGGCCCCGCTGTGGCGCGGCTTCTTGGACCGAGTTCTCCCCGACCCCGCCCACCAAGCGGCTTTTGGGAGGATCGCCTACTACTGCCTGACGGGCTACCAGTCGGAGAAGGCGTTCTTTGTTTCACAGGGCGTGGGGCAGAACGGGAAGACGGTCGCTTGGCAGGTGTTGCAGGGCGTGATGGGCACTTATGCCCGCAAAGGCAACAAGAAGCTGGTCTGCCCCACTTCCTCCACGGAGACCTCCCACGACGCCTCGCTGATGGCCACCGAGGGGATTCGCCTGAGCGTGTTCGAGGAGGTGAAGGAGGGGGACAGGATTCGCGGGGATCTGGTCAAGGAGATGACGGGCGGCAACCAGGCGATGTCTGGCCGCTCTCTCTACCAGTCTGAGCGCCAATTCCATTTCACGACGAAGCTCTCTGTGATTACGAACCAGTTCCCGGAGATGTCGATCGAGGACCCGGCGCTCCTCAACCGCCTCGTGGTGATCCCCTTCACGCAGACGATCGCCGAGGAGGAGATTGACCCGTTCATCGCCAAGAAAATCCTTGACTCTGAGGCTTCGGGTGTGCTGAACTGGATCTTGTCGTGGCGCGACGAGTTCTATCGGCTGGGCGTCAAAGAGGTGCCTGCCGAGTGGGGCGAAAAGCGCGACCAGTTTGTGGCAGAGGCTGACCCGGTGGTGGGTCTGGTGAGGGACGGGATGCGGTACCGCGAGGGGGCTTCGATCAACTCGAACGACCTGCGGATCGCCCTCCAGGCCTATTCCCCGTCTTTCTCCTACCCTGAGACCCGCTCTGTCCCGAAGTTCTTTGAGACGGTGGCCTCGTGGTGCCGTTCGTACTTCGACAAGACCCGGATGGAGGTGAGCGCGTGCAAGTCGCCGTCCACCAACATGTGGAGCTTGAGTGGCGTTGAGCTGACTGGAGACGGAGAGATTTGATGGAGATGCCCGAGGAGCTCAAGGCGATGGTCCGCAAGGTGTTTGGCCCCGGAACATACGAGCACAGCCTGCGGAGCGAGGAGGAGGACCGCTGGGTCCCCTACCACCACCCAGAAAAAATTCGTTCGAGAAAAGAGATTGCAGCGAGTTCCGAACTGGTGTACCGTGAGCGCAAGAAATCTAGGGGCAGGAAGCCCCGCATTTGAGAGGAGCCCAAGATGGGCGACATGTTTGAGGGGGTCGTTGTCAACGCCCTGTCTTCGATTTCGGACAGGCTGGACGCGATCGAGAAGAAGATGGCGTCTGGAGCGAGCAGCGACGCCACGCCGAGGGTGCAGAACGATCGTGGGGACTGGGTGTATAACATCGAGGGCCTCAAGGAGAACAAGGATCGCGACACTGGCGAGCCCATGTTCTGGGTGAAGACCAAGGGCGGGAAGAACATCCCGGTCGATCGTCAGGGCTACGCCATGTTCGACCCCGATCGCCCGCTGCTCAAGCAGGGCAATCGTGCCGAGGTGCCGTTCTAGGTTAGTTTTTGCAAGGCGGGGAGTACCCGTCTATGGGGCGGCGGCAGCACTGGCGGGGTGCCTGTCGTCGCCCCTTTTTGTTTGGCGGTTATGCTGTGGTTCCGAGAGGTCGTGTAGAGGTGAATAGGACGGCGGAGTGGCGAGGGCTGAAATACGACCCGCGCCTGATTACCCCCGAGGAGCTCTCGGACCTGTGGCGCATGGCCCACTCAAACCCACAAGAGCCCCACCCGGCTCGTCGCTGGGCCAGTGCGGTGAGGGTGGCGGAGCGGGTGAGATCGTCCCCGGCGTTCCCGGCTGCGGTCGAGGTCGGCTATTTCATCCGCCGGCAGAAGTTCGACGAAGCCGAGGCGTGTTTGCTGGAGGCCGGGCTAGGCCCCCCAAGCCCAGACTGGGACGAGCTTCAGGAGGCGCGAGAGCTGGCAAGGGAAACGAACGCCCGTCGTTCCGAAATCTTGAGAAACCGCGAGGCGCAAAGGAAACTGAGCGAGTCTCGCTATAGTAGCGCCAAGAAGCGCAGCAAGGTGGCGGGCGGCGCAGACTTACACAGGTTCTCCGACCCAGCTATCCAGAGGGAGTGGGAGCAGCACACGGCCTCGGGCGGGCCTATTGACCTTCACTTGCTGGATGTGCTGTTGCGGAAAGACAAGAGAAAAAATGAAGATGAATGACAAGTGGGAGTTTACGGACGCTGTGTTGTCTGTTGACCCGGAAAACCGTTGCTTGTGCATTGAGATTGTCGTCCCGGAGACGGACGAGGTTGTTTTTGAGATGACTGTCGATGGGAACTCCTTGGCGAGCCTCATTGACGCGATGAAGAGAGGAGGGCTCATTGAGTCCGCAGAATGATCTTCCGAAATGCCCGACTTGCGACCGGGTTCTGTTTCAGGTCCATGCAGACCGGAAGCTGTCCGACGACGATGTTATGTATATTTTGGACAACCCGAAAGACTACAGCCAGATTCGACTCGCTCGAATGTTTGATGTGGACGCGAGCCTGATCTCCAAGATTCGCAATGGCCGGGCCTACGCCGACATTTCGGCCCCCTACCTGGCGGAGCAAGAGGCCAAAAAATCGGGGTAAGGAAAGCTCGTCGGTACTACTTCAATTGCACTTCCTGCCGCAAAAAGACATGGCGTATGTCAGGCGGGGCTAAATACTGCCCTGTGTGCGCCAAAAGGATCGAGAAGCAGAAGTATGATCTGCGATACCGAAGGACGCGGTTCCGAAACCGCTACAACATTACGGTAGAGGACTACGAGCGCGTCAAGGAAGAGCAGGGCGGCAAATGCGCTATTTGTCGCGAGAAGTGCAAAGTCCACAAGTCTTTGAGCGTGGACCACGAGCACGGCAAGAAGAAGAACAGCTTTCGGGGCTTGCTTTGTAGTAACTGCAATCGAGCCCTGGGCTTGTTTGGGGACAGCCTGAAGCGACTCAAAAGCGCGGCTAGGTACTTGTCAGACCCACCAGCGAGAAGAGCAGGCGGAAGTGGATCTTCCTGAAAAGCGCAGCCAGTCTGAGCAAATGCTTGAGTACCGAGAGCGAATCAAGGAGCGGATCGCTCGCGGAATGGACGCCGGCCTTCATCTCTACGATGCGGCGAGGGCGGCAGGCGTGAGTCGTGCGTTGGTCATGGCGAACATGAGCGACCCTGACTTCGCGGAGTGGCACGAAATCTCGCTAAAGAGATCGAGGGCCGACGAGTCTGTCCAAGACAGGAAGTCGCCGGAAAAGGTTAGAGCTGACGCCCTCCATTTGATGCTTGCCGGAGGGCTTGTCGAAAAGCTCGGCGTTATGGCGGCCATTGCAGACCCGACAAACGAGCTGGACCGAGAAGACATCTTCAGGCTGGCAGGCTTGATGGTAAAGCTGATGCCTTCGCAGAATCAGTCTCTCCAGGTCAAGGCCGATCTGTCTTCGGTTGAGTCGAGGAAAGAGGAAGAGATCATGGCCGAGATCGAGGCGATTGACGCTAAGATCAGAGAAGCGGTAGAGAAGAGAGCAAGCGCGGAGGTTTCAAACCGTGGAAATGGACGAGAAGTCGAGTTTGACATCGAAGGAGATCCTTCTCAGGAAGCTGGAAGCGAAGAAGGAGGCTCTGGAGCGGCTTGATGGCCGGCAACTGGAGCTCTTTGCTTGGAACAGCCAGCAGAAGGTTTTCTTGAACGATGATCGCCGCGAGGTCTTGCTGTCCGGTATGAACCAGGGCGGCAAGTCCACCGTTCTGTGCGGTATGCTTTCCTACCACCTGACTGGGCTCTACCCGGAATGGTGGGAAGGTGTTCGGTTTGACAAGCCGCCGGTGGTGGCAATCGCCGGAGAAACCGCCCTGACCACTAGGGACCTAATCGCGAACAGAATCCTGGGGGAGCCAAACGCCCGTGGGACCGGGATGATCCCAAAGGACTGCCTTGTCGAGATCACCCCGGCTCGCGGCGGCCTCGTGGATCAGGTCGAGAGCTTCCTCGTCCAGTGGCACGACCACCAAGGGCGCCCCGCCGGCCATTCCAAGTGCTATGTTTTTGCGTACTCCAAGGGCTGGGAAAGAGTCCAGGGGTATAGGCTTGATCTCGTGGCGATCGACGAAGAGCCGGATTTCAAGGTATACGACGAGCTCTCGGCGCGACTCAACGCATCTCGCGGCTATTTCAGGTTGGCGATGACTCCGCTTCATGGGCAGACCGATCTGTTCATGCACTTCGCGGAGCACGACAACAACGGCCAGCGAGGCATCGTCTACTACGACATCACGCAAGCCACGCACTGGGATGAAGAGCACCGCAAAGAGGTGCTTGAGAAGTACAGCAACCACCCGTATGCGGAGGCTCGGCTTCGCGGGCTTCCGATTGCCGGCGAGGGGCTTATCTACCCGGTGCCGGACGAGCGCATCACCGTTGAAGATTTCTTGGTGCCGAGCGAATGGAAGGGGATCATTGGTCTCGACTTCCCCCACACGATCGGCTCTTTCGCTGCGGTGAGGCTTGCGATCGACGAGACAAGCGACACCTACTACCTTATCGACAGCTACAAGTCCAAGGGGGACCCAGTGGCCCTCAACGCGCACCGTGTCGCCGCGATGGGTGGGAAGGTGCTGCCGGTGGCTTGGCCGCACGACGGAGGCCGCGTCACTGGCGACGGCTCCACTGTGGCGGGCCAGTACCGCGACATGGGCTTGAACATGATTCACGAGTCAGCCTCAATGATTGACATCGCTGGGAAAAAGACGCGGACGGTGTGGGGTGTCATTGAGGAGATTTACGAGAGAATGATGGACGGTCGTTTCAAGGTCTTCGCAAGCCAGCTTGAGTTCTTCCGAGAGAAGACGCTGTACCGGCACGAAGAGGGGAAGATCGTCAAGAACATCGAAGACCACATCATTGACGCCATGCACAAAGCAGTGATGCACGCTAGGTTTGCCGGGGACTATAGCGGGAGAGCAGGAGTTGAGACCTACACGAAGCCTGGCGGGGTGGGTGATCTCGTCGGCCCCTACAACTTCTACAAGGGATGGAACCGCGACAAATGGCGTCTCTGAGACAAGACATTGACACTTTCAATTGGCTCGTTCAACACCGGGAGCCTTACGAAGACACGATTGAAGAGATCAAGGAGCTCATGCTTCCTTGGCGCTTCGAGCTGGACACGAGCCCCGACCCCAACCGTCAGAAGATCGGCGGGAGTTTTGACTCGATGGCAGCGGTGGAGGCGGACAAGCTCGTCAACTTTGTGGTTGGGAATGTGTTTCCTCCTAGCGGGGACTGGGCACGACTTTACGCCCGAGGAGCTGAGGACGACCGCCAGCTACAGTCTAAGCTGGACGAGGCGACAGAAGAAGTTCTGTCGATGCTTGCTGAGAGCAATTTTTACCAGCAAGCCAGCCTAGCCCTCCGAGACCTTGTGATTATCGGCAACGCCTATGTCTACATGGAGCCGCGCCCGGCCAAAGCGAGAGACGACGGAACCACATTCAACGGCCTGGATTTTGAGGCGGTCCCGTTCAATCGCGTTTGGCGGCTGGTGGACCGGAAGGGTGAGCCGCTGATCGTGGCGCGTAAGTTCTGTATGCGGGCCTTCGAGGCCGAGCAGTTTTTTACGCGCCCTGGCGACAGCTTCTCATTCAAAGGCGACCCGATGGAGGAGATCGACTTCATTCACATGATCCGGCGGGAAAAGGATGGCTCGTATCCTAGCCGCTGGATTCGGATGGATGTGGAGCGGTCTGTCCGGCAGGCCAAGATGTCGTTTATGCCGTATGCGATCAGCCGCTGGGATGTGGTGGACGGTGAGCAGTACGGCGTGGGGCGGGGGCACCTGGCTCGCCCCACGGCGGCTGGCCGCAACGAGCTCAAGCGGCAAATTCTGATGGCGGCGGGTCGGGACCTCGGCCCTTCGCTGATGGTCGAGCACGACTCGATTATGAATGTGGACCGGGCGGCTCACGGCCTTCTGGTGCTGAAGCCTAGTGTCGTAAACCGCCCCGAATATCTTCAGTCCCAGACAAACTACCAAGCGGCCCAGCAGGTTGCAATGGAGGACGCTGAGCAGATTCGATCCGCGTTCCTTACCGACCTGATTGGAGAGCCGGACGGGATCGAGCGAAGCGCCGAGGGCGTTCGGGTTCGTCAGGCCCGGATGGTGCAGGCTGCGGCAAGTCCGGCCCAGAACATCTCGACCAACTTCCTTCGACCGATCATTCAGTCAACGGTCAACCTGATGCGAGCTGGCGGAATGCTGGAGATGCTTGACGGCATTGAGGACAATGTTGAGCTGGCGTTTGTCTCTCCGTTCTTCACGCTCCAAAAGCAGCAGGCCGTGCAGAAGGTGGCGGACTTCCTCGGCTTCAAGGCGCAGCTTCAGCAGCTTGCCCAGAGAGACGACCTTCTGGACGATGTGGACTTCGACAAGGCTTCGGCGTATATCTCAGACAACTCGGACATCCCGGCGTTCATCTTGAAAAACCCGGAAGAGATTCGCCAGGCTCGGGCCGAGCTCGCCGCGATGGACAAGGCGTTGCAGGCGCAGAAGATGCTGGGTGAGAGTCAGGGCGGGATGGCTCCCCCGGAACAGCCGGCTGCCAATGTGGGCGGCGGGCTTCCTGGGAACCTTCCGATCTAGGGGATTTGATGCAGCAAAGCAAGCTGGGGTTGGGGGCCGCAAAATGGTTCCTGACCCCTGACGGCTCTGATTTTTTGGTGTGGCTTGAGGACGAGCTTGAGCTCAAAGACACCCTCACGCCGCAAGAGTTATACAACAAATACCGCTCATCTGACGCGCCGCCGGTGGCAATTGACCCGATGGTCATGGCGGTTCGGGAGGGGCGGAGGCAGGTGTTCGGGAAGATCCTGGCACTGCGTGACATGGCGAAGGAGCAGGAATGAAGACATTTGGCGAGCTGTTGGCCGACATGGACGGCGGAGACAGCATTCGGGAGAAGTTCTCCCGCGAGACTCTGGAGGAATCCGTGGAGGCCCTGGCGAAGTCGTACCAGAACGCCGAGAAGGCCATCCACGGCTCTCTCAAGCCCCCTGGGGCTGACGCCGGCCCCGATGAGTGGGCCTCCTTTATGAAGCGCGTGGGTGCGCCGGAGGACGGCTCATATCGCGTTCCAGAGGGATTGGACGAGCCCACGCGGGATCGAGCTTTGGAGGTGGCCCGGAATGCCGTGATGACTCAGCGTCAGTTTGACGCGGTTGTCGAGCGGATGCAGGCTTTTGACGCGGAAGAGCGTCAGGCTGCGGAGGGGCGGAAGTCGAAGATCCGCGAAAATTACGGCCAGGATTTTGAAGAAGCCAAGGCGCGGGCGCTCCGTGCGGCATCTTTCCTGAAAGAGCAGGGCCAAGAGATCGGGGACATCGAGTCTTCGGGGGCCTTGTTCGCCTCACTTGAACGACTTGGAGCAACCATGTCCGACGACACTCAGCCTCTCGACACCACGCCGCCTTCTGGCAAGGCCAGCGACAAAGACCTGCGGCAAGCCGCACTCAAGGCTCGAACCCTTATGGAATCGGGAAGCCTCAAGCCGGGCAGCGAAAACTACGCCCAATCGCACCGAGAGTATGAGGAGTCCATGAGGATGCTGCTTGATGCCGGCATCCAGAGCGCGTTTGACCCGCGCCTCATGGACGAATACGACCCGATGCGGAAATTCTTCGAGTAGAGGCCCAAGGCTTGGGAATGTTGGTGGGGGGCGGGTCGCAAGGCTCGTCCCCCGCTATACTTCCGGGGCTTGGACAAGCCTCGGCCCCAGGCGGACAGCCGGAAAGACGGAAGAGGGCGGCAAGAGCCAGAACCTTCGATTTGTGTTTGGTGAGGGAGAACAGCACAAACCATAGGAGGATTCTACAATGGCTGCGCCTTTTGGAGTAGGTAACAACATTGCCGGGGGAGATCCCGGAGTTCCGGGTTATGTTGACTTTTTCAAGGTCGCATACTCGGACGATATTCGTCTCAAGTCGATGCGACTTGAGCACCCCCTTCTCAACATCTTTGAGCGCGAGGCCCTCAACGGCGCCCCGCTGGTCATTCGCAATGTGAAGAAGGTGGACGAGGGCTACGGCATCACTGATTCCGATACTACAAGCGGTACGAGCACGCTGAAGCAGAACCGCGACCGCGTTGCCCAGCTCGACTACCAGTCGGTCCCGGTCGAGAGCCGCACCGTAATGCCGAACTTCTGGAACTTCGCTGCGCTCTACGATCCCCGCGACAGCAAAGCGCTGATGCGGGATGTCCGGCCTGACTCGAATTTCCAGCGTTCAATCCTGAGCTCGTTTGGTCGTAAAATGGAGTCCATCATCCTCGACGGGCTTCTGGGCGATGTCTCCGTGGCGTCTGGCGCGGCTCCGGTCACTACCAGCTTCTTTGCAGATGGCGGCCACATGGTCGGGGCGGTCAGCGGCGAGCCGGACGCTTACGATGGAGCGGCGCTCACCACTGCCGCCACCGGCGCCGCCCTCGCCGATGTCTGCTGCTCTACTGAAAAACTCCTGGACGCCCGGAGCAAGCTGGAGCTTTCCGACGCGGTGATGCCTGGTGATCGCCTGATCGCAATCATGTCTCCGCGCCAGATGCGTCTGTTCATGGCGAACGATCCGCAAGTCGTCAACTTTGATTTCAACCGGGACAAGCCGCTCGCGCAAGGAATTGTGAGCGATTGGCTCGGGATGGATTTCGTTGTTACGACTGCGGTTCAGGAGCTCCCGGATTTCGAGGTCACCGCAGGAACTCCTGACGGTTGGACTGCCGGCAACGGGCCGGGGATTCAAGCCCTTGCGGCTGTGAGCGACCCGTTCGGCGGAGGCCGCGCTGCCACTGGCGAATTCATCTATGTCACCACCCGCGATGCGATGATGGTTGGCATGGACGCGGTGGAGACTCGCTTCGACATCATTCCCGAGCGCGGTCACAGCCTCCAGGTGGCGCACTACGCCTCCATCGGGACTGTGCGGCTTGAGGGAACGAAGGTCTGCGCGATCCAGTGCTACAACGCCTAAGATAGTCCGTAGGGGGCACGGTGCCAGGTTTTACGAACCTCACCAGGAACCTTGTTCTTGGTGCGTTTACCGGCGAAGAGAGCTTTTTCAACATTTTTACTTATGTTGGATTGCTGTCCGTGCCCCCTACGACTGATGGTGACGCGACAGGCGGATTGCTTGACGCCGAGCCGATCCCTCTGCCTCGCAAACTTGTCGTGAGGGGGTCCCTGGCTTCTCCAGATATTCCTTACTGGGTAAGGGGATACGGGGAGTACGGAGGCTGGAAAATCGCCCTTCACAACAACATTGAGTGGCTAGAGGAAGAAACGACAAACCTGACAGACTCATACACAGCAGTGGCCGGTGCAGTTTACACTGGGATTACTGGCGGCCATATGCTGGCTTGGGACTATCTGGTCAACCCCGTGGCCGTCACTCCTGGTGGGAACATTGTTATCCCAAGTGGCGAGCTCGAAATCAGAATGCACAAGGAGATAATTCTGTGAACAGTCAACATGGAGCGAGTGACGGCGCTTCCTCGTCCGTCATCCGCGCTGCCGATCGTGGGATTGTAGACAGCCCGAATATCCTGGGCCGCTTCCACCTGAAGCACATTCGCAACGGCGAGGTCCTCCACGACGAGATTTGCTACAACACCATCACCACCGAGGGCCTTACTCATCTCTTTACGGTGGGGCTTCTCGCCGGCAAAAAACACCCCGACGCCGCCGTGACCGAAACCCTGGAGACGGCGTGGTATATGGGCCTAATTGAAAACGACAATAATGGCAACGCTATGAGTTTTTCCCCGACCCTGACTCACGCCAGCCTCCAAACTGCCGGCTCCCAGGAGTTTACGAACTACACAGGCAACCGTCAAGACTGGACCGGCGTCGCGGCGATTCACAGCGGGGGCCGTGGAGTGACTAACGCCGCCACCACCGCAATCGCAGGCGCGACCGGCGTGCAGCAAGTTACTTTCAATATTGGCAATGGTGTGCAAGCTAGTGTGGGGGGCATTTTCATTGCTTCCACCGAGGTAAAAGAGTCAGTCGCCTCAACCGAGCGGCTTTTTGCGATTGCCCCCACTTCGACTGCCAATATTTCCGTGACCAATAACGACCAGATTCTGGTCAGCTACACGGCGACTATCGGCAGCTAATAGCTGCCAAAGGATTCTATTTGAGGGGAGGGGCTCCCACGGGCTCCTCCCCTTTTCTTCAGCGGGGGCGACATGCTGTTCGACATTGTGGAACTAGAACTGCACAACCCAAACATGACGCCTGCGGAGTGCGCGGAAGAAGCACAATCGTTTCTTGGCCAGCACGAGTACGACGACGAGTTCGCGATGATTGATTCGATCAACGCGGCTACTGACTGCAAAGTGAAGGTGTTCGCCTACTACTTTGCAGACGGATACACGAGGGCAACCTGTGGCGTATGACATTCAGTCCGCGTCTAACTACCGGACGAGTTCTGCGTCAAACGCAGTCACTTTTTCCTCTGCCACGACGGGCGGTAATACGCTAATCGTTGGGTATGTAGCGAACTTTTCCGCGACTGGTGCGCCCTCGTTTTCGCAGACGCTAAGCCAAGCGCGTCATGTGAACGACGCGACGAACAGCTACAACTTTGGGATCTACTACAACACATCGGCTGCGTCTGTTTCGTCAGTGACGGTAACTTTCTCTCAAAGCTGCAACAGCACATGTTGGGCTATGGAGTTTGATTCTCAGTACGCAGCAACATTTCTCAACAGC
>Ga0070745_1001791_pt1 | contig 11798 bp, 19 predicted proteins | sample VirMetDEL_Mar_4_FD_77438 | JGI IMG/M metagenome (GOLD analysis project Ga0070745, IMG submission 77438) | Aqueous microbial communities from the Delaware River and Bay under freshwater to marine salinity gradient to study organic matter... | ecosystem: Environmental > Aquatic > Marine > Coastal ...
CATTTTTGACTTGAGCAAACTGCCCCTAATGTGTTTGGATGCTCAAAATCAACAGGTTCGGATTTACACACCATACACATTTTAGCCAAATCAATCACTCCTTCCCTTTGAATCCCGAATAACTGATTAGCCCTGCTATACCTGCAATAACTCCCATTTGAGCCACCTTGAACCACTTTGGAGTTTCAACTCTATAACTTTTTGCTTTCGGCAAAACGCCCATTTGTTCGTATTCTCTCCTTCTTCCTCTTAGCCCTGCCTCTCTTTGAGTGTATTTTTTTGTCCCTACGGCTTTTTGAGGATGGCTAAAGTCAAACATCTTTTCAACCTGTTCTTTAAAACTCAAGTTTTCAGCCCCAAAAGAATCACACCTTGAACAACTATCAGCATCCACCGAATGTTTGAATTGAGAAGGAATATGAGGGTCATGGAGGTTATCTGTTGCCCCGCATCTTCGGCAAATGTTAATCCGAATTACAGGGTTATCAGTTTGTCCGAATGAGGATGCCTCCTCAACGAAAGTTTTCCACATATCTTCACCATAATCTTTGCTCATCATTCATCACCTTGTTTTCAATATCCAATAACCCAATGCCCCTCCAAACAAAAGTCCGAGAGTTGCAGTTTGACTTAGCAATTCTTTAACATCGGGAACATACTCTTGAAGTCCTTTGGGAAAGTCTTTGTGAATCCACTCGCCCGCCATTTCATAATCCAAATCTTCAAAGTCGCCTTCACTATCGGAATCATCATCAAATACGCCTTCATGGAGGAGGGTTGCATAATTCCAACCATCATCCCACCCTGCAACGAATTGAAGGTATCGCTTTGAGTTTTCGTCAATATCCTTTGCTAAATCATCGGGGGAAAGCCCATAGAAAATCATGTATTCGGTGTCAAGGTTGGAGTAGTAATCTTCGGCATCTCCTTCGGGAACAAACATAGTGATTCCCGCACTTCGCCCTTCGTTAAAGGCATCGGAACTGAATGGAGATTCAGCCCTCCAAACCCTGCTCGCACAATCCATGCAATAAGTTCCACCTGCGATTTGAGTTGAAACAAACAGGGGCGAGTCGCCACATCCTTCACAGGTATCAAATCCTTCTCTCACTTGATAAGATTCAGCAAAGAAACCTCTATCACTCATGGCTGAACCGCCTCTTGAGAAGTTTTTCTTCCCACACAGGAGGCATTGATTAAAGAATTGTCTTTCGCCACTAATCGGGTTTCTTCTCACGGCTAAATCCCAATAATGCTTTGAACATTTTGATTTACCCTTTGATTGAGCCTCCATTCGCTTTCGCATTCGGGCTTCTTCGGGCTTGATGTTTTGGTCTTTTCTAAGTTTTCTTGGAGTGTGAGGTTTGCCCGACATGGTTCTCACCCTTCCTTCTTCAGCATCAAATCCATAGGAGGCAACAAATGTGAAATCATTATCTTTGATAATCTCCATCATTCTATTTGCTTCTTCTTGACCTCTCTTTGACCCTCTTTTTTTGGCTCTTTTCATTATCCTACTCATCAGTTCTTTTTGAGATTCTTCATCAAGCCTTCTAAGTTCCTTTCCTTCAACTTCATCAAATCCTACGGGTGTTGAATTAAGACCTGTTAAATGAACCATAACTGCCCCATCACCAACAAGGAATCCCCCCACCTGTTCATTAGGCATCACAAACCGCCCCCAAGATTGCTTCTAAGAATGCTTCGCTTTTGAACTTGGGTGCGATAAGGCGAATAATTGAGAGGTTCTTCAACTTGAGCAAAGTTCGTCAAATCTTGAGTTTGATAACCATTCGGGTCAAAAATCGGATTGATGTAAAGAGGGTTATATCGGGCTGATTGAGGTTTGCAGGTTCGGCAACCTCCATCAAGAATCACAAAAGAATCGGGAGGGGGGGCTTCCTTAACCACCTTTTTAACTTTGTTGCACCCACAGTTGCCCGATTGAGCCTTCTTAACTTCTTTCTTCAAGTTGATGTTATAAACACCATAACCTGCTAATCCCAAAAACAGGATTCCAAGTCCCAAATTGGATAGCGACAAAGACTTCATACCGAAGGTTGGTGCAAACCGATATTTAAGAGTTGTGATTCTAAAGGTTTATTTCAACCAAGTTCAATAATAACTCGGACAATTTATCCTTTTCAATGGGATGATATTGCCTTGATTCCTTTGAGTTCCATTTTCCTGTTTCAAAGTTAAGTCCTATCTCAATTTGAGAGTATTGAATAAATTGTGTTGTGTTTGTAGGGGAAAATGGCTTTCCTAATGGTTTCACAACAGTTAAAACAGGGGTTATTCTCCCTCCTTTGGATTTAGTAGGAGGATAAGGAATCCAATAACTTTTCAACGAATAAGAACCTGCTGACCTTAGAGGAGTTTTTATCATAATCCTCACCCTTCCTGTTCTCTCATTAAAGTCGTTATAGTTGAGATTTTCATTCTTTTCAAAAATAGCATAGCCATCTTGAAGATAACCTTCTAATCTTTTGGTCATGAGGGAGTAGGGATAGTAAATCTTAGAGTCAATTGCATCAATCTTCTTCGCTCTCCCAATAGGGTCATTGAACTTGTAGGCGAATCCATATTCGGTTTCAACCATCCGAGTAGGGTCTAAATACAAATCCTGTAATTTTCTATGAATCTGTTTGGCTTGAGAACCTTTGGAGAGGATGATACCCCATCTCCCATCCATCAGTTTGTGAAGGACAAAAGCCTCTCTTTTGAGGGCATTCATCAATTTTTCACTCGCTTCTTCATTGACTCCTTCAGCCGAAAACCAACGGTCAAGATTCACTCTCATCATCCTCCCTCATGTTGCTACAAACCTTTTCAAATGCGAGTCGGGTTTCCGAATCATTGTTCTTGGCTTGTCTGCGACCCATGAGGGCATAAAATCCACCCGCAAAGAATGGGGCAAAGACCATTTTCAAATCAACCTTATTCAAACCTGCATAGAGAAGGTAAAGAGCCGATACAAAAGATGCACCCATCAAACCTTCATCAATTCGGTTTGAGATAATCTCTTTGTTTCTCGCTTTGATGTAGGAATCAACACCCGCCTCACAAACTGAAGCAACCTCTTCTTGAGTTTGAATGTTGAAAACCATAAGGGCAACCCCCTTACAACTTCAACAGAAGGGATTCAGCCCCAAAACTTCTTCCTTGAGTCATTCCGATGTTCCCAACCAATGTGGAGGTTGAGGAGAGCAATCCACCCAAATCAGCGTTTCTCACAGGAGGGGTGATTGGCTTTGCATCAATGAAAACTTGTTGGGAAGGACCAAGCATTTGAGAATAATTCGGCATATTTGGTCTGTTAGCCTTCGGAATCATGGTCTTTTCAAACACAGGGATTTGCTTCGCAGTTGGAGTAATCTTAATGCTTGGTGCTTGAGTCATGGTTCTTGGGTTAGTTGGCCTATAAGCCATTTGTTCAGCCTCAAATCTTGGGTCGCCACCGAATGATTCTTGAACGCTTCGGTTGAATGCGAGAGTAGGCATGAAGTTTTCAGCCCCAATTCTTGATTCGGGAACAACAATCTTCGGCATATTCGGCATGAAATCTCCCGATGGTCTTGGACCTGTCGGAACAATAGAGTTTGACATTGAGTTGTGAGCAGGTAAAGTTTCAGTAGCGAGGTTCAATGTAGGGAAAGAGGGCATATTTGGTTGCGGGGGCAACTTGGGTAATACTGTGTTTCCGATTTGTCTTGTAGGATTGAACATTTTTAATTCACCTTAATGCAGTTTTATCCCTTTTGATATTTAAGCCTGTCGCTCAACTTCTTCTCGCAACCGACCTTAGAACTGTGTAAAGTCCACCCGATATTAGACCAATTGCGGTCAAAATCTTCATTCTCTTTTGGTTCATAGAGTCGGAACTCTTCATTTTCCTTTTGGGAATAGCCGACTCAAATGGAGTAATATCAACAATCTCGCTTCCACCCCACCCCGAAGTGTAGTTTTCGGGTTCATATCGGAATACTTCGCCCCCTCCGAAGCCACCCCCCATCGTTTCATGTGAATCGTAAAACCCACCTCCGCCAAAATCATCAATCTCCTTAGTCAATCCATAATCCCGACTATTGAATGGCTCATGAGTTGAGGGCATAACTCCCAAAGAATCGTTTGAAAACTTACTTTTCACTTCAATGTTTGAACCTTTGTGTTCGGTTCTTCTTGGAGTGTCAATTTTTCCGACAACGATATAGCCCTCATCTTTGAAAAACTCCGGGCTATACACAACGGCTTCACCTGCACTTGAATAAGTGATTCCCGATAGAATCTTCTTGATGTTGTCTTTATCAGTTCCAAATGAGAGTTGTTCCTTGAGTGCGTCAAGGTCTTTTGTGTTGATGATGTTGTGAACAATATAAATGGATGCTTGGCTTAAGGCTTCTTTATTTACTGCGGCAGGTCTTTGACTGATAAGAGCGACACCATATCCCGATGCTCTCCCCAATTTACAAAGCCTAACGATAGAGGCAAAACTGTCGGGTCGCCCAATTTGCGGAACAAAGTCTTGAACCTCTTCAAAGAGAGTCATAAGACCTCTTCCTCCCATATCAGTTTCAAGTATTGCTTCACAATAATCAGCAATCATGTTTTGTTGGGATTCAAGAGGAATGAGTGAAAGGTTGATGATGAGGGATTTTCTTGAACTCTTTAGTTTTTCAACAAGTTTCCTCATATTCACACTTTCTCCGACTTTAGGCTCAATCCTTTCAACTCCTTGAAGTTGATTGATGTGGCCGTGAGCATCTAAGGCATCAAAACAAACAAACTGAAGCCCAAGTCTTTCGTATTCTTCCATCAAAACTGCCGCAGTATAGGACTTTCCCGAACCTCTTTTACCGCTAATGAACATCACTTGATAAAGAAGTTTAAGAGGAAAATTGATTCTTGAGCCTAATGAAATGGTTTCACTCGGATTTACTTCTTTCTTCTCGGCATTAGGGTTGTTATCAAGAATCTCTTCTAATTCGGGTGAACCCTTTTGAACACCCCAATCTCCTTCCAATTCGGAATCCATAATTCACCTAATTCTGTTTTGACTGTTAAATGTTCTTATTCCTTTAGGGTGTTAAATTGTATCTTTCAATCATCATCCTTCTCATGTGTGCATAAAGCCTTTCAAACCATAGGATGTGCCTTGAAAATAAAACGACCAAAAGGGCAATCTCCCGATAATCGGTTTGATATACTTTTAACTCCTCAATGAAATCGGTGAAAGGCGAGGCAACCCAAACCCTCATGCCCTTCTCGGACAAAGATTCATTGAATGTTTCATTCCAAAGCAATTTATAGAGCAAACCTGCTGAATCCGATTCAATATCATTTTGATTAGGGACATAGTAAGGATTCAACCGAATAAACCTTTCAATCATTTGAATATATGATTCAATATGATGATTATTGAAGAAGTCAATCCAAACTTCCATTTGAGTAGCAACAAAGGCTCGCCATACAGGATTCGCCATGTTCAATCCTCCGATTCAAAATCTATGTTGTAAATCTCATCCAAGTCAATATCGCCAAGCAACCCTTCGGACTCCTCCATTGTGAAATCAATGCTTTCTAAATCCACACCGATAACTTCACCTGCATTTACACTTTGACTTTCGCTATTTTCGGGATTGTTCAAATCCTCCAACGACATTCCAATCTCGGATGCTAAATCTTCAAGTGTAGGCAAACCTTGAATCGTTGGCTTTTCACCTGCTGAACCAAAGGTCGGCAATCTATTGTTAGCATCTTTCGCCATGTATGTTTGACGGGCTTGAGGCATTTGCCGAATCTTCTTTTCTTCGGGATTCTCAACTCCCATGACCGACCACCAATCAACCTCATTCAAATTAAGATTGATTGAGCCAAGATTTTCTCCGTTTGGACCAACCAAATTAGGTTTTTGAGTTTTTTCGGGAGTTTGTTCTTCGGTTGAATCACTCACAAACAAATCCGAAAACTCACTATTTGATTGACTATTTTTAATTCTTTCAAGAAACTCTCTATCCTCCGCATTCAAACTGTTTCTTTGTCCCGATATATATTCAGCCAATCCTTTAATGACGGGTGCAACATCACCAAGTAATGAAAACAAACCCATCCCTGCTTGAGCAGTTGTTGAATCTCCAAGTGATTCGGAGATTCCATATTTATCAAGAAGGTTCGCCAAAGGAACTAAAACCTTCTCCTTCATTTCGGGATTAAGATTGTTTGATAAACCTCCAAGATTCATGTTTTCAACAAGTTCAAGAATGGAGGGAACTTCCTCTTTAGGCACACTTCTCTTAGGGGCTTCAAAATTAGAAGCGTTAGAGGTTTTAGAGCCTCTTTCAATAACATCATCAAATCCCGACATGATTCATCATCATTGTTTCATGTATTTAATCCTTTTGCTTAGGCGAGGGTGTATCTATCTCTAATTCCATCAGCGATAAGGTTGCTTCCAACATTGATGCAAAGGACTCCTAAGATTGCACCAAATACATAGTGAATCTTAGGCTTTTTCCCAATTATTCTGTTTAAATGATAGGCTGAAAATGAGATTCCCACTCCGACAAAAATAAATCCTAATCCTAAACTATTCATCACAACCGAACTCCATTCATTGAATTGAATGAGTTAAGAAGTTGTTGTTCAAAAGTCATAGGTTGGCTCAATTGCTCGGTTTTCTTTTCAACCTTCTTAATTGCTTCTTCGGCCTGTTTAACTGTATTCTTCAAAGAAGCGATTTCATCATTGAGTGCATCAATCTTCTTTTTATGAATTAGATAGACTACAACGCCACCCGTCAAAGCACCCACCATAAATGAAGCAATTTTACTCCCGATAGGGAAACCTGCTGAAGCGAGAACTTCATCAGCATTGTTAGTTTGAACAGAATCCAATCTCCTTTGAAGTTCATCAAACATACTTGAAAAATCTTCTCCTTCGGCATTTTGTTCAAGAACTCCAAGAAGTTGTTCATTTGAAAGATTTTTAACATTCACATTAGCCGATACTGAAACGGTATCTTCAGCACGAAAAACCCTAACCTTTGGTTCAATAATGGTTTCCGCTAATTTTCTAAATCCTTTGATTCCCTTTCCCCTAACACAAAGAAGATATTTTCCTTCACCATAAATCCGAGCAAAGTTTTCAAAATCTTCATCAGTCATTGGTTCTTCATCAGTCCAAATATCCGAAGTCCCGCTTCCCTTGATTCCCGAAACGAACCTCCTAATGAAATAAACCATATTCTTCCCTCATCAATCCGATAGATAAAGGTTGCTATCAAACCCAAAGTTTCGCAAGCATTTCATAAACTTCTTCAGCATCCAAATCACTAACCTTCCCAATTATGTCTTTCGTTTTTTCAATATGTTCTCCCTTAAGACCGTTCATTTTATCAAAGAATCCTCTTTCTTCGGCTCTATCAGTATAGCCCTTTTGGTTGAGGTATTGTTCAAATGTGAGCATATCCAACCTCCACTTAATTCCCGCCCGCCTATCCGAACTTTGGCGGTGTTGAAACATAGGTCTGTTCCTCAAAATCCCAACAACCTCCCTACTCGTATATCTTCGGGGGTTATTATCAACGATATGATATGAAATCTCATTTGAAAAGGCATAGCCTTTCTTTCCAAGTAGGAAGTCCACTATGTCAAAAACAAGGGCTTCAGTCAAAGGGAAGCCCGAATTACTCTTCGCCATCGGAAGATTCCTCCGTTGAGTCCTCCCCCAATTCAATTCCGAGTGCATCAGCAACAATAGCATCAACTTCTTTTTGATACTTCCCCTTAGCCTCTTCAAGAGTCATTCCTTCGGCCTTATATGCTTTGATAATCTTAGCCTTTTGACCCTCCATCCGAATCAATTCCATCATAGCCTTAGTTTCGGGAGGCAATTCAACCTCCTCAAAAGGCCGACTAAAGATTTCATCAACTTCTCTTCGGAGAGTCAATGGACTAACAGTTGTCATTCCTTGAAACTCTTCAAGTTCGGAATCAAGATATTCCCCTGTAATTCCCGAATCTTGACTTCTTTCAATGTATTCTTCCGCAAACTGTCGGCTCACATAAACTCCAAGTCTTTCCCAATATCTCACTTCTTCGGTCATTTCAATCACCTTAATCTTCATTAACACTATAACCTACTTAAATCATTCGGTTGTTGAATCCACTTTACCCATTCTCCCGAAACCTTTCCATTTTTCATTTTGAATACTCTTGAAGTCCTCATACCCACCCGTTTCCTATAAGAATCCGAGATTCTTCTCCCCCTACACTCAATTTCAACCATCTCCCTATATTTCATTTGAGTTTCAGTAGGAATTAAAATAGGAACTAATTCGGGAATACCTAATGATTCGGAATAGACCAACTCGGCAATCATAACATGAAGCCCATCACCCGAACTTGAAGTTCTAAACCACACATATTCCGAACCAAACTCCTCTAAGAGCCAATTCAAAAGTTTGATAACTCTCTCATCTTCAATCGTCATATCGTCTAAGTCAAATGTCAATCCCGAATTAGAAACCATAGGGAAACCTCACAAAAGATTGAAAACATTCATGAAAACCAATCCCGAAAAAATCATCGTCAAGACTGAATTAAATGTTCGGATTGTAGCCATCATGTATTGATGCTCTTTCGCCCAACTCTCAAAACTCATGAATGGCTATTCTCAATCTCCCTTATTAAACTATCTCTTGAGTAGTATTCAACCAATAACATCGTCAATTTTTTATTCCGACCAAGAACCCAAAGAACAAAAACCAATTGAAGAATCCAATTAGCCAAAACACAAATCAAGAAAAGAATCAACATAGGATTCATCTAATCATCTCTCAAAAGTATAGGTCGCACCGCTTGAAGTCTTTTGTTTTCGCTTTAATTTGAGTCCTCTCAAATCTCCATGCCTGTCAAAAATAGGCTTCTTCAAAAACCCATCAACTGTATAGGAATCATCTTCAAGTTCAACCTGTTCAAGATATGGGAAAAACAACTTCAACTTAATGGTGTCCTCACCCTCTTCAATCTCGGTGGAGTGCGTAGGAACAAAATCAATCCCTCCATTAGAACCCTCAAGAATCTTAGCGAACTCCGCCAACCTTTCGGCCTTCGGTTCAAAAGGCAACCGAGATACACCAACCAACTTCACACCCTCCATCTTCGTGAGTGCCTTATATTCGGCAACATAAGGTTGTTGAAGGTCATACTCCATTTTCAAAAGAGCAACGGCCTTATTTTCTTTCGCTGATTCCCAAGTTTCCTTTCCGAAGTTAGGAATCAAACCATTGACGACAAGGTTGTTCACTTTGAATCCTTGAGCCTTCAAAAATTGAATGGTTCTTCGGGTTTCTTGATAGCCCGCCATTGTAGGAATTGTGATAAGATTGATTGAAACAAAGTTGTCATTCCTCAAGATTCTCTTAATGTTCTCAAGCCTTTGAGTCATTCCTTCAACAATATCAACCACCTTAGAGGTGTCGCTTGGTTTGAGTAGGAAGGTTTTCATTCTTTCAATCTTTGCCTTCATTCTAAGGATTCTAAGGAGGAATGTGTTCATAGCATCGGGAGTAGTCAAAGCCTTCAAGGTATGTCCTGTCGGTGCAGTATCAAAAACAATAATGTCATAATCAATTCCTTGAGTCAAGGATTGAATCTCTTCAAGGGCAAAAACCTCATCCATGCCGGGAAAGTTCGCCCAATCTCCGAAAATCTCACTATCAAAAAAAGTAACTGCCTTTGAGAATGATTTTGACATAGCATCTTGAAGTTGGTCAAAAAATTGCTTTGCTTGGGTTTGTGTGTTTAGGTTTTTCGCCCATAGGTTTTCTTTAATGGGGGTCGGTTCAAAACCTACATCAACTCCGAGAACATCTTGAGTGGAGTGTGCGGGGTCGCTTGAAACCAACAAAGTCTTGAAGCCTTGATTTGAATAACTTAAGGCGATTGCTGAAGAGGTTGTGGACTTTCCCACACCTCCCTTTCCTGTGAGCATAATCAGTTTAGCCATGAATGAGGATTTTGTTTTCTCCTATTTAACCCTATCGGATTGTATCAATCGTCATGGCTTTGGCGATTAAATAGCCTCCAAGCAAACCTATGGCGGTAAATCCTAATCCAAGTTTGATGTTTGGTTCTTGGCTTTTCTTTTCGGAATTATCCACATTAGATTCTTCTATTAAGTCGGCACTTTCCGATTGGAGATTACTTGGGCGTTGTTCCTGTTTCAATCCAAATATATTCATCCACCATCCTCCAACATAATTTTGTTGCTTTCTCCATGCTTGAGAAGTAGGCATGACTTCATTGAGATAGTATAGGTCTTGAGAGTCGGCACTTGTGCGAGGGGTGAAGTTTCCAAGATAACCATAAGGTATGTTCCCTCCACGATAGGGTTGATATTGATTCCCTGCATCGTTGAGGGTGAAAAGTTGAGGAGTCCAAGCAGTTCCTTTGATGTTGCTTTTGGTTTTTGTTATGATTCCTCCATTATCGGTGTAGCCTAAGATTTCATTCTTTTGACCCGAAGAATCAATGACATAACAGGTTTGATAGTATAGTCCACCACCTGCATCACATTGGATGTTATACCCTGCGGTCATAGTTGTAAATTAAATTACTGAATGGTAAAGGTTATCCCTATTCAATTGATTGAATAATCCGAGTTGAAAGTTTATCAACATGGATAGGATTGTAAAAGATAGGTAAAAATAGAGAGCCTATCCTAAACATCATCACCACAGGAATCTTCCAAACCTGCTTCCATTCATAAACAATTGAAGGATAGAAAATCTCAACCCTATCATCTTCCTTGATTGCTGAATCAACGATTCTCTTTCTTTTCAAGTATTCTTTCAAAAAAGAGGGAATGAAGATTTTTTCAAATGTTCTTCCGATTTTGCTCGCTTCCCATTTGGTTTCAGCCGCACTCATAAAAACCATTTTTGTTGAGGGCTTTGCATTATTGAAGATGTTCATACTGATTCCTTCAATGATGTTTTCATAGTTCTCCATCTCTCCCTTAGCATAGTTTCCACTTCCCGAAAATAATTTATTCAATTTTCTTAATTTGCTTGAATTGTCAAAAAGGATTCCAATACAATTAACAATTGCATAGTAATCATTATCTTCAATGTGTTTTTGAAGCGAAACTTCATCAAGGGCATCAATTTCAACCCAATCAAAATCCTTTGAATCTTGGGGTGTCCTACAACCTACTACAACCTCATATCCTTTTTTGAGGGCTTCTTGAACTACTTGAGAGCCTACGAATCCGTTCCCACCGAGAACTAAAATCCTTTTATTCATAGTTCATAATTAACCTATGAAGTATATAGAGTTTCCTCAACTCCCGAAGGAGAGAAGGCAATTGTTGATTAAGACTATTCTCTTCGGAATATCAAAGAATAGGGAAACATAAGGACTTCAATGATGAACTCAATGAATCCTCTCATGCTATTCACAATTCAAAAATATCCAAGACACCATCGTTATCATCATCGGCATCTTCATGGTCGGGGATAGAATCGTTGTCATGGTCAAATTGACCCGTCATATCGTTTCCATCATTGTTTTCAAACCAATCGGAAAGACCATCGTTATCATCGTCATTGTCGGTCATATCCCAAATGCCGTCATTATCGTGGTCATATCGGTATGAACCCGTCATGCCTCCGATTTCATCAACATCAAGAATCCCATCGTTATCATCATCCGAATCCTCCGAATCATTCCATCCGTCATTGTCATGGTCTTTTGATGCTGAAGAACCGTTTTTATAAAGGTCATTCCTGTTGTCAA
>Ga0070745_1001795_pt1 | contig 11773 bp, 21 predicted proteins | sample VirMetDEL_Mar_4_FD_77438 | JGI IMG/M metagenome (GOLD analysis project Ga0070745, IMG submission 77438) | Aqueous microbial communities from the Delaware River and Bay under freshwater to marine salinity gradient to study organic matter... | ecosystem: Environmental > Aquatic > Marine > Coastal ...
AAAAAGATTACATAGATTGCATAACGAAAACAAGATAAAGCCGTACGATGATAAACTATTCAATGCTTTTATCGGATTCGTAGAAGCTACCTATCCAGTGGATTTGACTAGACTCGGAGCATATGGGGAAGCTGTGACATTGCGAGAAAATATAATTGAGGAATTGGTACGATTAGGCAAAAAACATACGGCTTATACACACCAATGGAAAAAAGGAAATTACCAAGATTATTTTATGGCAAGTGTCCACAATGAAACCCAAAGACTAGCAACAAAAGCATTAGGTTATAGAGCGTTCTTAAGCATAAACAAAGGGGAAAAAGTAGAAAATTCCACAAACTGCCCAGCTAGTAAAGAAGCAGGAAAAAAATCTACTTGTGTACTATGTGGGTTGTGCAATGGAAACAAGTCAGGTAACAAAAAAGATGTCTACATCTTAAAGCATAAATAAATGACAACAATTACAAAGATAGCATCACTAGGGGCTGTATTGTCCCTAGTACCAACAACAAATGATTCAATTCTTATGACTTGTTTGTTATCAGTATCAATTATAACAATTATTAAATATTAAGATTATGCACAGCGATAGCGAAGTAATATTAATCAGAACAGATGAGGATGGGGATTGGAGAGACTACCATGAATTTTACATAGTGGTATCATTTGAAGGTATATCTCACAAAGGAGGCATGTTTGAACCTCCAAGTTTTGAAGTAACTAATGTTTGGTCAGAAGTAGAAGATGAGAGATTTGTAGGGTTCTTTACAGACGAGGGTATAGAAGAAATTAAAGAACACGTAATGTCTACAAATGTAGATTGCTTAACATTTGAGCATGACCCATGGATTAAAGACCTTGTTAATCCTGACTGGGTAAATCCTTGGGCAAATGAGCCAGACTAAAATGAAAATATTATTACTTATCTTATTGGGAGTGCTAGGCTTACTTCCAATAATAACAAATGAGTCCTTAATGCTTTCCATATTGGGAAGTATAGGTAGTATATTAATTGCAATCAATTTATTAATCCATAAACTATTAAAGATATGAAAAATTTTCTCTATAAGATCATTGTAAAAGATCACACGTTTGAGATATTAAACTCAGAACCTTTCACAATAGCAAACGACATCTACAGCAATAAAAGATTTTGCCTAGATCAGTTTGAAAAATGGATTAAACATATACCTAAATGTTTTGATCTTAAAGACTGCACAGTTAAAGATGAATATTACGACAAAAGTAATCGTAGTATAACTTGGTATCGAGGTAATAAAAAAATGTACCAGCTGACTTTAACACTAGAAAAAATAAATCGTAGAATGTTTTATTAAAAAGTTTAGGATTCTATTAAAATTATAACCATATTGCAAACATCATCTAACAATTACAGTTATGAACAGAAAAGAACTTATGACAATCGCAAATGCTATCCACAAAAACAGCGATAGCAATCTTAAGGAAAGCTTAACCATAGCACATAAAGTTATGGATCTAAAAAATAGCTTACGTGCCAACCATATTACAGAGTTCATGTTTAAGAAAAAAGATGGATCTATAAGATGGGCAAAGGGAACCTTAGTAGATGTGATAACTGACCACTACGTAAAGGGAACTAGCAAAGCAAAGCCTAGGTATGACGTAATAAAATATTTTGATTTAGAAAAAAATACATTTAGGTCATTCAAGGCAGAGAATTTCTTAACAATCGTAGAATAATAAAACAATTACAATTATGGGAACTAAACACAGACAAGCTGTACTCAGCAAAGATGGAGAATTAAAAGTTAATCAATACGGTCAATGGGATGGTTATCCCGATGGACAGGGAGCTGATATACTAGAATATCTTAAGACTGGTGATCTTGAAAAGTACCAAGCTAACCTAGAAAATATACCTCAAGCAACGTCTGAACAATTAGATGCAATAGATGAGCTTAAAGATTGGAAAGAACAATACCCATATTTAAGCAGAGATTGTGGATCTAAGATACACAAGATGATTGAGAATGGTCATGTTAAATTTGTAGACCATATAGATGAGAAAGAAGCACAGGTCTGGTGTGAAGGATTCTACACAATAGACTTTAACAAAGGTGTGTTTATATCTGAGTATAACGGAAAAACAATTACTTACAAATTAGATTCATTACCTAGTAAAGAAGAATATATTAATCAATTTATCAACCCTAGTAAAAATATATAATCATGAGAACGGCAGAACAATTCGAACAAGCACTAGAAGTATTAGAAGCAACTAATCTTAATTGGACAGTTAAAAAAGAAAATCTTTTAAGACCTACACTAGAACCAACAGATTCATATGGTTTATTCCATAGCAAGTCTGGAGAACATCTTGGTACGGTAAAACAGGGCTACCAAGTATATCAAAACTGGGAGCTAGTAGAAGATATACTTTCCATCACAGACGTAGACCTGTCAAATATCAACGGAGATCAACTGCAAGATGGAAGGAAGGTATTTGTATCAATTCCATTAGAAACTCTCTCTATCGGCAAAAATGACGGCATAAAAAGGTATATCACTTACCTCAATAGTCATGATGGTAGCTCTAGTGTATGTATGGGTATTACAAACAAAGTAATATCGTGTAGTAATATGTTCTATACGGTAGCGAAAGATATGGGTAAAGTAAGACATTCATTAAACATGAAAGATAAACTAGCTATCCTTAAAGGAAACCTCAAGGATACCATCGAGCAGGAAAGATTGATGATGGAAGCAATGCAGGTACTAAGTATGAAAGAAGCTAGGCTATCTGATGTAGATCACATGATTAAGAAGTTGATCCCTAAACAGAATGATGAATCTAAGTACAGAAAAAATCAACGTGATAAACTACTTACCTGTATTGAATCTGAAATGGACAGCAAAGGTAAGACAAAATGGGGATTGTTTAATGGGGTAACAGCATACACAAATCATGTGCAAAGCAAAGACCAAGTAAAAAACATCATGCTAGGTCAAGGTTATAAAATGAATAAAACAGCGTTTGAAACTGTTTTGAATTAATTAAAATAATGTTTAACTTGCTAAAAAAAAGATTATGACGTACAGCGAATTTCTATTCTCTCAGTTATTCATGAATCACATACAGAATAACATCACACGATACAACGAAGTAGAATACGACTTGATATTTAGTGAGATATTAAGACATCACGAACTATTCCTAATCTCAGACGAGAATATAGATACTCAAAGCGAGTACGATTGTATTGTAGATTACCTAGAAAAAAATGTTTCATTAATTAAATAAATAATCATGTTAGATTCAAACAAACTAAAAGAAGTATTAAAAGAACTACCTCCACAATGGGCAGAAACTACTGCATCAAAACATAACGTATCTCCTAATATGGTACGTTATGCTAGAACTCAAGCTGAACTAGGGGAACGTAGGTTACGTCAAGGTACATTAGACATCGTAGAGAGTCTAGTCTTATTAGCCAAGGAAACATCTGAAGATAGGAGTAATCCAATAAACAAAATCAATAGCCTGTTATGAATAAACTTCAGCAGGTTTTGGTAAAGTTCAGAGAGTATAGAAAATGGGCTTATGATAGTGTTGCTTCTGCTGAGTATGCTGTGGAGGGGGTCTTTAAAGATGAGATCCCTCCCATAATACACCTAGACAATCATGGTCTGGCTAGTCACATCTTTTGGGATGGTAAGGTGCTGTTTTTTGATGATGGTATTTATAGTAAAGAATGAATCTGATGAATGATAACGAATTTAACAAATGGATAGCTTTTATCGAAAAGACATTTGATATTAAGCAAGGTAATCTGGTTAGCCCTAAGCGTAACAGGGAGATAGTTCAAGTACGTCATGTATGTTATTTTCTCTTAAAAGAAAAAGGGCTTATCTACACTAAGATAGGTAAGCTCTTTAATAGAGATCACTCAACAATAATACATGGTAAAGAACTAGCTGAAGAAGTTATACTACCTAATAAAGAAATTAACATGAATAAAGTTGATATAGTAAATGAGTACCTCAAGTATTTAATAGGCAGATGACAAGAATATTCAAGTACCGAGATAATATATATGAGGTAGTTAGTGATAACGTCTGCGTATTTAAAGGTACGTTAGAGGCTTGTATTAAATGGGTTGAGGATAATGATAAGTATCAATAATGTTCAAATATAATTAGGAAATGGAAAGAGAACTATACAACCTAAAAACAAAGATACTAAGGTCTAAACACATATCAGACGATCTAAGAGAAGAACTAGCAAATGATGTATTTGAGATAGAAAAGTTAGTAAATAAAACTAACGACACGTCTGATACTAGTGGTAGTAAACAGATCATAGAAGCTCTTCACGAACTTGTACAAGTAAAAGAATACAAAGATAAGTACGGTAAGGATGAACAATATGAAACAGCAATGAAACAAGCGTGGAAGAACGCTAAAGATTTAATAGATACTTATTACCGATAATAGATATGAAAAACAAGAACAAAGCTCACTATAAGTGGAGTAAGCTCTTTGCAAGTAAAAGGTTCAATTCTAATAATGGAGTGATAACACTTACAGCCTTCGAACAACAAGAGTTGTTAGATGATATAGCAGGATATAAGGACTTTAAACAAGAGATATGCTTAGCTCCTCAAAACAAATGCAAACAACAATGCAATGAATGTAAAGGATGGTTAGACGAGATATGAAAGCAAATACATTATTCAGAATGGCTCAATCAATAGCATCTGCTAGGACAGTATTAAATGCTAGTTCTCATTTTAGATCTGTAGAAACGAGGTTAAGAGCTAGAAAGAAATTAAGAGAAAGAGATTATTCATCATGTTTAAAACATATAGTTATGGCAAGAGTTACTGAAGATAGTCTGGACTTGGTTGATAAGAAAGACCTAATGGGTCAAGTACAGCAAGGGTTTGTTGATCTACAAAATGCAGCAGAAAGAGTAAATAAAATTACTAACCTTAACCTTGAAGATGAAATAAATGATGTGTATATTGAAGCTCAAGAACGGATCTTGAATATGCTAGATGAGTATTTTAAGGCTGCTCTAAAAGGAAATGCTGAAGATTTTTATAACCAAGTAATTAATATTAATAATGAAAACAGTTGATCCAGACAGACAAGCAAAGCTAGAGATAAGCAATAGTCTTATTTCTTATATAAAAGAAAGAGGTGTAGGAAAAGAACCTATATCTACAGACCTATACACAGTTATTGTGGACTTCATACATGAAAATAAAGAACACGTTAGAGAGATAGAAGTCCTGCCCGAACTAACACTTAGTACATTAAGGAAGCTCAGAAAGTCTAAAAGACTACTTTCCTCAAATGTAGAGAACGATTTAGGATGGGGATCGGGATATATAAGCCATTTAGAAACAGGTAAGATAAGTAAGCCATCGTACAGAAGGATACGTACCCTGTTTAATTATTACGCTAAATTTGAATAGCAAAGAATTTGTATAGGAACTCGTAATAAACTACCTCCTGTCTGAGGAGCGAGGGTGTTATGGTTGAGTCAAAGGGAGTGAGTTCCGAGGTATGCAAGACCTTCATAATACTTCCAAATAACATCAATGACTGACTTATAGGAAAGACTATTATTAACCTTAAATAAAAATATTATGTATAAGATCGTACAATACAAAAGAGGAACACAAGCATGGACTCCAGTAAAAGTAATTAAAGAAGGAGTTGAGTTCGAACAAGGATTAAAACACATCAAATCTTTGTCATTTGATAATGATATTAGATATGAACTGGAAGATGTAGACGATATGCTAACCATTAAGGCTACGTTATGAGAATAAAATATAAGCTATACAAAGACAACAATGGCTTTCCTAGAGCGAAAGCTGTTGTTAAAGGTAATGAGATCATCGCTAACTCTGGATCACAGCTAATTAAAAAGATATGTACGCTATACCACAGCACCCCTTCCAACTAGAGGAGGAGTTTAACAATTTTTGCAAGAAGTGCTACCATATTAACAATGAGTATTCGGTTCTTGACTACTATTTTTGGTACTTATTATTTGAAAATGATTTAATATTTTACTGGAAGAACAAATGAAAACAATGTCTATTATAACTTTAATCGGATCTCTCTTATTTTGTTGGGAGTTCATTGCATCAAAATGGAGCTAAAGAAAGACTCAGAAGTATTCGAACTAATGATCTCTCAGATACGAGGGTTCTATGCGTTGAAAGTAGAGGAGCTTAAAGATCAAGACTCTGATGAGCAGAAGTTCTACAACAATCTAGGAGATATACTTCAGTTTGTTAAGAATTGTCTACCTAAACAGGAACGAGAATATGCTTTTATACTACAGCAAGACGATAAGAAGAACACTGAGATCGTTAAACTAACAGCAGAGATTAACCGTCTTAACGCTATTATATCATCACATAAAGTATTAGATTTGCATGAGTCTAGTTTGAATAGCCTCCTTAAAAAGAATATAGATGCTATTAACAGTATTAAAAACATAAAAAAACTATATGAAGGAGGTGGAACTACCGTTGAGGGTAGCGATAAACAATAGTGAAGATGTGTATAATATGATTATCTTAACTGATGGGGAACAATATTATGAAATCCTTGACATTAGGTCTGATAAAGAATCTATATTGCATATGTTTACTAATGAAGATTTGGAAGATATATTCTGGACTCAAGAGTATTTTGTGCAACAAATATATAAACATGAACAGGATAATTAGAGCTATACTAGGTAAGAAGTCTGTGCTACTAAGAAATGTAGATGGTAAAATACACGTCTATTGCTCCAAAGATATGACTGGAGAAGAAGTTATAGACTACCTAGCATCTGCAACTGTTAAACTATCTGACCCTATAGAGAATAAATTACTAAACTTAAAAAATAGAAATAACTAATGGAAGGAGCTGAAAGTGTATTTCTTAGTCCAGAGGAGTCTAAGAAGATAGAAGGGAAAACTGATTTTGTTTGGTTTATAAGACAATCTACTAATGACTGGTACTTAGACCACGTTAAAGACTTGCCTATAATATTCTTTAAAGAAGCTGTACTAGGTGTAGATTATGTGTATGCTCACTTAGATCCTAAGTATGCTTTTAAGGCTATATTAGAGCCTGTACGGAAGTTTAATGATGCGTTTGGTATAGAAACCCTAGAAGAACCTAAAAACCTCCCACAAGACAAAGTGAAGCTAAATGCTAGGCTTATGGCAGAGGAAACTACTGAGTATAGAGAAGCTGGTATGAAGAAAGACTTAGTGGAAGTAGCTGATGCTTTAGGAGATCAGATGTATATATTAGCAGGAAACATTCTGAAGCATGGACTTCAAGATAAGATTGCTGATGTTTACATGGAGATACAACGATCTAACATGGATAAACTCGATGATAGTGGTAAGCCGATAAAAAGAGAGGATGGCAAAGTAATCAAACCTGATACTTGGACACCCCCTAACATAAAGAAAATACTGGAGGACTAAGCCTCTAGTATTATTTCTTTCCTTTACCTTTACAGCACCAAGCTGGTTTTTCTGCTGCGATAAATTTAGGTTGAGCAATCGCTAACGACCCTCCTCCTTTTGAATCTTTAGATTTATTATACTTCATAGCTATGAATTTAGTTATACGTTATATTAACGAAAGTCAATGGGTTATAGTTCTACCAAAGCTTTTCTCTTTTACCAGATGATCCTCCTCTGTCAGATCCCCAAAGCTTTTCTCTTTTACCAGATGATCCTCCTCTGTCAGATCCCCAAAGATTTGGTCTAGTGCTTGATGGTTTCGATTGGTAGTTCTTAGTATCTTCTTTAAGGTTTTGAAGCTCCTTCTTTATGTCGATACCAAGCATCTTACCTAAATTTGTTAGTTTTTTAAGATTAACTCCTGCTTTTAAACTCATAAGATCCATAGACGCATCAAACACTTTTCCTATATCTCCCTTGCTACCTTCTCCTATTAATAACTTGGTTGAACTATATACCATATTTCCTAATGTATCAAAAAAATCTATAACAGGATCACTTACAGGGAAGTATCTTTCTCCTGCAATAGCTTTACCAGCACCCGTAACAAAGGATGAAAAATAAGGTAGGCTTAACAAGTTATTAGCAGTATTTATAGACACCTTAGATATAAATCCTAAATCATCTTCTTTTTCTTTTTTATCTTCATCAGAAGATATAGCGTCCCATAACTCGTCCCAAAGAACTTTAATAAGTGCAACATTAACAGCACTCTTTATTATACCTATTGCTTGTTTTCTTGTTTTTGGAGTCCAATTTTTAAATCCGTTTGTGTTAGTATGGATACTAACAATCATATTTGCTATCTTAGCTCTTTGCGTATAAAACATACTTAAGTTTTTAACTAAATCTCTATCACTTCTGCTAAACCCAGCTCTGTCTATATTAGAATATGTAGGTTGTGTTTTTCTAACTATATGCTCAGCTTTTTCTTTTAAGTCAGCATTAAACTCTGCCTCCCTTCCTTTTATCCCATCTTTATACTTAGTGTCTAACAACTCAAGCCTTACAGCGTCCCATATAGTCTTAACAGTTTTTGTATCCATCCAACTGATCCCAGATAAACCAGCGTCTATTATTTTTTTATTCATTCCAGTGCCACTACCTTTAGCTTTCTTACCTGTAAACAATAAGCTTGTTTCATCAAAAGAAGCCATATTTCCTACTTCTATATCAAAGAAGCCTTTATCTCTTTGGTGCATCAAAGGAGATATATCTTTTACCTCATCCATTGTCATACCTTTGCCTATTAAGGTATTTGCAAGTGCTTGATTTAGATATTTATCGCCAACTTCTCCTTTCACTAAACTATACGATGCTAATTGATAAAGCACGACACGAGCGTTATACGTAAGAGCTACTGCTGGTAGTTTTTTAATAGGGTAATCAAAAAACTTACTCGTTGCGTCTTTTTGTATTTGCCCTATATCTAGGTCTTTTACTAATGATTCTAAATATTTGAATGATGCTACTTTATATTTATCTTCTATTAGCTTTCTAATCTTAAAATCACCTAATAACTCTTTAGCATCCAGAACTGCCTTAGCTTGACCTGCATATTCAGCAGCTCTTTTAGATGAGTCTATGAATCCTGCATAAGCATCTTCAATTATAAGACCTACTGTTTCGCTTTGTCTTTGCTTTGTAAATCCTCTATTCTCTAATCCTTGGAACTCTGTTATTACAGCTTTATCAAAATCTTTAAGAAACTTCTGTGCTTCAACCCTAGACATACCTGCACGAGTATAAGGGTTTACTACTTTCCTTACATAATTCTCCTCTATTACTAGATCTTCTCCAGTTATATCTTTATATGTTTTAGATACTGCTGGTGTTACAATTTCTTTGTTAGCTTTATTTATTGCTTCAGCAGACTTTTTTAATACAGGATCAGCGAGAACTTTTTCAGTTATGTTCTGGAGATCTTGCTCAGTTAAGAAGAACATATTGGTTTCATCACCTCTAAAAGCTAACCCTCCATTCATCATTGAATTTCTCATGTTCTCGTTTAATGATGCCATATATATCCAAAGCTCTTCTCCTTTAGTAAGCTCTACAGGTCTAGCATCAGATTTAGACCTATATATCCTCCCATTTCTTACACGTTCTACTGCCTTATCTCTACGGAAATTGTATTTGGTTTTTTTAACATTTTTAGATGAAGCCTCGCTGTAATCTCTCATATCCAAATCTCCCATTACCTTCTGCACAACTTTCTCTACATTGGACATAATCTCCATCTTCTTGTTCTCCCCTTCTATTTGATTCTTGTAGAAGTATTTAGTGAACCACCCTTCTTTACCTTCATCTAGTTTTTCAGTTAGAGTAAGTGGATTTAAGGAGTTTGTTTTATAGCTAGTCCACCAATGCTCTTCTTTTGCTTTTTGATCCCTAGCTTCTTGAGAACTTAGAGCTGATTTCTTAGCTTCCTTGTCTTTACTTTGCTCTAAAAGATCACTATATACAGAATCTTTCTCTCTTTCTTTTTGCTTTTTAAGGAGAGCTTTTTTCTGATTACTTCTTTCTATTATATCATTAATATCATTCTCTAAGTCTATTAATGCTTCAGAGCTAAGTTCATTTATCCCTACTTTCTTTAGCCTGTCAAATTGTTTTTGTAGCTTAAGAGGAACATCAAGACCTCGCTTAAATCCTTCCCCTTCTACAAATCCTTCATTAATTAACTCTTTAGCCTTTTCTATCTTTGACTCTACATCAACTCTTTGAGATCCTTCTACAGCTTTCTCTACTGCTTTTATAGCTTCGCTTTCTGTTTTAGCTTGTTTTAAATCATTAGTTAATTTTTTATAACTATCTTCGCTTAACTTAAAATTATCTCTAACAAAATCAAGAACTTGTTGCTCTCCTTTATGTTTAGTAAAGTAATCTTGTTGAGCTTGTAAAGTTTTTGCTCTATCTGAGAATAGGATCTTTTCATCAATAATATCTAAGATATTATCTAGCTTATCTCTATACTCTTTTAATAGATCTTTTTTCTTAGCGTCTTTGATTAAGTTTTTAACCCTATTCCTTTGTGCTTTTAACTCAGCCTTTTGTACGCTCTCTATAGCTTTCTCTATTGCTCTTATAGCAGTAACTTCTGTTTTAGCTTCTTTCAAGCTATTAGCTAATTGCTTATACCCTTCCCCACCTAGTTTAAGGTTCTCTCTAACAAAGTTAAGCACCTGTTGCTCAAGACCTTTCTTAAATCCTTTACCTTCTACAAAACCTTTCTTAAATGCACTTCTAAAACTTTTAGCTGTTTCATTTATTTTCTCTACAGCAGAATCATAGGAGTCCTTCAGTGATTTGAAGTCTACTCCAGACATACTCTTTAACCCCTTATCAATCTCTGGACTAGAGTCTTGAACAGTGGATTCTTCTTTTGGAAGTACAGCATCGCTTTTCTTATCTTTTCCTTTTGCTCTGGGCTGTTTCCCTTTATCTTGTCCACCGTCAGTGTCCTTCGTTTTTGTTGTTCCAGTTCTGCCTGTTCCCTTTGTTTTAGCCTTTGGATCAGTATCTCCTTTTGTTTCAAGCTCTACATTTTTTAATTGTGCTATTGCCCATTTCTTGAATTGTGTTTCTGATCCAGTGTATAGGTCTTTGCTTTTAAGATAGTCATAAGTTTCTTTGATAGCTACTGATAATCCTTTCTTCGCTTTATATCCTGCCTTAACCATTTGTAATGCAAGATATTTAACAGCAGGAACGCTAAGTTTTGAAAAATCTCCCACAGCTTGCCAAAACATATTCATTTGCGCCCTTTGTCTTGCCAGTCCATCTCTAAATTCTTGTCCAGCTTCAGCTATTAATTTATCTAGCTTCTTAAGAGTCTCGTCTTGTTGTCCTTTCTTAAACGCATCAATTTCAGTTTCAGCCTCTATCTCAGTTTTAACATACTGCAAATCTTTAGATTCTTTAAATGCTCTTCTAGCTGCTGCTTTCTTTTTCTGCTGTAAGAAAAACTCCTCTTGTTGTCTAGCTTCCTCTTGTCTAAATAAAGCCTCAACCTTTTCTCTAAGAGGATTTCCTTTTCCGTCTTTATATTTCGATACGGTTACAAACTTGTTGTTCTCATTTGCTTGAGATACAGTTAGTGTTCCATCTGCTTTCTTTCTTACTTGAAATATAGCATCACCTACTTCTATTAAGTTCTCAGTTTCTGGAGGCTTAGCATCTAAAAGTATTGTTTCTCCATCTACAATTTCAAACACCTTAGTAGTGTTACCTTCTTGTCT
>Ga0070745_1001803_pt1 | contig 11732 bp, 14 predicted proteins | sample VirMetDEL_Mar_4_FD_77438 | JGI IMG/M metagenome (GOLD analysis project Ga0070745, IMG submission 77438) | Aqueous microbial communities from the Delaware River and Bay under freshwater to marine salinity gradient to study organic matter... | ecosystem: Environmental > Aquatic > Marine > Coastal ...
CAGCAAGAAGCGACCGCTCAAATCGAGAAGTACCTCAAAGAGGCACAGGCACAGCTCGAAGATGCCACGGCTCGCGCAAGCGACAAGCGCAAAGAAGCGGCCACGCTCGAGGACGATGCTCGCGAAGCCGCACGTTCGATTCGCGAACAGGCTGAGGCTGCCGCTGCAACCACGCTGAGCGACGCTCAAGCGAAAGCGCACGCTCTCGTTTCCGAGGCTGAGAACAACTCCTCTCGACTCGTTGGCGAGGCCGAAGACCGACTTTCCAAGATTCGAATCGAGCGCGAAGCGGTTGCCGGATACTTCGAGAACCTTCGAGGTCTCTTGAGCCAAGCCGACAACGCATCCAACAACAACAACCAATAGAACAGGCACGGCTGTGGAACCAAGCGCAATGAAGATTCAGAATCCATTCCGGTTGGGCCTATTGGCCGGGCTCGGGGTGCTCGTCGCTCTCGTCATCGGTGGTGCAGTCTCGTCGCTCGCGACGATTCTCACCTACATCGGTGCTGCGCTCTTTTTGGCGCTCGGACTCGATCCACTTGTGTCATGGCTTGAGAGAAAAAAGGTCAAGAGGCCCATCGCGATCCTGATCGCTCTCGTGGGTGTGCTTGGAATCTTCACGGGACTCGTCTTCGCGATCATTCCCGTTGTGGCCGAGCAAGTCACCAACGTCGTTCAGCAGATCGTCACGGTTATCATCCCCGGCGTTCAAGACGGAAGTCTTGTCGCTGGACTCGCGGATGCTGCACCATGGCTCGACGTTCAAGAAGTGCTCACCCAGGTTCAATCGTTCCTCGCCGACCCCGCCAACCTTGGCAACATCGGCGGTGGCGTGCTGCAAGCCGGCATCACTATCGCTAATGGTGTTTTCGGCGGAATCATCATCATGATTCTGATGATCTACTTTGTCGCTTCACTCGCGAGCCTCAAGCGCAGCGTATACAGGCTTGTACCGGCTTCTCGCCGCGAAGGCTTCATCACCATCGCCGAGCAGATCACCGACTCCGTCGGCCGCTACGTCATGGGTCAAATTTCCCTTGCACTCGTCAACGGTCTGCTGTCATTCATCATGCTCACCTTTGTGTTCCAGGTGAAGTATTCTGCTCTGCTCGCGTTTATTGCATTCCTTGGTTCGCTCATCCCTCTCGTCGGAACACTTTCCGCATCGGTCATCATTACGTTGAGCGTGCTGCTGTTCAATGGGTCCGGTTGGCAAGTCATCGCTGTGGGAATCTACTACCTCGCGTACATGCAGGTTGAGGCTTACGTCATTAACCCGCGCATCATGGCCAGGGCAGTACAAGTACCCGGCGTTGCCGTCGTGATTGGTGCGCTCATTGGAGGTACCTTGCTGGGAATTCTCGGTGCACTCATCGCGATTCCCGTTGCCGCCGCCATTCAACTCATCGTGCGAGAAGTTGTATTGCCACGGCAAAACGAACTGTAGTTATCGGCTGCAGTTAGGCGCCTGTAGTTACCTGCCTGCAGTTATCGGCTACGGCCACACTGTCGGGAGCGGAAGTGCACTGGGGTTGAGCCGCGCAACAATCTCGGTGAGCACTCTGTAGGTCTGCGCTTCGCCGACCCACAGGTGTTTGCCTCCCTCAACAGCGACAAGATCAATGTTCTCGACGCTCGAAAACCGCTCTCGCGCTTCAGCGGGCCGCAAGTAGTCGTCGAGTTCGGGAATCACCGCAACAAGCTGCCGGGGGTCACCGTTCCACGCAGCCACGTCGTCGGCCGTAGCGCGATGGAGCGGCGGAGACAGCAGGATCACGCCCGTCACGTCGTGCGCGCGGCCAAACTTGAGTGCAACTTCTGTGCCAAAAGACCAACCGAGCAACCACGGGTTGGGAAGCGAGTGCTCGGCAACAAAAGCCATGGCCGCTTCAAGATCATGCTGTTCGTCGATCCCCTCACCAAACTCCCCCCCAGAGATACCCCGAGGGGATTCGACACCTCGGAAGTTGAACCGCAGCACTGCAATGTCCGCAAGCGCGGGAAGCCGGGCAGCAGCCTTTCGAATGATGTGAGAGTCCATGAATCCACCTGCAGTGGGAAGCGGGTGGAGTGCCACAATCGTTGCGATCGGCGGGCGATCAGAGGGCACACTCAACTCACCAACGAGAGTCACACCATCGCTCGTGTGGAGTTCGATGTCTGTGCGTGTGGCCGGCAAAAGGGTTGCGCCACGAATCTCTTCTGGCTCGACCTGTGCACCAGGAACTGGTGCGGCAGGGCTCGACGTGGGAGTGCTCGACTCGGCAGGGTGTGGCGTGGATGGCGAGTGTGTCATGGAGTGATCTTCCAACAGTGGTTATGCCAGTGACGGCGAGCGGCAATATCGTCAGCCTCGCCCATGAGCCCGTCTGCTCGCCACGCGACCGTGTGTGCAGTTCCCGGACTGATCGTCAGGCGGCATCCGGGGCACACATACTTTTTGGCTGCTGAGGTTGCCGAAATCGATTGAACGTTCCAGAGTCCACCCCGGCGACGTTCCGTGCGCAGAGAGCCATACAGAGCCCGTGACAGGTCATTCTCGTCATCGTCATGACCGCCAGCGCGCTTTCCGCGGGGTCGATTGGAACGAGGCATGCGTCAAGCCTAATCGGAACTCAACAGCGACCCCATGCGACGCGAAGAGCTACGGCTCTAGTACCAACCGCGCTGCTGGGAACTCGCCCACGCTCCACACGGAGTTTGATAGCGGCTCGTAATGTAACCGAGCCCCCACGTGATTTGTGTGCGCGGGTTTGTTGCCCAGTCGGCGCCTGCAGACGCCATCTTGCTGCCGGGAAGTGCTTGAGGGATGCCGTATGCCCCACTGCGCTTGTTGTGGGCGTACACGTTCCAGCCGGATTCTTTCTTCCACAGCGAGACGAGACAGCTGTACTCGTCGTTGCCCCAGCCACGTGCCTGCAGCATTTCCCACGCAATGGCTTGAGCGGTCCCCGGATCTGGAGTTCCCGCGGCCGGAGCCGTTCCGTAGGTGACAATCTTTGAGACCTTGAAGGGATCGCGTGAAACGCTCTGCTCTTCACCGTCAGCGACAACAATGGTTTGTGACTCTCCAGCTGGCGCTTCAACCTGTGTCTCTGAACCCCCAACAATCGCTTGGGCTGCGGTGGGGTCGACGGTGGCAGCAAGAACAAAGGCGCAACTCGTCGCAAAAGCGAACACGGGCAACGACCACGACGTTCGAGTGTGGCGTCCATGAAGCTCCGCCAGCACAGCACGCTGCACATAGCGGTTGCTTAGACCACGACGATACCTAACCACAATGTGTCGATTTTAGCGCAGCTATCGCTGAAGAACCCCAGTGAATCAGCGCACTGCCAGCATGACGGTAACAACCTTGTCGAGGAGCATATCGACTTGAGTCTCGTTGTATCCACGACGGGAAGGCTTAAACGTTATTGTGCGCACCTGGTCGATGCTCAACGGCTTGCCGTGCTGGAAGTAGTCCACCAACCGTTGAGAGAACGCGTCAACGTCCCGAACGTTATACGCGCGAGTAAAAGGACCGACTCTGCGAAACTTCGCACCCGTGGGGCGAGCGAGCCTGTCAAGAATGACTTGAGCGGCACTTCGCGCTTGACCGTACCAGGCGGAGTCTGCGCCAGGAGTTGCAAACGCACGATCTCTCTCACGAGAAGCGAAGGCATCTTCGAGTCGCTCGAGAGCGGCATCAACGTGAACGGGGGAATACCCACCCTTCTGAAGAGTGAACGCCATAGTGCGGATGCTCTCCGAGGTTACGACGGTGGGAGCTCCAGGCTCGGCGGAGTACGCGCGCCGTGCGATCTCAAGAAACTCTTCGACTTCGTCGACGTCATAGCCGCGTTTTGACTTACGCGTGCGGGGAAATGTTGTGCTCACCTGACTATCTTGCCTTAAGCAAACATCAAGTAGAGTCCGAAGGCCGCAGCGGCCGACGGAAGAATGGAATCGAGCCGGTCGAGAAGTCCGCCGTGGCCCGGAAGCCACGTGCTGATGTCCTTGATTCCCAGATCTCGTTTGACGAGAGATTCCGAGAGATCTCCGACAGTCGCCGTCACGACGAGGGTCAGACCGAGAATGACTCCGACCCACCACGGCTGTTGCAACATGAAGATCGCGAGGAGCATTCCGGAGATGAGGGCTGCTGCAACTGAACCAGCAAAACCCTCCCACGTCTTTTTGGGGCTGATGGACGGCGCCATGGGGTGCTTCCCAAAAGTGAGCCCTGACGCATATGCACCCGTGTCAATGGAAATGACGACAATGAGGAAAGCAAGAGTCCACCACTGCCCACCATCGCGAGCCGTGAGAACAACGGCGAAACCAGCCAAAAATATGACGTACGCGACAACAAAGGTACCGGCGAGAATGTCGCGACCAACGTCACGAAGACTAGATCTCTTACTGGGAAACGCTGTCTCCGCGATGCGCCATAGCGCGACAAAAACTATTCCACCGAGCGTCGCGAACCAGTGCCCCGTCGACAAGAAATAAAACGACGCAGGCACAGTAGCGATTGCGACAATCAAAATCGGTATGCGCGGGACATCCCGACCCGCAACTCGGAGTGCGCTCGACAGCTCAAACGCCGTAAAGGCAATGAGGAATCCAGCAAAGAGCATAAAAAGCTCTTTGATGAAGATGAGGCTCACAAGCAACAACAGGCCGAGCCCAATACCGACGGCAAAAGCCATAAACAGATTGCGGCCAGAACGGGCGTTGATTTTGTCGTTTGTAGCCCGAACTTGCGCCTCAATATCGGCGACAGTCGCCTCAAATTCCGCGCGAGAGTGTGCCATTTTTTTGCCACGCCCGCTCACACGAACTACAGCAAGCTTGCCCGTGTCATCACTTTCCGCCTCGGAACCCGACATTTAGACCTCGAGGAGCTCAGCTTCTTTGCGCTTGAGAGCGTCATCGATAGCGTCGACGTGGTGCTTGGTCGTTGCTTCGAGGTCCTTCTCAGCGCGCGCGACCTCATCCTCGCCAACCTCTTTGAGGGAGTCAAGGTCGTCCTTGGCCTTGCGGCGAATGTTGCGAATGGCAACCTTCGCGTGCTCGCCCTTGTCGCGAACCAGCTTGACGAACTCCTTACGGCGCTCCTCCGTGAGCTCGGGCAGTGTCACGCGAACAATCTCGCCGTCGTTTCCCACGTTCGCACCAAGGTTGGGTGCGGCAACGATAGCCTTCTCAATTTCTTTGAGCGCAGACTTGTCGAAAGGCGTCACGATGAGCGTGCGGGCTTCAGGGTTGTTGAGTGAAGCGAGTTGCGCAAGTGGAGTCGGTGAACCGTAGTAATCGACCAAAATCTTCTGGAAAAGCAAAGGGTTGGCGCGACCAGTACGCACTGTACCGAAGTCGTCTTTGGCAACCTCGAGCGCTTTACTCATCTTGTCTTTGGCTTCTGCCAGTACTTCGCTAATCACTGTGACTCCTTTGTGTTCGAGACGAGTTTACTGGCTCTTGGCTGATCGCTAGCCCGCAGCGAGCAAACCGACACCAGCGAGCACAATTCCTGCACCGATCAACCTCTGAACCGGATGCGGCTCTCTGAAGATCAGCCAGCCGGCCAGACCCACCAACACAACGCTCACTTCCCGCGCTGGGGCGATGATCGACACCGGAGCCTGCTGAATCGCGAGGAGGATGAGGATGTAGGCGAGAGGAGACAGCACCCCGACAAGAATTACCGCGAGCCAGTGCGATCGAACCGTCGAAAGAATGAGGGGCCGGTCGCGCAGAGCCACGGGAGCAAGAACTATCGACTGAACGAGAACGCTCCCCCAGTACAGCCCGAGAACGGGCATCGCCCACACCGTGACCGCCGCGCTATCCCAGAGCGTGTACGCGGCAATGAGAACACCAATCGCGAGGCCATACAGAATGCCCGCCCTCGCGGTGCCGCGCGAGGCACGATTTCCCGCCATGCCGATCACAACAACACCTGCAACGACAACAACCGCGCCCGCAAGAGCGATCAACCCCGGCCGCTCCCCCAACAAAACGATCGCAAAAATTACCGAGAGTAGCGGACCGGTTCCACGCGCGAGAGGGTAAACAACCGACACGTCACCGAGGCGATACCCGCGCTGCAGCAACAGAAAGTAGCCGACCTGGAGGAGGCCGCTCACTGCGGCCAGTGGCATCCATCGCACGGGGTCGATGCCTTCGTGAAGGAGTGACCAGATGCCAAAGGGGGCAAAAACTGCCGCGCCCACGATGAAGCTCAGCCACAAAAACTGCGTGCCACTCGCGCCGACGCGCTTCATGGTGATGTTCCACGTCGCGTGAGCGATGGCCGCCCCAGCTACGAGGGCAGCGACTTCCACGGTTAGGCCGGAGTCTGCGCCACGAATGACCTGGTCACGCGTGCACTCGAGTACCGATGTTTTCGCCGCGAATGGCTTTCGTGAGGTTGCCCGCAGGCTCCATTCCGAAAACAACCATGGGCATCTTGTTGTCCATGCACAGGCTGAACGCCGTCGAGTCGACAACCTTGAGCCCTTGAACGAGCGCCTGCTGGTAGCTGAGCTCATCGATCTTGGTTGCTGTGCTGTCGGTGCGCGGATCGCCCGTGTAGACACCGTCGACCCCATTTTTGGCTACAAGCACAACGTCGGCTCCGATTTCGAGGGCACGCTGAGCCGAAACCGTATCGGTGGAAAAGTATGGAAGGCCCGCTCCAGCACCAAAAATGACGACGCGGCCCTTTTCGAGGTGTCGCTCAGCGCGCAGGGGAATGTAGGGCTCGGCGACTTGAGTCATAGCAATTGCGGACTGCACTCGTGTTGCAGCTCCCGCTTGCTCGAGGAAGTCCTGAAGAGCGAGAGCGTTCATGACCGTACCGAGCATGCCCATGTAGTCAGCGCGGCCGCGATCCATACCGCGCTGGCTGAGCTCGGCTCCGCGGAAGAAGTTGCCACCACCAACGACAATCGCGATTTCAACATCCGTGGATGCCGCGGCGATCTCTTTGGCAATTCCACTCACTACGTCGGGGTTGACGCCGAGCGAACCACCGCCGAACGCCTCTCCGGAAAGTTTGAGGAGTACACGGCGTTTGTGGTCGGTCATTTAATGCTCCAAGCGGTTCGACTCTGTACAGAGTATCTGTTCGGGCGCTCGTAGAAAAACGATTCCTTTAGTTCTAATTGCAATAGAACAATCGACGCATTACGGTGTTAGAGACTGCCGCGCACAGTGACGGCCCCACACACTCTGGAGCATCCATGACAACAACCATCAGGCCCATGACGGTCTTCCTGTTGATAGCCTTCGGCCTCGCTTGGCTCTTCGCCCTCCCCCTCTGGCTGGGTGATGGAATTTCGAGCCCGCTCCTTCCGGTCGTCGCCGTCGCAATGATGGCAACACCGGCAATCGCCGCAATTATCGTGGTGTTTTTTGTCGAGCGACCAGCGCACAAGGCTCAGGCACTCGGGCTCAGGCCGCTTGGGCCCGTGCCGCGCTTCCTGGGTTTTCTCGGACTCGCTCTCGTCATTCCCGTTGGACTCATCCTCGCCGCACTCGCCGTTGGCTCGCTGTTCGGTGTGTACACGGCCGATCTCGTCACGTTCTCTGCATTTCGAGAGGTCCTTGAAACGCAACTTCCCGAAGGCGGCTTAGAAGCCCTCGGCATTCCCATCGGCGCGCTCGTCGCTGCGCAGTTTCTCAACGTCGGAATTGGCGCACTCATCAACACCATCCCCGCGCTCGGAGAAGAGATCGGCTGGCGGGGCTGGCTTCTGCCCAAACTCATGCCCCTCGGACCGGTGCCCGCGATCATCATCTCTGGGATCATCTGGGGAGCCTGGCACGCGCCGCTCATCCTGCTCGGCTACAACTATCCCGGCGTGCCTGGCTGGCTCGGCGTGCTCCTCATGATCGGCATGTGCACTGTGGTCGGCGGGGTGTTCGGATGGCTACGTTTGCGCTCTGGATCCGTGTGGCCCGCGGCTCTTGCGCACGGCGCATTCAACGCTGCGGCCGGCTTTTCGCTGGTTTTTGCTGCAGCGGACTTCACCATTGACACCGCTCACGCAACCATCCTTGGCTGGACCGGATGGCTCGTTCCGGCCGCCCTCGTGATTGTTCTTGTAGCCACCGGGCAGTTTCGTTCGCGCGTGCAGGCGGAAACAGTTCCATCAACATAAGTTGACGGACAGCACAACATCAACTAAAGTTGACGACGTGCTAGAGATCCCAGAACCTACAAATCCGGATGCGGCGTTTGCCGCTGTCGTGAGCCTTCGTCGCCTTGCGGCAAATCTCGAACGGGCAACAGTCGATCACGCGCTCGCTACCGGGTGGACCTGGGCGCAAGTGGGCGAAGCGCTCAACATGAGCGCTCAAGCAGCCCATAAGCGGCTCTCGCCGTCACGCCGAATCCCGCTCGAATAGGACCTCCACATGAAAACCGATGTAAAAACAATTGCGACTCTTCTTCAAGCCGCAGAACACATTGCAGCCGAGCTAGGCGATGAACAACCAGGTGCAGAGCACTTGCTCGTCGCCGCACTAGACCTGGATGAGTCAACGGCCGCGCTCGGTGTAACGGCAGACGACGCGCGAGCTGCTATCACAGCCGTGCACGCGCGCTCCTTGGGCGCCGACATTGCACTGACACCGAGCACTCGCCCCCTCAACGGCTCGTATCGCAGCGCCAACTCGTTGCAAGAAGTCTTCCAACGCACTCGCGTGCTATCGAAAGGCACGCGCCTGACTGGTATGCACGTAGTGAGGGCCGCCGCCGAGCGCGAACGGGGCACCGTGGCGCTTGTGATTGACGAACTCGGGATCTCCCGAGCGACTCTTGACACATAGAAGCTGCGCGAAAACGCATTGCATCAGAGTTTGTGTTCACGCAACACATGATGTGCAATCGAAACACGTTGAGCAAAGCCACGATGCCTGTGGTCAATTACAGCTGGCGCAACAACGACGAAGGGCCCGCAACCTTGATTGCGGGCCCTTCGTCGTTGGTGGTGCGTGTTAGGCGCCAACCTTGAAGCGAGCGAAACCGCTCACCGTGAGGCCAGCATCGGCAAGAACCTTGCCAACGGAAAGCTTGTTGTCTTTTGCGTAGTCCTGGTCAAGCAAAGAAACCTGCTTGAAGAACGCGGCAACGCGACCCTCGATGATCTTCGGAAGGGCAGCCTCAGGCTTGCCCTCGCCGCGGCTGATCTCCTCGACGATGCGACGCTCGGTCTCGACCTTCTCGGTCGGGATCTCGCTGCTCGTGAGGTACTGCGGGTCTGCAAAGGAAATGTGCTGTGCAACGCTACGAGCGGTGTCTGCGTCATCTCCCGAGTAACCAACAACAACGCCAACCTGCGGGGGCAGGTCTTTGTTGGTCTTGTGCAAGTAGACAGCGAACTTCTCACCGGTGACAACAGCAACACGGCGCAGTTCGATCTTCTCGCCGAGGATTGCTGCCTCGTCGCTGATCAGGTCAGCGACGGTGCTAGCGCCAGCGGGGGCTGCGAGGCCCTCTTCTGGAGTCTTCGCACCTGCTGCTGCAACCGCCTCGAGAACCTTGTCGCCGAGAGCGACAAACTTGTCACCCTTTGCAACGAAGTCGGTCTCGCACGCGAGCTCGATGATCGTGGTGGAGCCAGCGCCTTCCTTGGCCGCAACGAGTCCTTCGCTCGTTGAACGGTCGGAACGCTTGGCGTTGCTCTTTGCGCCCTTGAGGCGCAAGAGCTCGGTGGCCTTCTCAAGGTCACCGCCTGCCTCAACGAGAGCGTTCTTGCTATCAACCATGCCGGTGCCGAGGCGCTCGCGCAGGGTCTTGAGGTCTTCGAGGCTGAAGTCTGCCATCAGATTTCCTTACTAGTGGTTTTCACAATATTTTTCTGGATGCTCGAACTCGCGCTCGAGCGGAAGCTGAGTAGAGAGTTACTTGGTCTCTGCTGCTGCCTCGGCTGCGGGAGCCTGAGGAGCCTTGGCTGCGGGAGCCTTGGGGCCCTTCGCGGCAGGAGCCTTCTCTTCGGCTGCAGGAGCTTCCTCGGTCGCAGCTTCAGCCTTAGCGTCGGCTACAGGAGCTTCTTCGGCCTTGGCCTCAGCTACAGGAGCTTCTTCGGACTGGCCAAGAAGTTCGGCTTCCCACGCAGCGAGAGGCTCGACGGCCTCGCCCTCGGCGGGCTTCTGGTGGCGCTGGATGAGGCCCTCTGCTGCGGCATCCGCAACGATACGGGTCAGAAGCGCAACCGAACGGATGGCGTCGTCGTTGCCCGGGATCGGGAACTGAACGTCGTCGGGGTCGCAGTTGGTGTCGAGGATCGCGATGACCGGGATACCAAGCTTGTGAGCCTCGTCAATGGCGAGGTGCTCTTTCTTGGTGTCAACGATCCAGATGGCCGACGGGGTCTTCGTAAGGTTACGGATACCACCGAGGCTCTTCTGAAGCTTGATGAGCTCACGCTTCTGGATGAGGAGTTCCTTCTTGGTGTAACCGCGAGTCGTGTCGTCGAAGTCAACTTCTTCGAGTTCCTTCATGCGAGCGAGGCGCTTGGAAACCGTCTGGAAGTTGGTGAGGAGTCCACCCAACCAACGCTGGTTGACGTAAGGCTGGCCTACGCGAAGAGCCTGCTCGGCGATGGAGCCCTGGGCTTGCTTCTTGGTTCCGACGAAGAGGATGGTGCCGCCGTGAGCGACGGTGTCCTTGACGTAGTCGTAGGTCTTGTCGATGTAGGCAAGCGACTGCTGAAGGTCGATGATGTGGCTGCCCGAGCGCTCAGTCAGAATGAAGCGCTTCATTTTCGGGTTCCAGCGACGGGTCTGGTGTCCGAAGTGAACACCGCTGTCGAGCAGCTGGCGAATGGTTACGACGGCCATGGCCGTTCTCCTTTTCTGGCGCGCGCGGCTATGCCAGCGCGAAACGCCACCTCAGTTGTTACTGCTGCCGGTCGGCAGCAATCCTGGTGCTCGACACACAACCGCCCCAATATTCTTGCCGATAAAATCTTGACAAGGATGCCGGGACTGAGTGGTTATGTTGGTGGCCGGTGATGGCCTCGCGAGCACGCGTAGTCACAGCATTTACACGCCGTGCTACCGAAATTGTAGCATCTGGTGACGCTATTGACTTGTCCTTCCCCGCTTGCTCGCGGAGGTGGGCTCCCCCGCTGTGGCCGCACTGTCGGTGCACCACCCTCACAGCGGCAACTCTGGGTGCATGAAACGGTTTCTGGGGCTCACTGCGCTTGCTGTTGGGGTTGCGTTGGCGGTGCCAAGTGCGAGCGCCGCGGCTGCCGCGTCGAAACCAACCTGGAGCTGGCCACTACCCGCACCCCACGTGCTCGCGCGCAACTACATCGCCCCTGAGAGCCCCTACGGGCCCGGACATCGCGGCATCGACATTCTGGCACCGCCCGGCTCTGGCGTGGGTTCTGCTTCGACTCCTGACTTTGCTGGTGGTGGTGTGCCCGTCACCGCTCCGGCAGCCGGCGTCGTGCACTTCGTCGGCTTCGTCGTCGACCGCCCGGTGGTGTCGATAGACCACGGGGGCGGAGTGCTCTCGAGCTTTGAACCCGTGGCATCCGAGCTGCGAAAGGGCGATCGGGTCACTGCCGGCCAAACGATCGGCACTCTCGAGCCAGGGCACTGCGCCAGGCTGTGCCTCCACCTCGGCGCTCGCGTGGGGGGCGAATACGTGTCGCCACTGATGTTTTTGGGCGGGATGCCCAGGGCCGTGCTTCTGCCGACGCGCGCGTTGCCCGGCTAGGCGGTCG
>Ga0070745_1001810_pt1 | contig 11706 bp, 21 predicted proteins | sample VirMetDEL_Mar_4_FD_77438 | JGI IMG/M metagenome (GOLD analysis project Ga0070745, IMG submission 77438) | Aqueous microbial communities from the Delaware River and Bay under freshwater to marine salinity gradient to study organic matter... | ecosystem: Environmental > Aquatic > Marine > Coastal ...
AAAATTTTAACACATTAAAAAATTCTAACATCACCCCCATCAACCTTTCATATTACCTCTCTCTATCTCTTACTCTCTCTCTATAGATCCTTATCGCATGAGAGCCTCAAGATTAATGTCTAAGTATAAAAAAAAGGCTACTGAGAATATCAATAACCTTCTTTAGATGTATTTAACAGGTTTTATCCAGACACTTTTTTAACCAAGTCTGTCCTTTACCTGTAAGCATTGTTGTTCGTCTTGTATAGACTGTTCCATTAACCTCTTGAGCAGTTTCTTTAACTTCAAAATACCCTCTATCCATGAATTGTTGATATGGTTCGTTTTTACGGTTACCAGTATCCATTAATACACCTTTATTTCTAAGTATGGAGAATAGTTTGTTTTGACCATATCTACCATCAATCTTTGCGAATTGACCTATTAATATTGAGTTATCGGACACTTCTATTTGTTCTGCAAATGAGACCTTATCTTTATCTTCTTCTATTTTTTGTTCGAGTTTCTTTTTCTCTTCTGCTTCTTTAATCCATGTCTTTGCTCTTTGAATAGGATCATCAATCATATATGAAGGGGTAGTCATTTGATTGACCTTCTTTTCACATTCTAGGAAGTAGTTTCTTACTTCGTTACCTCGATCAGTATTAACAGTCATTGACAACTTCTTAGCAGTGTCTAGTGTTATAGCATATTCAATAGACGGTCTACCTCTTCTTGAATTATCGCCATTTTTGGCGAAAACTACATAATCCTCATTTTCAACGAAATAAGGACTTTCAATCAAGTGTTTATTAATCCACTTGCTAAATTCCCTACCAACCTCTAATGCTGTCCAAAGTTCTCTTGCATCAACCACCTTTGAACCTTGTTCATTAGTAGTTACATTTATTAGCTCTTTCATTTATTTATATGTATTTAACGATTTACTTGGTAATTACTTATAGCTTTAAACAGTTTATCTTCATTGTCGATCATCTGCATGGATATGGCATTTGTTATAAACTTTTCTATATCTGTAATAGCTTTTAGTTCTTTACTGGATGCTAGGTTTCTTATGCCTCTTATATGTTTACCAAATACTTTCTTATTAATCTCTGTGGCATATTCGCTATACTTAGGGTTTTCTATAATGGTTTTAATAGCTGAGTTCATTGGTGTATATTCAGATCCTGCTTCTATTCTATTAAATATTAATGAGTCCGTCAGCCACATGATTACTTTGGCATATAGTAGAGGGTTCATCTCCATAGCTACGAGTACCCAGATATAAGGATCAGCAACAGTCATTTTATTTGCACCCCTACCTGTTGTTTTCCAAACACCTAACCCTTTTAATACTTTTGTAACACCTTCATTTTTAACCATTTCAGTAAACGTGCCAATCGGTATATTTATAAGATTACGTTCTGAAAGCACATAATAAGCTCTTTCTTGAAATTCATTTGTACGCATTAATGTTCCTAGCTGTCTATCACTCCATCCATGCATAAACCTTGCTTTTTCATATGCTTTCTGTAAATCTGTAATTGAAAGCATTTGATTACTGGTGTTCTGTCTTACTGTAATTCCAAATAACTCCCTATTTGAACTACTTAATACTTGATTACTCGTCATAGTGTAAATTTACAAAAATAAAATTATACATCAAAGCATTGAGGTTTAAATAGTAAAATAACTGCCCTAAATAAAAATGTCGGATATTTCCAAATTATACTTGACATTGGTTAGCTAGGTTATTATAATTGTGATATAAAAAAAAGGATATATGGTTATAAGTGTAGTACCTAGAGGTGTGTTTGAATTTGATACTATTGAGCATTATATAGGAGATGCGATAGAGTGTTTTGATGCAGATGATTGGAGTTTCATATCTAATTTACAGGTATTCCCAGAGTATTGTTACATTGATGATTACCCTTGTTACTTAGGCAGTGTTACTACTGGTATATATGAGTTTGGTGATAATATATATTGTTTTGAGAGTGGGATTATATGTATTATGCCTTTTGAGTTGGTATGTAGAGGAGACGGCAGGGCAGAGGTTATTCAAGACATACGTAAGGATAAGTTTGGATGGGTAAGTGATTATAAGGACAGCGATGCAGAGAGCATTGAATATGGAGATGATGGTCATTTATATGTAGATGGATTTAAAGTAGATTTATTAGAGAGGATATGAAGTATTACCAACCAGAAAAAGAAGAGTTTCATATAAACTTCGAGTTTGAGTTATATGATGATTTTGACACGTTAGATGAACCTAAGTGGCATAAGCTAACTTACGGAGATCGTGTTACTGACAGAGGAGAGATGGGATGTCCATTTCCAGTAGATAGTTTGGTTAGAGTTAAGTGTTTAGACTCAGATGATATAGAGGAATGTGACTTTATACAGACAGACCCTAATTTTTATATATTAAACAGAGATGGAGCATACTTGTTATACCTCCAGATGGCAGATGATGGTAGATGTGTAATAGGGTTAATAAATAAGAAGGATTCTGGGGATTGGAATCGTTTATTTGTAGGCACTATAAAGAACAAGAGTGAGTTAAAAAGAATACTAAAACAGATAGGATATGAAAGTAAATGATGAGATGTTAGCGTTAGCAATGGCAATTATATTGATTATATATTTAATGGTATGAATAAGATAGCGATAGAAATTTACAGACATGGGAGTATGGGCTGTAAGTTTGCTGACTTCGAGGACATGGGACATTCGGAGCAGACATGGGAAGATCTGTCTAGGGCAGAGCAGAGTGACTTAGTTAGTCAATACATTAAAGGTCTTTATAAAGACGAGGAGATATTAGTAATGAAATGGTATAACGAATATTGTTCAATAAGATGAGTGAAGAGTACGTACATTTAAACATCGACAACTTCAAGAACCTGTTAGCAATAGAGCAACAGTGGGAGAAGAGAAAAGATCTACACAGACAAGAGGTAGATGAGGCTAAGGCAAAAGCAAATAGTGACTTAAATTACTATCGTAAGGAATTTTTCGAATTGTTTGCTTATATTCACAACTCGGTACTAGAAGATCATAAGATAAAGATTGACGAGTATGTTTTTGAGTTTGAAAGACAGAAGGGTTATAAGTTTGAACATAGTGGAGGGTATTTTACGATATGTACGTAGTAAAGACTAAAGATCCTATTGTTATAGAGCTAATCAAGGAATTAGATAAGAGGAGTTGCTTAGGGCTGAATAAGTATGGTGTAGGTCTGGATAGAAAAGACCTTACTACTCAGCAGTGGGCAAAACACGCAGAAGAAGAAAGTTTAGATAACGCATTATATTTAAGGAGGCTACAGCATGATCTTTCAGTTTCTAAAGAAGAATAAGCAATCATCTACTCAAGAGCTTAGAGATCTATTCCCTCAGATAGAGTTTATTGAGGGTTTTAGGTATAAGTATAAGACTGGAGAGGATGTTATTAAGGATAACGTGCTTAAGTATGCTATCTTGATGTATGACTATGAAAGTCCATTTATTAATCAGCCCGAAAAGGAAAGGCATAAGGCAGTGCTTAAAGTAGCTCTAGGTTATAAGGATGAGAACAAGATCAATGGGTTCACTACTGCTTTTGACCATAAGGCTATGATTAGAAAGGTTAAGACTACTCTTAAAGGAATGAATCGTTCGATAGACTGCAATGAGAACAGAGCTTTATTCTATGCTCTTAAAAATCGTAAGCAGGAGATCATAGATCATCTTAATAAGAAGAATAAACAGCAAGAAGATCACGACTTATCTAATAAGTTCATAAAAGAGTTAAAAGATGTTATAGAAAACATTGAAACGGTAAGAAAGTTACTCGGATATGAAGAAGAGGATGAAGGATTATCGGATAGAAGTGCTATTGAGAAGTTTATTTTAAGTAAGCAGAAATGAAACACGACTGGACATGGGTACACAACTACTCACAGTACATATTTAGCCATAGTTGCATGAGTAGGCTTACGATTACTAAGGATTACGTAGCTATCTCTGGATGGGATGGTGAAAAGCTACAAAAGAGGCAGAGGTTTTCTGATGACTTATTAGAAGCAGCGAAAATCTTATTATTAGAAGTAGAAGATGAGTTTTTATGAGAGAAAAAGCAGAAAAAAGAATTAAGGAGCTTCGTAAACAGAAAGAGGCACTTAAGAAGGAGTGGCACAGCGATGATGCCGACAAAGAAGCTATTATTAGCAAAATAGAAGAGATAAACACAATTATTTACGAAATCGAAGGATTATTATGAGCAATTTAGAAATTTGGGACTTTAAGTTACGTGATGGGCTTAAGGTTAGTGAGACAAACAAAGATTATACTAAGAAAGACCATCAAGGGTTCGATAGTATCAATGGAGAGTACAGAATCAGAAATGCTACGGAGGTATTTGGTTCTTATGGTAATGGTTTTGGTCTTAAAGAGCATATTTATAACGTTATAGACGTTGGAGAGGAAAAGTTACTTGCCTTAGATGCTGTTTTCTTTTATAAGTGGAAAGATAAGGAATATTCGTTCCCTGCTAGTAGTTCTACTTACTTATTGAGAAAAACTAAGAGAGGTTTAGTTGCAGATGAGGATGCTTGGAAGAAAGTGGAGACAGATATACTAGGTAAAGCTCTTAGTAAGCTAGGATTCCATGCAGATGTCTACTTAAATGAGTTTAGTGATGACAAATATCAGTCAGCATTAAATAAAACTGTTAAGAGGACTATTGTAGAAGCTAACTTTAAGCAGTTCTTAGGTATGAGCCTTGATGTTATCGAGAAGAGGGAAGATGAGTTTGCTTTTACTGAGGATCAGAAGATGAGGTTAATGAAACGTAAAGATGCACTGGCGAAAAGTAAAAAAGCAATTTCCCAAGCCAAAGGGTGAGGGGAATATGTTTAAAGAGATCTGGGCAGAGAGGGAGCATAAGTCGTTTGTTAGTGGTAAGCCACTAGGACACGTAGCTAAAGCTCATTTCTTTGCTCATGTCTTAAGTAAAGGTGCATACCCTAAGTATCGGTTGAATAAAGACAACATTGTTCTTCTTACTTTTGATGAACATTACTTATACGATCATGGGACTATGGATCAGAGGGAGAAAACTGGATACGACTGGCAGAAGTTGTATGATCTTAAAGATGATTTAAAAATAAAGTATTATGGTGGAGAAAACTAAGAGTGGTGTAATCAAACAATCGGTTGGAAAGGCAGAGATGCCTCCCTCTAATAAGGCTAGAAAGCTAGAACACTCTGAAAAGACCGTTATCGAGATGACTATTGAAGAAATGAAAGAAAAAGGATGGGTAAAGTAAAGATACATAGAACAATTTGTGGTGAGGGATACTGCTTTGTAGATGAAAGTGGTATTGTCTCTCTTAGTGATGCTGACAGAAAGGCTATTGAGAAGATGTTAAGCTCAAGCATAGATAAAGGAGATTGTCAGATGATCTTAGATGACTTAGCTAAGAAAGCTAACAAACCTAGAGGGTATAAGGTTACTGCTAAATATAAACAGCTTATATCAGCTAGAATGAAGGAAGGATACGAGGTAAATGACTTCTTAGATGTAAATACTTCTAAATGTAATGAGTGGATGGGAGGAGATATGCAGAAGTACCTACGCCCAGAAACATTATACGGAACTAAGTTCGCAACATACAGAGCAGATGCTGTGGACTTGCATAACAAAAAACAAACAGTTAAATTCGCTAAACTTTAAAGATTATGGATAGTTTACTTAGTAAGATGACCTGTGCTGCCGATGTGATTATTATCGGCATAGAAAAGGCAAAGAGAGTTACTGACACTGGGATAGTTTTACCAGAACAAGCAGTAAAAGAACAGCAGAAGAAAGTACCTTACGGATGGGTAAGGGTAATGAAAGCTCCTAAAAACTTTAGGTTTAGAGTTACAGAGAAGCAAAACCCCGATACTGGTGTTTACATAGAAGATGAGACAGTAGTAATTAGGGAAGGGGACTTTGTTAATTTATCAGCAACAAATGGAACACCTAGTCCTATAGCGTTTGTAACGTCTGAGATGCCGTACTTCGCTATTACAGCTAATCAGATTGTTGGTTATATTCCTAAAGAGGAATGGGACAAGAAGTGGGATATTGAGTTGTCTACTATAGGGAAGAACTTCTACAATAGGAATGTTTAAGATCCCAGAACATATTAAGCAGTATAATATCGAGTATAGATCTCCCGAATGGTATGATTTCCGTTTGGGAGCTAAGCTCGGTAGTAGTGAGATTGGTACTATCTTAGGATATAACGATTGGGCTAGTCCACATGAGTTGTTTCTTATAAAGACAGGTCTTAGACCACAAAGTAAGAAGGACAACTACAGAATGGCTAGAGGAAGAGATTCGGAGGATTACTTGTCAAACTTCTGGAGGTACTGGGATGGCTCTGAAGATACTATGGTTAAGAACAAGAGTGAAGGTAAGATTATCAGAGAATGTTACGCACATGAAGGATACCTTATCAACCCTAAGTTCCCTTGGTTATCGGTAGAGCCAGACAGGTACTTTTACCATGAAGATCAGCTATGTCCACTAGAGATAAAGACTATTAATGGTTTTCACAAGAAGAAGTATGAGTCTGGAATACCTACTTCTTATGTGTTTCAAGTACAAAGTCAGATGATGGTACTTGATTGTGATTATGCAGAGCTATTAATAGAAACAGATGGAGGTGAGTTTGATGTAATTCCTATGGAGAGGAATGACAATATCTGTGCTAAGATAGAAGAAGAAGGAATGTCATTTGTGCAAAGAGTTAGGTTAGCATTAGAAAACATTGAGGATGAAGAACTTATCTCTAATGTATCTGATGACTTACTTGAGTTCGATCATAAGGTAGACCAAGACTTCTTAAAGGAAGAGTATCAAGATAAAATAGACGAGACTATACCTTCAGACGATCACATGGATACGATTGTTGAGGAGTATTCAGAGAATAGTAATACGGTTAGCTTCCTCCGTAAGAGGAATGATTCAATTAAAGCAGAGATCAGACATTACATGAAGGGTTATTCTATAATGGAGTGTTTGAACCATACAGTAAAAGATTTTAAAAAATTTGTAGTTAAAGAGAAATGAATATCACAGGAAAAGTTCTAGGAAAGAAAAACAAGACAGTAGGTAATGATTTTAATATATGTGAAGTATATATCGACATTACTGATAACAAAGACTACCCTAATCAAGCAATGGTTGAGTTTAAAGGTAAAAACTTTGAAAAGGGAGAGATGATTAAAGAAGGTAAGTCTTATGCGTTTGAATTTAACGTAAGAGGGCGTAAATGGGAGAAGAATGGAAAGTCTGGCTTTATGCAGTCATTAGATGCGTGGAAATTTGATGAAGTTGGAGCTGGAAGTAGCGATGATGATGAAGGAGATTTGCCTTTCTAAAAAATAAGTGTTACCTTTCTGGTATGAAGAAATGTTATAATTGCAATACCGAGAAAGAGCTGACTGAGTTCTACAAGAACAAAGAGATGGCTGATGGTCATGTAAACAAATGTATTATTTGTACCAGAGAGGATAACTTAAAAAACTACAAGAAGAAAGCTCAAGATAAGGAGTGGTTTGAGAAGGAACGGAAGCGTAATAGAGATAAATACCACAGGCTTAACTACAACAAAAAACGCAAAGAGAGAAGTCCTTGGGAGGGTACTGGTGAGTACAAGAACTTAAGGAACAAGATGTATCCATTTTTAGATAATAGTGTAGAGCTACACCATTGGAACTACTTTGAGATTGAAGATGTAATATTGCTTCATACTAAAGACCACAAGAAGATACATCGCCTAATCCGATTAGATACAGAAAGAAGAATTTTTTACATAGAAGGAACTGGAGAGTACCTAGATACTAAGGAAAAACACATTAAGTTTATAAAAGACAATATATGAGTAAGGCACTTATATCTACTTACGATCAAGATAGGCAGTATATAGACGATTTTAGGAAGGGTAACATAGAGCTTGGACTAGACTGTGGGTTTATAGGAGAGTACGGCTTAGACAGTTATTTTCGCTTTAAAAGAGGTAACTTCGTTGGTGTAAATGGATATGCCAACTTAGGTAAAACTACTGCTATACTTTACTTATGGGTATTATATGCTAAGAAGCATAACCTTAAGTTTCTTGTATATGCTAATGAGAATAAAACTGCTGACATCAGAATGAGTCTATGTGAGTTCTACACTAGCAAGATGGTAGGAGAGAGCTTACTTCAATACAGAGAGAAACCTGCTATACTCAGTGATGCTGAACTTTATCGTGCGAATAAATGGGTAGATGAACATTTTTTGCTACTATATACTGAGGATGGTTCTGCACTATCATACAAGGATGTGTTTGAAACAGCGTATAGATCTAAGGGTATTGATGGTCTGTTGTTAGATCCTTATAACGGATTAAAAGTAAGGACTGACTATTGTGAGAAAACTAAGAGAGACTTTAGTAAGATGTCAGAGCATAAATACCTACATGAGTTCTGTAATGACTCTAGGGTGTTTATAAGAGCAACTAACACTGCTATATGGGTAAATGCCCATCCACATACAGGTAGTGCAAGAGCAAAGACAGAAGATGGTCTTAGTGTAGCTCCTACGGAACACGATACCTACGGAGGTTCTATATTAGCTAATAGGGTAGATGACTTCTTAACTATTCATAGGAACAAGAATGACCCAGAGAACTATATGTGGACAGAAGTTCATGTTAGGAAAATAAAAGACAGTAGAACTGGAGGTAGACCAACACCTCAGTTTGCTCCTTTTAAGATGAAGTTTAAAGGAGTAGGATTTGAGGATGAAGCAGGGATGAACCCTATGTATAAGATTGATAATAGTAAATATACTTATGAACCAACAGATTTATTAGAATGATATTAGAGGAAATATTTGAAAGATACCCAGACGTTGAGTTTTTAATTGCAGATGGGTTTAACGATGCTGTAATAGGTGTTGAAGAAAATGAAATGAGGTTAATATATTCTGTATCTAAATGCCTTGAAATACTAGAAAAGGATATGGAAGGATTAGATGCGATTGAATATTTTACATATAACGTAAGTGGTGCTTATATGGGGGACAAAACACCGATATGGTGTTGGGATATTTATTGATATGAACAGAGAAGATGAAATAAAATTATACGAGATAGCTTCGTTTCTAAAAGATTTATCAGAAGCAGATAGGCTACCGCAGTCTAAGGTTGTGAGAATGTACTACGACATGATTATGGGTGTATTGTCGCATAGTGTATTTAGTGTTTATACCCATGAAACAGACTTGTTAAAAGAGTATGAAGAATACTTATCTGTACTTGAAAACAAAGGTAAGGAATTACATCCAAGCGACTTGATAAGAGGTTTCTTTATTAGGTATATGAACAAAAAAGATTAAAAGTATTGTTGCATAAGTGGTAACATAATCGCTTATGCAATTATACAAATACGAAAGTCTACCAAAGATCGATATAAACGATGACGAGAGTGTAGACAGATACATAGAATTTTGTAAGAAAATATTCCCCAAGAACAGACGTACCATTAAGCGTACAGTCGCTCCTAAGTTCCTTAACTACCAACAACAGGAAGTATGGGAAATGGAGGAGATTAGGAAGATCATTGAAGGAGACGGCATCTTATGTGGTAAGATGTATTTCTATTTCAACTACTGTAAAATCAAACACACTAAAGAAGGTACAATACGACCAGAGTTCAGAGTGCCCGATAATGAGTGGTTTAGGTTAGTAGAGAGTTGCGATCAAGGTAAAGAAAATCAAGGTAAAGGTATTATCTGCTTAAAAGCAAGGCGTGGTGGTTTCTCATGGAAGGAAGCTGCTGACGTTATACATGATGCTATCTTGAATACAGGTATTACCATCGGTATGAACGCTAACTCTGAAGCATCGTCAAGGGATTTATTTTCTAAGGTTAAATTTATATATGACAACCTACCTAACTTTTTAAGACCTAGTGTAGATGGAGGTAAGTCCAGAGATCATATTAAGTTTGGGATAAAAACTAAAGATGAGTTTGGTAACTCCATTACAGAAGGACATAACTCAGAAATATTCTGTGTTGCACCTACTGACTCAGCATTTGAAGGTAGAGCATTACGTAAATGGGTATTTGATGAGGTAGGTAAGACTAAGAACTCTTTAGCTATGTTCTCTTTAACAGAACCTTGTTTGGAACTAGGTAGAGAAAGAGTAGGAGTGCCTATATTCTTCGGTACAGCAGGAGAGATCGAGAAGGGAGCTATGGGACAGCATGAGTTCTTTATGAAGCATGAAGTCTATAACTTAGAAAGATTCCTGTTTGCAGGGTGGATGGATAGGTGTGATAAGTTTGGTAATCCTCTAATCGAAGAGAACGTATGGAGTATTATCAATACTAGACGTAGGCTGTTAGAGGCAAATGCTATGACTAAGTATTTAGATGCTCTACAACAGTATCCATTAAACAGTTCTGAGGCATTGATGTCTAAAGAAGGACATGGTATTGGTAATGTAAAAAACATACAGCAACAGCTAGACACATTAACAGAGCATATTGTAAAGCATGAGGTAGGTTATTTTACGTGGGGAAGTGGAGAAGGAGGAGAGCAGATAGCAGTATGGAATCCAGATCCTGTAAAGGGTACGGTACATATGTGGGAACGACCTAGACGAGAACTGCATAAGGGATATGTTTGTGGGTGTTTACCTGCTGGAGAAAAAGTATTGACAGATAAAGGTCTGATGAATATAGAAGAGGTTTCTTTTAATGAATCGTTAGTGAGTAAAGATGGGAACTACGTGGAGATAAAAGAACTTCAAAGGTATGATATTAATGATTCGTTACATGAGATTCATGTGTCTAATACATTTAGAAGTACAAAATTCACTGGGGAGCATCCGATATACATAAGTGAAGATAAGAAAGGATATAACGGTAAAAAGAAAAGAGATGCTGGAGAGAAATATTCATACCAAAAATTTGATTACGACTTTTTAGAAGCTAGGTATGTTAAGAAGGGTCAATGGATAAAGTACCCTAATATCTACAAAAAAGTAATAGAACCTAACTACCAAGAGATGTGGGACAGCATTGAAACTAGGGTAGACCGATACGTTAAAAGTCCTTTAGAAAAAGAAGATTTCTGGTGGTTCATAGGGTTATGGTTAGGAGATGGATCTGTGTCAAGAAATGGTAAGTTTACTATATCGTGTAATGTAGATGAAAAATCTACTATATCAAGGTTAATAAACATCATAGAAAAAACATTCAATAGATCTGCTTTCTTAAACTCAAAAAGAAGTAGTTGTGTAGATGTTGAATTTAATTTCAAGCAACTAGCTACGTTTATAGTTCAAGAATTTGGTAAGTATTCTTATAGCAAGAAGATGCCAGAGTGGGTTAAGTATTTACCACACGACTTCAAGAAAGCTATAATAGCTGGATACATAGATTCAGACGGATGTGTAACTGTAGATAAACGAAGGAATCACTACGTAACAGAAATAGTAAGCATCAACTTAGAGATGATGGAATCTCTGCAAGATATGTTATTTTCTTTAGGAGTTATCTCATCGGTAGACAAACTAAGGGATAAGAAGGAGTCGTATATATTAGGTAAAAAGGTTAATCAGAAAGAAACATATAGGGTAAGGATAAGCCATTACTGGACTAGGCAATTAGTAGAAGCAGGATGTGATTC
>Ga0070745_1001811_pt1 | contig 11705 bp, 14 predicted proteins | sample VirMetDEL_Mar_4_FD_77438 | JGI IMG/M metagenome (GOLD analysis project Ga0070745, IMG submission 77438) | Aqueous microbial communities from the Delaware River and Bay under freshwater to marine salinity gradient to study organic matter... | ecosystem: Environmental > Aquatic > Marine > Coastal ...
CTGCTACTATTGAAGGTAAAGAATCATTTATTTTAGATGGTACCGCGGCTTCACTTAAAAAAACCTCTGAACTAAAATCAGAATTAGAAGAAGCAGGATATGAAGTATTTATGCTTTATGTTTATACTGATTTAGAGCGTTCACTTAAACAAAACCAAGACAGGTTTGAAAAATCTGGGGGTGAAGATAGAAGTTTAGCACCGTCTATTGTAATGAGAACATGGAAAAGTGTAACTCAAAATTATGCCCTTTATAAAAATTTATTTGGTGATAATTTTGTTTCTGTAGCTAATACTTTGGATGATGAAAAATTAAGTGACTTAGAATCTATAGTAACTAAGTACCTTAAACCTTTTACCCCTAAAGGTACTAAACCTAAAACTCCTGCTCAACAAGCTAAATCTGATGCTCGAAAAGCTAAAGAAGCCGAACAAATAAAAGCATTACTGAGCGACGAAGGAGTAAAAGACATAATTGATAACTCGGTATCTAAAGAAGAGGCTCAATCTAAATTAAAATCCTTTTTAGCATGAATAGTTTAACTAAGGCATTAATAGAGGGTCTTATAGATGAAAATGAATCTTTTAATGGGAAAATAGTAGGGATGTTTGGGGGAGGATTTAAACCCCCTACCATTGGTCATTTAGAGGTAGTTCAAAAAGCTCTTAGTGATTATCCCGAAATGGATGAGTTAATTATTTTAGTTGGAAGTGGAGTTAGAGATTCTATAAGTCAAGAAGAATCACTTGCTATTTGGGATATCTATAAAAAATCTCTCCCAAGTAAAGTAAAAATAATGGCTTCCCCCAAAAATAAACCTCCTATTGGTGCTATTTATTCATATGCCAAAAAAAATCCCAATGAAAGGATATATTGGTTTTTAGGTGAACGTGAAGGAAACGAAGGTGATGCTAAGGATATTGTAAATCGTACTAAATCTCTTCGTAAACTTGCATATCAAAATGTAAAAGTCAAAAAAATAGTAACGAGGGGAGCAGTTAGTGGTACTAAAGCAAGACAAGCAGTTTTAAATAAAGATAAAGAAGCATTCCTTCAATATATTCCTAATATTCCCGAAACGGATGAAATTTGGGATATATTAACTAATGTAGTTAAGGAATATAAACATAAGTATGATAAAGAAGAGTTAAGAAAAGGAATTGAAGTCGAAAAAGAACATACTGATAATCCTAAAATAGCTTTGAAAATTGCTTTAGACCATTTAGATGAAGATCCTCAATATTATACTAAATTAGCTACATTAGGATTAGAAGAGCAACATTTACAAGAGCGTATTGCATATGATGCTGAAACGAGAATGCAAACCCGTTTTTTAATGAAACAATTCCTTAAAACTATAGGTACAAAAGTTGAAGATAGCACTGAAGGTACTTTAGTAGGAAAAGAATATGAATTAGAATATGGTTTTTACCCTATGAAAAAAGGATTAGGATTTATGCCCTTTAAGGTAGAAGGTTCAGCTGGTCCTAAAGATATAGCAATTGAAATAAAGTACAACCCCGAATTACTTGATAAAAAATTATATAGCGAATTAAGCGCTGAATTAAGAAATTCTGTAAGACACGAATTAGAACACTTTGCCCAATACCACGCTGAAAAAGGAGTTAGACCTGGTGAAGATGGAGTAGACCAAGATGATTTGCCTGATGTAGAGTACCTCACACTTGATTATGAAATCCCAGGGCACATTCAAGGATTAAGAACTAAAGCCAAAGCTAAAAAAATTAGTTTACAACAAGCTATAGATGACTTATTTGATAGTGCTGAGTATGACTTAGACCTTGATGAAGAAGATTTTGTAAGGGAAACTTGGATGAATTGGTTAAAAACCAATATGCCCGGCGTTTCTTTAACTAAAATAAAAGAAGATAAAATGTCTTCTATTAATTTAGATCAAAAAAAGTCAACTTATAGTAAAGAGTATTTAAAAATATTAAATAGATTTCCTGAAACATTACAAAGAGAAATTATAGATGAAAGACCTAAAGGTGATCAAGCGGATATAGATGAACTTAAGGGGTGGCGTCTGAATAAAAAAACCCCATATAATATTCCCCTAAACAAACTTCTCAAAAACCCAGAAAATTTAGATTCTATATCTAGAACTCCTAAAGAAGTAGTTAATAAAATTAATTTAAATTGGGGTACTAAAGTTAAACCTGGAACTGTATATGACCAAAATCCCGGAAGATATTTTGAATATGCTACAAAATTTTCAGGCGATACTGCCAAGCCATCAATAATGGTGAATGGGGTAATTGCGTGGGGGGTTGGAAGATTTATTGCTGCCTTATTAAGAGGAGATAAAACTATAAAAGTTTGGGATATACAAGACTCAGTAAATGAATATCTTGACCAACAAGATGTGCAAGATTTAGATAGACTAGCAGACACAGAGTTAAACCCAATAGATATAGACCTTTCAGGAAATCACTTTTTTGATAGATTAAATGATCCTAGAAATGCTCCTGAAATTGATTATCTTGAATTAGAAGATTTTTTTACTAAATTAGGAGATAATAGAGAAGAATTCATTAATTTTCTTAACAAATATAAAAGTGTAGTCGCTACAGATACTGAAACAGATATTAATATTCCATTCATGAAAATGGCTAATAAAGCTATTGCTAAAACCATTATGCGTAAAAGGAATTTTAAAACCCCTAATGTAAAAGTTGAGCTAGAAGAAGAAGTGCCTCAAGATGTAATTAATAGCTTTGATATTCAAGATACATTAGTTCCTGAAGTATGGGATAATGAACAGCTAAAGCCAGAGGTCAGAGAAAAATTACTTCAAATAGCACAAGATTTTTTTGATTCTTTAGAATTACCAAAAGGTACAAAACTAAAAGATATTAAACTTACAGGCAGCCTAGCCAACTATAATTGGTCTAAATTCTCAGATTTTGATTTACACCTAGTACTAGACTTTTCAGAAATAGACGATGATGAAGAGTTTGTAAGAAATTATTTTATGGCTAAAAAAGGCATTTGGAATGATGCCCACGATATTACTATTTATGGTTTCCCTGTAGAAGTTTATGTTGAGAATGAGGGTGAAAGCCACACAGCATCAGGTCTTTACTCAATTTTAAATGATGAATGGATTGTTGTTCCTAAAAAACAGGAAGTAATGATCGATAAAGATGATATTTCTACTAAAGCTGAAGATTACATATCTCAAGCAGAAGAAATACAAAAACTTTACGATGAGGGAAAATATGAAGAAGTAATCATTAAAGTAGATAAAATTAAAGAACGCCTCCGTAACATGCGTTCATCAGGCTTAGAAAAAGGAGGAGAGTATAGTGTAGAAAATTTAGCATTTAAGGTATTAAGAAGATCAGACATTATAGGACAATTAAATGATTTAAAATCTCAATCATACGATACTATAATGACTTTAAGTGAAAATATCTCCCCTGAAGATTTAAACCCTAATATTATTTCATTAACCCAATATATGGGCAGTAATGGTTTAGATCTAAAACCTTATCCTAAGGTGAAACTTATTAAAAACGATATTAAGAATGCTGAGGATTTATTAGGTAAAACTGCTTATTATGATCCTAATGCTCAATTAATTGTATTATATACAATGGGGAGACACCCCAAAGATATTTTACGTTCATATGCTCACGAATTAATTCATCACCATCAAAATTTAAGTGGTACTTTACAACCATTCCAAACTACTAATACAAATGAAGATGGTGATTTAGATAAAATCGAACGTGAAGCATATGAAAATGGAAATATTTTATTTAGAAACTGGGAAGATCAAATTAAAAATGAAAAGTAAAGGACTAGGAGACTCAATCGAAAAAATTACAACTGCAACAGGTATTAAAGGAGTTGTAGATAAGATAGCAGGAGATAAAGACTGTGGTTGTGGGAAAAGAAAAGATAAACTCAACAAAATGTTTCCTTATGACAAGTAAAGAATTTGTAGAAGCAGTAAATGATGAATTTGATATAGAAACTCTTGAATTAATGCAAGAACTTATTGGTGAAAGATTAACTTTATTAAAAACTATGCAAGATACTGCTAAAAGAACACAAGTAAAAGGATTTCGTAAATGAAAGATAATGTTTTAAAAAAAGAATTTTCTAAAAAAGATGTACAGCGTGCTCGTAATCTTATCACAGGAAATACTAATGCTCGTACAACTAAAGGAATAGGTTATACTAAAAAACATGAGCATCATGTAGAGGGTGATATATGGGAAGAAAATGGTCGTACTTGGACTATTAAAAATGGCTTAAAACAAAATATTACCAAAATGGATAAATTTAAAAAAATGGGTAAAATCCCATTATTTTGTCCTGAATGTAACACTTTAATGAAAAAAGAATTAGATAAAAAAGTATTCCCAGCATACCAAAAGTGCTTTGATTGTATAGTAGATTATGAAGCGGAATTACAAAAACAAGGTAAATCTGAAGAATATTTTAATAATCTAAGAAATAATCACATCCAATCTGCAATTGATGGTTATAAAAGATTTATGCAAGACCAAATGAAAGAATCTAATGCTAATTATGTTACTGAAGCAGGTGATGTAGAAAATTGGAAAGGAGGTAAAAGTAAAGAACAATTAGAGCAAGAACTACAAGAGGGTTTAGAATTTCTTGAAAATTTAAAGATTAAATAATTTAATATATTTATAAACCGATATGGCTACAAACGAAGGAACTTGCGGATATAACCAAGATGTTACCACTGGTAAAAAACTCACTACCCCAGGAGGCATCCGTGAAATTGTTAAAAAAGTTCTTAGTGAAGAAAAGAAAAAACGTGATAGATGTCTCCGCATAGCTGATAGAAAATTTAAAAAAGCATCTGCTTATAAAAGTGGAGCTGTAGTTAGATGTCGTAAAGGTAATATATGGAAAGGCTTAAAAGAAGAAACCCAACCTTTAACTGAAAAGCAAAAAGAAACTTTACGTACCTGGTTTAAACGTAAAGGTGCTCCTGGTAAAACAGGGGGATGGGTTGATTGTAATTCCCCTATCCGTAAAGATGGTAAAATAACTGGATATAAACCTTGTGGTAGACAAAAAGGTGAAAAGCGTTCTTACCCCGCTTGTCGTCCTACTGCCTCACAATGTAAAGATAAAGGTAAAGGTAAAACATGGGGTAAAAAAGCTGCAAAATAAAATAACAATAAAATGAAACTTTCAGAACTAAAAAAACAAATAAAAGAACTTTATCTCCAACAAGAAGCTAGTGATGAAGAAATTGCCAAGCAAAAAGAATACAACGCAGAACTAGAAAAAACTAAAGAACTAGTATCCCAAATGGAAGAAAATAAAGTAACCCAATCCCAGTTTAAAAAATTTCTACGCCAGGAAATTTTAGCAGAAATAGCTGAACAAGAAGGTGAAGACATTGAAACTGACATTTCTGAACCAGATGCTGAAACTTTTGATTTTGATCAACCTGATTTTGAAAGCACAGGAGAACAAGATATTGATGATATTACAGATAGTTTAGTAGATCTTGCTAGAAAAGCTAAAGAAGCTGGACAAGTTGAATTAGCCAACCAAATCCTTAACTCAGCTAAATTCTCTTCTAAAACACAGTTTAAGGACGTAGAAAAAGAAGTATAATGCCTAAAAAAAAGACCAAATTAGATAAGATGTCTAAAAAAGAAAAGACATCATTAGCCTATGCTTTGGCTACTAATTTGGCTAAACATGGTAAACCCCAAACCCCTAAAGAAGGATTAACCAAAGGACAAATGAAAAAAAGGGAAAAAAACGTAAAAAAGTTTAAAAAAGCTTTTGATTTAGAGGAAACTATAAAAAATGCTTTAAAAAATCCTAAAAAAGCTGACTTAAATAAAGATGGTAAACTTTCTTCTTATGAAGAAACAAGAGGAGCAGCTATTGAAAAAGCTATGGCTAAAGAGCACCACATAGGTGATCCTAATGCTAAATATGTAGCAGTTTATGGGGGTAAAGGTTGGTATGATGTTTGGGAAGGTGAACCATTTGCAGATGCTCGTGAACATGGTGTCCTTGTAGGTAAATTTACATCTTTAAAAGATGCTAAAGATTATGCAAATAGTAAAAATGCTGAACAAGGTAAATTAGAAGAAAAAAAAGATTACCTAAAAGAGGATACTAATAAAATAATCGCTTTAGAAAAAGAACGTGAACGTTTGATGGCGGACATGGAACAAGAAGCAGAACCAGGAGGAGGCCCTATTGCTGACGAATATGGAGCTAAATTAGATCGTATTGATAAAGCATTAGAAAAACTAAAAGGAACACAAAAACAATACAAAGTACTTTCAACAGCTGAGTTGAATAAACTTGCAAGAATAAAAAGATAATGCAAAAGTCTGAGTTCATAGCAAAAATTAAAAAGCTAGCTAAAAAAGTATATGCTGAAAAGTCTGACCCTTTAGCTGATCCTAAGGACATTGAGATTAGCAAATTTCCTGTAATTGACCAATTTCCCCCATTAAAAAAAGTAATGGAGGATTTATTTGATTTTCAATATGAACCCTTTGTAGAAGACATACAATGGGTAGCACCTCGCCCTACTACTTTTAGAATTAAGTTAGTAAATGGAGCTGATTTTTATTTAATTTACCAAGGCAAAAACGGCGAAGAAAAGGGATTATTCATAGCTCAAGTATCAGGCAAAAAATATTACTTAGAATCCCTCCCCGAACAACAACAAGCCTCAGAAGCCATTGCTCGCTTGTTAAGATTTAATTTTGCTAATACAGGTAAGGCTGCTGCACCCGGTGATGAAGACTTAGGTGGTGATTTGGGAGGAGACACAGGAGGAGGATTTGGGGATGAAACCGAAACCCCAGAACAAGAACCAGAAGTACCCCAATCCGTAGAAGATTTATAATATGGACATAGTAGAACAGTTTTTACACAAAGTTTCCTATAAGTTTCCTAAAGGGTATCCTGATATTAGTGATCCCAAAGATGTGCTTATGTTAGAAGGGATGTTAAAAGAGATAGGAATTACCTTACCGGAAGCTAACTTAGGAGGCACAGCAACAGGTTATGGGGGACAGTATGGGGCATTTAAAAAATATGTTACAGATAATAATAAACATATAGTAGGAAACCCAAATGATATAAAATATAAAGCAGAAAAAAATACTGTTTTATTAGATAGTGATTTTAATCCTTCTAAAAAAATTAAAAAAGGAGACGAATTTAATATCTTAATTAAAGATACAAAAGAATTAGTTAAAAAAGGAAGTAGTTCTTATGCTAAAATTTCTTTTAATAATGAAGAATTTTATATAAGAATTACTGATATACTTAAACCAACTGGTAAACAAGTAGAAAAATATGCCCCTGACCTCAACACAGCAAAGTCAGACCCTTCAGTATATCATCCTTTTACCCCTGGCCATCGTCAAGAAAAACAAGTTGCAGAATTATTCATTAATAAATCTAACAAAAATTGGGGTCTTAAATATTTAAACAAATATTATACAATTACCTATTTAGGGGGACCCGAAAAAGATTGGTCAGCTAACACTACCCCTAAATCAGATGTTCAAGTTTCTTTTAATAAAACCCCAAGACCTGATATAGGTTCTAAGTTTCAAATTAGTTTAAAAGCATCAAATGCTGATAACGTTGAAAGTTGGATAACTCCTACTCGTGCCCTTCAAATTTTTGATAAAGATGTGTTAAAAAAAGAAGTATTAGATATTTTAGCTAGTGCTAATAGAGGTACTTTATTTGCGAAAGGAACTTCTGCAACTGCATATTTAGCATTTATGGCTACACCTAAACAAACATATAAAATAAACACAGGAACTGAAACTCGAGGTCCTCTTAAATTATCTAAGGAAGGTAAAATAGAGGCTTACACAGGAAGTAAAAAATTTGGTGCCAATTCCACAGGTAGAGCTAATTGTTTTTTTAAAGGAGAAGTACCCAATACCATTGAAGAATTTATAAACCAACTCAAAACCTTAGAGGGTAGTAATATAGATGAATTTGAAGATTTATATCTTAGAGTTAGAGGAACTAATGAAACTAGGAAAGCTGTTGTATTTACAAAAGTTGAAAAAGAAGATGGGTCTTTTGAATATAAAATAAATGATATTTGGAAATCAGCTTTAGGGCTTTAATAATATTTATCATTATGGGATTAAAACATTTAATACAAGAAACTTTATCAAACTACGGTATCATTGAAGATGGTGGTGGATGTGGGTGTGGTAAAGCCGAAGATAAAATGGCATTACTCGAGAGTAAAGCGCCTATAAGCGAAGGCCTCCGTTATCACATCGAAAACGGTATCTCATTACAAGAAAATGTATATAGAGTGGGTTCTAAAAAATATTTACAACTATTTGCTGAAGCTCGTATGTTAAATGAGTGGGGTACTATTCAATTAGATAAAAATAGCCAACACTTAGTAGAAAATACTGACATTGGTAAATTTGGGGTGCTAGATGGTAAAAGAGTGCCCCTTGATATTCCTATGATAAACGAAAACCCTGCAGCAGTGGCCGCTGTTGAATTAGAAAGAATAATAAGCGCTTTAAATGATATAGCAGACAACACTGAAGAATTAGAACCTAGGTTAAGAGATTTAGATGTAGATTTAGATTATATTGCTTCTATTCTTACACAAAAGAGTCCATTATCAATTGGTCTTGACCAAAAAATACTTGGTAAATTAGCTAGACCTAAAACTAAAACTAATGAAAGTGAAACAGTAGATGCAGCATTAGTAAATACTATTAAAGATGAACCTCTTACTGAAAAGAAAAAAAAGAAAAAAAAGAAAGATCCACCTATTGGTAAACCAATGAGATCTTCTTCTGGTGGCAGTGCTTATAAAGTTTATGTTAGAGACCCCAAATCTGGTAATGTAAAAACAGTACGCTTTGGTTCTGGTGGGTTAAGAGCTAAAATAAAAAATCCTAAAGCAAGAAGTGCTTTTGCTAAGAGACATAAGTGTTCTCAAAAGAAAGATAGAACAAAAGCTTCATACTGGAGTTGTAACCTCCCAAGGTATGCCCCAGCTCTGGGTCTTGGTCCAAAAATGAATACTTATTGGTAATGAATCCCTATACTAACTTAACTGAAGGTAAAGAAATTATAAGGGAATTTAGTGCTGGTGTAGACCCAATGTCATTAATTTGGCATGAAGATCAAGAAGATAGAATGATAAAGGTTATAGAAGGAAACGGATGGAAATTTCAATTTGATGAAAAACTTCCATTTGAATTAAAAGAAGGAGACGAATTTTTTATCCCCCAAGGATATTTACATCGGGTAATAAAAGGAAACGGAAAATTAACAATTAAAATTATAAAAAATGAACACACAAGAGTTATTTGAACAAATTGAAACTTTATATGAAAATTTCAAAATAGAGCATAATGGTAATTCAAAAGCGGCCCATGGTAGAGCTAGAAAAGCCTTAGGTGAAATTAAAAAACTTGTAACCGAATATAGAAAAGCATCTGTAGCTGAAGATAAAGCTAAGTAATTTATAGACTGATTCATAGCCAGTCGATCTAAAACAATTCGAGAGCTGTGGCCTCATTAATTTGGGGTCACAGCTTTTTTTTCGTATATTTACAACTTAGAAATGGAAAAAATAGTAATAATTGGAGCAGGTGTAGCAGGTGTTAATGCTGCAACTAAATTAGTTGATAATGGTTACCCTGGTGATCACATCACTATTATTGATATGGGTAACGATCCTTACAAACGTAAACCTGAAGAAGTAATGACAGGTTTTATGGGTGCTGGTGGTTGGAGTGATGGTAAGCTTACGTACCATACAGCAATTGGGGGACACATGTCTAAGTATTGTGGCGATAAAAAGGCTATGGAACTGATGGACCAAGTAATCACTAACTTTAAACGATTCCACCCTAAACCAGAAGAAGTCCAATGCTCAAACCCAGAATCAGAACCTGATTTTATCAAACCATATTTTGGATTACGTTTATTCCCAGTTTGGCACGTAGGTACAGATTATCTACATGAAATCGGTAAAAATTGGTATGATTTTCTTTGTGATAAAGGTGTTAAATTTATATGGAACACTAAAGTTACAGATATAGAACATACACTTAATAGTGTAAAATACGATAATGGAGTTATTGAAGGTTGGGTTCATTATGATCGTTTAATTTTTGGAGTAGGTAAAAGTGGTATTGATTTTGGTAAAAGATTTATTGAAGAAAACAATCAACCCACTGAACCCAAACCAGTACAAATTGGTGTGCGTTTTGAAGCACCACAAAAACACTTTCAAAAACTTATTGATGTAAGTTATGATTTTAAATTGTATCGTAAGTTTGAAGATGAAGGTGTATCACTTCGTTCGTTTTGTACTAATAACAATGCTGCTTATGTAGCACTTGAAGAAACATATGGAGATTATAGTTACAATGGACATGCTAAAAAGGATGAATCATATCGTAATGATATGACTAACTTTGGTATTCTAATGGAAGTTCAAGGAATTGATAAACCATTTGATTGGTCTCGTGAATTAGTCTCTAAAGTACAAAAAGAAGATATTGTACCTGGTGAAGGTGTTGCAGGAACACGTGCTATTGGTAGACGTCAAGTTAAATATAAAGCAGGACTATATTATTCACCTTGGATTAAAGAAGAAGGTGGTGGTGGTGTTGTAAACCGTTTAAAGAGTAAAACATCTGAGGGTGGTTGGGTAAAAGCCCATTATATTACTGATAAAGGTTTACAAGAAGTTCGTGATCATTTCCAAGGATACTTTAAATATATTGAAGATTTTATTGAGGATATGAAAAAAGTATTTCCAACACTTGGTGATGATTGGGGTATGTATATCCCGGAGGTAAAGTATCTTAGCCCTGAACCTTTAGTAGATTATGACACTTTAACCCTTAAAGAAATTCCTAACATCCACTTTGTCGGAGATGCTCTATCCGCAAGAGGCATTACAGTCTCAGGAGCACAAGGAACTTATGTAGCAGAATCAATTTTAGAAAAAAATGAAAAACAAAGAGAAATGGCCAAAACCGAAGCGTTTGAAAACGCCTGAAGGTACAATAGTACATTATTGGGATGGGAAACTCCACAACTGGGATGGCCCAGCCTTAATACCTCAGGGTGAGAAACGTAAAAGAGAATATTACCTTTACGGCACTCAATATACTGAGGACGAATGGAGAGAAGCAAAACGCAATACTCAAGGACTTCCTTGGTATAAGAACCCCGCAATGAGAGAATCAGCAAGACAAGGAGGATAAGATGAAAATAGGATTTACAGGAACAATGAGTGTAGGAAAAACTACACTTGTGAATACACTTAAAAATTTACCACAATTTGAAGGTTACACATTCACCACTGAACGCAGTGCATATTTGAGTTCACTTGGTATACCTTTAAATTATGAAACTACTATTGAAGGACAGACTATATTTTTAGCTGAACGTGTTAGTGAACTAATGAATCCTAATTTGATTACTGATAGAACTATTCTAGATGTAATTGCCTTTACAAATCGAGCTCAAAAGGTTAGCATAATGGACAGAGATGGATTTGCAGAATATGCTTGTCGATTTATTAAACAATATGATTATATATTTTATATTTCTCCTAAAGGAATGGATATAGAAGATAATGGTGTTAGAGAAACAGATACTAACTATAGAGCTGAAATTGATGAAGAAATTCA
>Ga0070745_1001812_pt1 | contig 11705 bp, 20 predicted proteins | sample VirMetDEL_Mar_4_FD_77438 | JGI IMG/M metagenome (GOLD analysis project Ga0070745, IMG submission 77438) | Aqueous microbial communities from the Delaware River and Bay under freshwater to marine salinity gradient to study organic matter... | ecosystem: Environmental > Aquatic > Marine > Coastal ...
AGCTGGTCGTATGACGCATTTGATGACCGTTTCGCCGACCGTGGAGGTCAGCTACTTCACCCCGAGCATCAGCGGCAATCCAGCGACTAACGACTATGCGACCTTGACGGCCGGGAACGTCAACCAGATCGGGGTCACTGGTAGCGGAACGTCGACTCTCTCGCTTCCGGCCGGCCGCTATCATATCCGCTGCTGCCTCGGCGGCACGAAAAGTACCGCGAGCTCAGACCTTCAATATCAGCTCGAGCTAGGGGGCTCATTAGTCGGTAACCTCGGCGGATGGGACACCAACAATGGTCTCTTCCCAGGCGGCCGCGCCTCGACTGAGTACTCGGAGCACGTCGTCGTCCTTACCACCGCGACGAACCTTCGGGCCAAGGTCACCCTCGCCTCGGGGACTAACGCGGTGACCTCGACCTACTCGGGCATGATCATCCGGAGGGTCTCATGACGGCGATCCCCTATATCAACACCTCGAGGAGCGCGAGCGCGAGATATTACAGCGCCAACGCTACTCCCTCGCTCCTCGATAACATCAAGCCGCAGTCGGTGGAGTATTCGGGGCTCTCTCCGCTCTGGAGCTACAACTCTTCGACGGGTGTCTTTACCCTCGATTCGACGTGTACGTATGTCTTTGAGGCGGCGCTTTTCGTGTCGTGGTCGACGTACAACCAGCGGTCAAATATGCAATATGGCATTGTCGACGCTAGCACGGGGACCGAGATCGCCGACGGCTATCGCGGGGTTCTTAAATGCTGGGGCGCGGTTGATTATTACAACTCCAACCCGCCGCGAGAGACCGGGGACGAGGTCTGTCTAGCGGTCGTCGACGGGAGCAGCAACAGCACCGTCGCGCTCCGCTATCTCGCCAACTACAGCTCCGTTGGCGCGGTGACCTTTACCGTGGATCCGACGCCTTCCGCGACGTATTACACCAGCGCCTCGCGCCTATTGGTTCGGGAATATCAGCCATGACACGCATGAATGAGCAGTTAAGGAAATATCAGCACCACCTCATAGGCGCCGCTATCGGGCTCTCCTCGCTGCTGCTGGGGCGCTGGAGCGTGGGCACGCCACCCAGCCACATTGAAGAGTGCGCGCCTGAGATCGCTGCGCTCGAGGAGAGCGGTGAGCAGATCGCGCAGCTCGAGCGGGCGCAGCTGGGCGCTGAGGGGCGCGGCCTCGAGCGCTGCGTTGCCCGTGAGCGCCAGAGCTGTGAAGAACGCATCCGGGCCACAGAAGATGCCGCCAGCCACCTGGACTGCATCATCTGCCGGCAGCGCTGCCCCGATGGTGCGATCCCATGAATAGCGCGCTAATCCTCACCCTCTCTGGATTGCTCGCAGCCCCTGCCCCGCAGAGCGGCCTACAGCCAGAGCTTTCACAGCGCCTCGAGGTGGAGGCGCACTGGCTGGAGCAGGGGGAGCGCGCCCCGCGCCCGGGCTTCCTGGTGCGCCGGGTGGAGCTCGCGCGCCTTATCGGGGAGCTCCAGACAGAGGCCAGAGCGTGCGAGGGGCGCGTGCGCGATCAGCAGCAGCTTTGTATGCGTGAGCTGGCAGCCAACACAGCCCGCTGTGATGAGCGGCTGGCCCCCCTCGCCACCAGAATTGATGAGCTGCAGGGGATTGAGGATCAGCTCACAGAGCGTCTCTCCCAGCAGCGCAGAGAGCTCTGGTGGTGGAAGGTCGGCACCGCAGCTGGTGGTGGCGTGCTCCTCACTGCGCTCACCCTCTCACTGGCTCGATAGGAGGCCCCATGGATAGCATCACGATCAGCGGCGCCGCAGTGTTCACAGCGCTGGGGCTGGCGTGGCAGTTTGCCCGGGTCAAGGCAGAGCACGCAGCCCGCATGGCAGTGCTAGAGCAGCGGGTTGTCAGCCTCGAGGCGCGGGCCAAATCTGTCGACACCACGCTGGAGTTGATCCGCGCAGAGCTCCAGCAATTGCGCGAGATGATGGCGCGGCTTGAGGGGCACTTCAAGCGCACCCCTGCCCCGCGCTGAGGGGGGTGTCAATCCCAGCGCGTGGGATTGACACCCCCGCGCTCTAGCGTCTGCGTCGACTAAAGAGCAGGCTGATCGCCAGATAGGCAATCAGCACAATCAGGGCAGAGCCCATCACTGCTCGCTCCCGCTGATCTCCTCTGGCAGCAGCAGCGGGTGGGCTGCGTAAAAGGGGCCATCCAGAGAAAAGTGCTCATCCACCAGCCTGCCCAACTCCTGATACGTTCGAGGCGGCGCGACAGCGGCTCCGCGCAGATACAGCATGGCAGTCTCTGAGGGGATATTGCGCTGCTCGAGGATTTGCTCAAAGCGCAGCTTGATATGGGCGGGCGGCCCAGCAGGCGCGGGGGGCGCAGAGGGGCGCGGGGGCGCAGAGGGGCGCGGGGGCGCAGAGGCAGCGCTGGGGCGCGGGGGCGCAGAGGGTGCAGGCGTCTCGCTGGGTGGCAGCTCTGGCACGCCCACCACAGCGGCGAGGGCTTCGCGATCCTCACCCTGAAAGAACGCTGCCTCTTCAGTGCTGTAGGTGTTGGCGCCGCTGCCGCCTGCGCCAGTGGTGATGTCGCTGAAGATCAGCGTGGCGGCCTCAGTTTTTGCGCGCGCCTCCAGCATCCGGGCAGGATACTGGCGCCAGGTGTTGCTGTTTGCGATGCCTGCGCGCTGGGCATCCTCCATAGTCCAAGAGATGCGCTGGGGTGAGCGCCCGCGCCGCTTGATATCGAGCACCACCGCGTTGGGGGAGCGCTCGACAACGCGCAGGTCCTCGAGGAGCCCAGAGCGCTCCACATCACCCCACTGCAGGGCGGCGTGTTCACTGAGCTTGCCCCCGCGCATAGTGTGCGCGCTCTGCAACGTCTGAGCCATATTCAACCCGCGGGGCTCTCCCATGGCGCGCCAGGCATAGTAGACATCAGCAGGGCCCATCTTTGCATAGGTCGAGGCGCTGATGCGCTCTGCCTCCTGCATCTTGAGCGCGGCCCGCTTCTCCTCCAGCTCCAGCTGGGTGAGCTCATTGGCGAGCTCCAGCTGCCGCGCCTGAGCGAGCATGAGCCGCGCGGCCGCCTGCCGCTCGAGGAGCTCCACTTGCGCTTCATTGGTGATCATGTTCATGTTTCAACTTCTCCCCTCTTGCGCCCCGCCCATTGTGTTTGGGTGGGCGGGGCGCAGTGTTAGTGTGGGCGCGCAGCCCAGTTAAGGATCTCGAGCAGGAGCAGCCCGCTGGTGAGGTGGATCACCCCCCACACCACCCAGTTGGGCAGCGTGCGGCGCGTGGCGGGCGTGGCGGGCGTGGTGAGCGACTGCTCCTCGAGGAGCTGCTGCTCCTCGTGATAGCGCCGCTTATACTCCTCATACTCTCTGCGGCAGATCTGCTGGCAGTCAGGCATTATTGATGCTCCGCTCGGCGCAGCGCTCGCAGGAGAAGCGGGCGCTGGAATAGTCGCTGAAGATAAGGATCTCGAAGTCACCACCGCACTCACAGCGCGCGTTGGAGCAGACCGCCTCCCCCCAGCTGGGGGGACAACACGCGAGCCAGTGATAGGCTGCGATGAACTCAGGGGACGCGATCCACGGGGTGTCAGGGTCCGCGGGGTGGTCTTGGTTGGCTCTGATGTAGTCCATTCTCTCTCCTTTTATTTCTGTGTGGTGGCGCGCAGATCATGCAGCGCCGCGCAGGGATCGCAGGTGAGGATGAGGCCATCCTCGCTGTGGTAGTCCAGGAGCTCGATGCCCCACTGGCCCAGAGCGCCGCAGCAAGCGCAGCGGGCAGTGATGGTGATATCGTCAATATCCCTCACGCGGGCTGGGAAATGCCCCCGGGTGGAGTAGATGTGGCGGGTGGTGGGGCGGCAGATGACCTTCACTGCTGCCCCCGCTGCGCCTGCCTGCGCTGCAGCTCAGCCTCCAGCATCTCGCGCACCAGCGCAGAGCGGCTGAGCCGAGGGGTGGCGGCGCGGGCGTGCGCCAGCTCTGCGTCGAGTTGCTCGAGGAGCTCGCGCGGCAGGCGCTGGTTGTAGGTGATCATCTGGCTCATTCTCTCTCCTCTTCTCTTCGGCCTCTGGCCCTCTGGCCCCATGGCCCCGTATACAGATCCCCCCCCTCCCCTCATTGGGAGTGTCAACATTATTGACAACACGCAAAGAGGTTGTCAATACATTATTGTGACCCAATGAGGAGGAGGGAGAGAGATGGGCTGTAAGCCGGGGCCTCACGCCCCATCATTCGCTGACCTGCGCGCCATCTGGCAGGCAGCAGACCTGAGCCCGGGTGCAAGGTTGGCTCTGCTCGAGCTCACCAGCTATCTGGATTATCAGACGGGGCAGCTGGGGCGTGGCCCCCGCGCGCGTATCGTCGCGCAGCTGGGGTACTCGGAGAGGCAGGCGAGCAATTTGCTTCAAGAGCTCAAGCGCCAAGGATATGTGCAAGGGCGCCGCCTCATCATCCCCCAAACTGTGCAAGATAGTGCACAGGTGCAGAATAGTGCACCTGTGCAAGATAGTGCACAGTTTGGGGTGCAGGATAGTGCACCGGAAATGGGCAAGATAGTGCACACCAAATGTGCAGTTTCTTTCCCCCCATACCAACCTCTACCAACATCTACCAACAGCAGAGAATCTGTTGAGCAGACTGAGCGCGCAGGCGCTGGCGCCCAGCAGCAGGGTAAGCCAGAGGCGCCAGTCAACTCTCCCCCTGCCTCTGGTTGGGATTGGTGGAGCTCGCCAGCACCCCAGCCAGAGCCCGAGCCCGAGCCACAGCCAGAGCCAGAGGGAGAGGTCACCCCCTACTTCTCGCGCCTAGCCTCATCAATCGAGGCCTACCACCAACAATTCAGAGGAGAGAGCCATGAGTGAGCTAGTGCATATCGGGGGCGCAGTTGATCGCCTCGCTGCTGTGCTCGAGGGTTTCCGCGCAGGCGCACACCGAAAAGAGGCCGCAGAGGCAGAGGCGCTCGAGCAGCCCCCCACCTCACTGCTCGAGCGCCTCGAGGAGAGCGCAGAGGTAGACCCCACCCAGCGGCGCAGGGTGGTGGTGGCGCGGCAGCTGGGGCGCTGCAACCTCAATTGTCTGCCCTGCGCGGGTGGGGGGCATGGGCGCAGCACTACAGATGACGCTGGGCGCCGTCGCTTCAAGCTCTGCCCGTGTGGGGTGATGAATAGGCAGCTCAGGGCTGTGCAGAAGATGCGCCTGCCCGCGGGTGCCCAGCGCCTCACGCTCGAAAACTATGAGATGCCAGAGGGGCTGGGCGCGATCCTCGAGCGCTGGTTTGAGCTGGCAGACGCAGGCGAGGCCCCCGCGCTCATCCTCACGGGGCCCCCTGGCACAGGCAAAACCCACTTCATGGTGGGGGCTGCGCTGAGGGCCACCCTATCCGGGCGCAGGGCTGCCTATATCGAGGCGCACCACTACCGCTCATTGCTCTCAAACCAGATGGATAAGGTGGAGGGGCATGAGCAGATCGATGCGGGCGCCAGCATCAAGGGTGCCCGCGCACTCTTCATTGATGAGGTGGGGATGCAGCGGGGGGAGCTCGAGCGCAGAGAGATTTGTCGCTTGCTGCATGAGGCGCACGCAGCTGCGCTGCCCGTGATGATCAGCTCTAACCTCACGCCTGCTGAGTTGGGATTTTTTGGCGCAGGCTATCTCACGGCGCCCGTGGCTGATCGCCTCAGGGGCGCCTGCCGCAATGGGGAGCTGCACTATCATATGGGGGGCCCCAGCCGCCGCTAGACAAAATGCGGCGCACCAGCCTATGCTCTTTTGTCCGCGATGCGGCTCTCACCGCGCCAGAGGGGGATGGGCCCTCTCTGGCGTTTTTTTATGCTCAAAAAAAAACCCCCCAGCAGAATTACCGGGGGGGGTGGGCGCATAACCCCTCATGCGCCCAGCGCTGCAAGACCAGCACAAAAGCATTGCGCCACGCGGGTCGTTTCGTCAAGTTTGAGCAGAAGCGGCCCACCCGCGGTTGGTGATCTGGAGAGAGGTCTCTGCGGGTGGGTTTTTTATGATCAACGCGCGCGTGATGTATGCCTGCCTTAAAATTAAATCCAGAAGTGCAAGAGCGAATCTGTCAGATGGTGGCGCAGGGGGTGCCCCTCGAGACAGCAGCCCGAGCAGGGGGCGTCACCTATCAGACGCTCAACAATTGGATGCGCAGGGGCGCAGAGGGTGAGGCCCCATTTGCCTCATTTCGAGCAGAGGTAGAGGAGGCGCGCGCGATCAGCGAGGCCAACCTAGTTGCGCTCATGAGGCAGGCCGCAGTAGAGGGCAGCGCAGGGGAATGGCGCGCAGCTGCGTGGCTGTTGGCGCGCCGCTGGCCAGAGCGCTGGAGTGAAAAGCGGCAGCTCCAAGTAAGCGGACCTGAGCAAACGAGCACCCAAATGGTGCAGGGGCTTTTTGCGCAGGTACAGGCGCATCTAGGTGTCACCGCAGAGGCAGGGGAGGCAGATGATGAGCAGTGAGCCAATGGCAGACGCAGCCCACGGCGCCACGCGCGTGGTAACTCCTGACGAGGCTGCCCGTCTGGCGCAGGTGCGGCTGGAGCTCCAGCACCTGCAGGCCCATATCTCCCTGTGGTGCCCACCAGAGCAGCTAAGTAGGATCGAGATCGCCCTGGTGGACCTGAGAGAGCGGCTGGGAATACCGGCGCCCCCCATCTCATTCTCACGCTAATGCCATTTCCGCGCCCCCGGGCGTGGCCCCATTGAAGCATCAGCTCCCTTGTGTCGGTGGAGCGCCAGAGAGCCTATTTCCGCGCCCCCGAGCGTGGCCCCATTAAATCAGGATAGAATATGGCAGGCAGCATTAATAAGGTTACGTTGGTGGGCAATCTGGGCCGCGACCCAGAGGCAAAGACAACCACCAGCGGCAAAACGCTGTGCCGATTTTCTCTGGCCACCTCAGAGCGCTGGACAGACAAGGCGGGGCAGCAGCAGGAGCGCACTGAGTGGCACAGCATCAAATGTTGGGGAGGGCTCGCAGCGCTCTGCCAGCAATATTTGCGCAAGGGTGCCAAGGTGTATGTCGAGGGGCGCCTCTCGAGCAGGGAGGATGATCAGGGGCGCAAATTTTGGGATGTGGTGGCCAGTGATGTCGTTTTCCTGAGTAAGAGAGACTCTGCACCAGAGTCTACCCCAGCCCCCAATGAGCCAGCCAACAGCTGGGGGCAGCCGCAGCCACAACCTCAGCCTCAGCCACAGCAACACCCAGGTGCGTGGGGGGATTGGCGCTAGATGAGTTGATTGGGGCTCTGCCCCACCCCGGGGCTCTGCCCCACCCGCTAAGGACAACATATATGCAACAACCGTTATTTTCAGGCACGCGCCCACGGATCGAGGATCTGGGCAGCTACCAGCTGAGAGAGCCAGTAGCTCTGGCGCTGGCGTGCGGCTTCAAGATCAGGCAGCAGCACAGTGGCGCCACTCAGCCCGCAGCAGCGCAAGATATGGCCCTCTCCCTGCATTGGCTGCTGGCGAGCGCGCATCAGGGGCGCGGGGTGCGTTGCACTTATGTGCAGCTCTGCCGGGCCTTCAAGGCAGCCCATTTCGGGCGCACTAAGAAGAGCAGGGATAAGACGTTTTATCAGGGGCGTGTCAAAACCCTGCTGGCAGTGTGTCTGCAGTTTGGCGTCCTCGAGGGTGAGCTCTTCTCAGGCCCCGGTGGGCGCACAGCGGCAGAGCTCAGCATGCGCCTGCTCAACCCAGACCGCATCTGGCAGCTCTACTGGGCGGAGCCCGCGCGCCCACGCGGGCTCAGCGGCGCACAGGTGCGGGCCGCCTGGGCCACCTACACCCCGCAACAGCAACTAAACCTAGCGGGCTCCAAGGCGGCGCTCGATTGGGCGTCAAAACACTTCCTGCCCTCAGCAGAGCTCTCTGAGCCCGAGCCTGAGCCCGAGCCCGAGCCCGAGCCCGAGCCCCCCGCAATCGAGGATGAGCTGGCAGAGCTGAGGCTTATGATGCAGCGCCTGCTAGATCACCTAGGAGTTTCCAAATGAGCGTATATATCTTGCACCAGCTGCCTCTAAAGGCGCTGCCGGATGAGGCACAGCTGAAGATCAAAAGGCTGCCCGTGCCCCGCGCCATGATGTGGGCGCACACCCAGCCATGCATCAATTGCGTCCCCAAACGGAATAAGGTCGCTGAGATCTCGCGCTCATTCGCCCCGCTCGAGGATAAGCCACCCAGACTGGGTAAGCTGCGCCCGGGTGACCAGGCGCTTGTGCTGCTGGCGCCAAACACTGCGGTTTACAGCCCAGCAGATCTCACGCCGGTATTAGTGGAGGTATTGGTGGAGGTAGAGGCATGAGCGCCGACGATCTTCAGGTCGCGGTGCATAACCTCGAGCTGATCCACCAGATCGCCGCAGAGATCCTGCGCCGCGGTAACACCCCCCATGAAGAGGTGGCCCTCGCGCAGCTCGCGCGGGCCCTCGAGGAGGCGCGCGCTGATCAGCGTGGTGGGTTGGATAGCTCTTTGCCTCAGCTCATCCAGACCTCAGAAGCGATCACGCATGCATGGCAGAAACGCACCACTTATCTGCGAGACAAGCTCCACCAGATCCTCGCAGGCGAGGGGGAGGGATGAGCCACTGGCAGGCAGTTGAGGAGCTGCTGCTCACCCTCTCCTCAGGCCGCGGGGTGGTATTCGCCCGCTGCGCTTGCCGGCGGTGCAAGGCAGCTGGGCAAACCTGGCAGCTCGAGGCAGAAGACGCGCGCCCCCTCTCTGAGGATGAGGCAGAGGAGGCCTGGATGCTTCAGCGGCAGGCCGCTCTGCGCTCTGCCTCGAGGCGCAACTGATCAACCCACATATAGACGCTGCTTTCTACGATCGCCCTATCGGGCTCCGCGAGGGCCTCGAGCGCCACTGGGGTATACCCGCCACAATCGGCCCGCATGAGATCTGGCGCCTCTCCCTCAGGGGCAAACAGATCAAACAGCCGCCAATCTTCTGGCTCGCAGGCCGCACAAATGCACTGCGTTAAGATCACGCCCACCTCACCGCGCGCCATATCAGGCAGCACAGCAGCCAGCCAGCGCTCCTCCCCTGCGGCTGGCGCCGCATTGCGCGCAGAGAGTGCGCGGTGGTGCAGATAGTGCTGATGTCGCCACATATGGCGGCGCCCGAGGGTGTTGAGCCCCAGCCGCGCGCGGTGGATCTCGCGCTCCTCGAGGGGGGCCCCGCCATAGATTGGGGTATACTCATTTACGGTCTCGAGGATCTCTGCGACGGGGCGCCAGAGCCCCACCCGCTCAATCAGCAGCCCCAGCAAGCCATCCTGATCCCACCCCTGAAACTCACGCTCTTTCTGGCGCAGGTATCCCCACAGGCCAGAGCCGTCTGGTGCGCGGTAAGGCTGCCCGAGAAATTCACAGAGCGCGTCAATGTTCTTTGTAGTGTCCATACAATCTCCTCTCTGCAGTCATAAGAACGCAGAGGCGCCAAATATTCGGATATGGCATGATAAAATTAATCGACAAAATGGGCTCTGATGTAACGGTGGCCAATGTTGCTCGCGTTTCACTGGGCCGCACCGTCACAGAGATTGGGCCGTCAGAGCAGAGCTTGATCGACTACTTGATCCGGCACCAGCACACCAGCCCGCTGCGCCATTGCTATGCGTCATTTCATGTAGTGGCGCCCATCTTTGTTTTGAGGCAGTGGGGCAAACATCAGATAGGCTGCAGCTGGAATGAGATCAGCTATCGCTATGTGCAGTTTGATGCGGAGCGCGCAGGCGTCTGGAAGCCAGAGATCTGGCGTGAGGCTGCGCCTGGTACCAAACAAGGCAGCGGGGGGCAGCTCCCAGCTGATCTCACCCTAGAGGCAGAGAAAGCATATGTGGAGGGCTGCGAGGCAGCAGCCGCGGCCTATCAGAAGCTGATAGATGCTGGCGTTTGTCGAGAGCAGGCGCGGGCAATACTGCCACAGGCTGTGCAGAGTGAGGTGATTTGGACCGCATCTCTGCAGGCATTGCTGCACTTCTTAGACTTGCGCCTAGCACCAGATGCCCAGCAGGAGATCCGGGCGTACGCGCAGCAAGTTGAGCGCATTGTGTTTGACCTCTGGCCTGTGACGCTGGGGGCGTGGCGCAGAGAGCGCAACCATTGAACCCGCGACACCTAGCTGCGCGCCTCAGCTACTGCCGCACGCTGGCGCAGCTCTCACCCTGTGACCGGGCGCAGTATGGTGCGTTGCTGGTAGACGCACAAACCAACACCATCATCGCTGAGGGCTGGAATGGCCCACCTCGAGGGCCAGCGATCAGCTGCGGGCCTGATGGCTGCCTGCGTGATCAGCTCGCCATCCCATCAGGGCAGCGCTGTGAGGTGGGCTGCCATCATGCTGAGGCCAATGCAATCGCCAATGCTGCCCGACGCGGCGCCGCAGTGGCTGGCGCGTGGCTGATCGTGAGCGGGGCACCTTGCCTGCAGTGTGCCAAGCTGGCTCATCATGCCGGGGTGGCTGTGGTGTGGTGCGAGCTCGCAGGCAGGGATGATGCGGGGCTGAGGTATCTGTCAGAGCACGGGGTGAGGGTGCACTGCGTGGCCTAGAACAGCGTAGGCTGCTTAGCTGGCTTACGCGCCCCCAGCTCCTCTGGTGGTAGACAGCCCCAATGCGCGATCCTGGCTCGAGCAATCTCCGCATACTCTGGCTCACGCTCGATGCCCACAAACTCAAACCCTAGCTGGGTGGCAGCGCAGCCAGTGGTGCCGCTGCCGCAGAACGGGTCAAGGATCACGCCCCCCGGCGGGGTGATCAGCTTGCAGAGCCAGCGCATCACTGCGATCGGCTTTACGGTGGGGTGCACATTCTGCCGCTTAGTCTCACCCCGTTGATAAGGGTTATCTATCGGCGTCCCTCTGCCATCACCCACTGCGCGGGCCTCGAGCCCCACCAGCCCTGCCTCACGCTCCTCTCTGCTGGCCTTACCCTCATAAAAGAAGCGGCTGGCCTCAAAACCTGCCTGCAGATCAAGAGCTGCGCCTGCGCTAGGATCTAGGAGGATATTGGCTGGCCAGCGGCCTATTTCTTGACCTGTGCTTTGCATTGGATCTTGCTGAGCATACTTCCCATAAATATGAGATTGCTGGGTTCTAGGAGTTGTAAAAATATATTCATCAGTCTCAATCCTACACCCATCAATGTTGAGCCCCCCCACCCCCCACTGCTCAACATTCTCTGCCACAGAGCCAGACAGCGGCTTGCGGCAGAGCAAGATCGGCTCATGCGCTGGCTTGAGGGCTGTGCCCCAGCCAGACCACTGCTGCGCCAGAGGGGAGGTGGGGGCTGTAATATCAAAGGCACCCATGCCGCCATCTTCCCCAATAGCATTGTGCCCGCTGACACCTATACCAATCACCTCACGCTCAGCCCCTGCCCTCTTATCGAGCGCCTTGCTCACATCATGAGACTTTGGGAAGCCGCTGCCATAAAGCCAGTGCAGCATATCTCTCACTTCAAACCCAGCCAGCCTCACTGCGATCCCCATTAGATCTACAGTGCGTGAGCCAGCGAAGATCACAGCGTGGCCCCCTGGCATGAGCACTCGATACACCTCACGCCAGAGCTCTGGCCCGGGCACAAATGCATCCCAGCTTTTGCCCATGAAGCCTGCCCCGCTGGGCTGATACTCTTCACCCGCCAGCCACGCTGTGAGCGCTGCGCTCACTGCCCGGGGGGAGCAATTGCCCAGCCCATATGGGGGATCAG